>Ga0265293_10006961_pt1 | contig 17722 bp, 17 predicted proteins | sample Munlanlewell138R_FD_192505 | JGI IMG/M metagenome (GOLD analysis project Ga0265293, IMG submission 192505) | Leachate microbial communities from a municipal landfill in Southern Ontario, Canada - Leachate well 138R | ecosystem: Engineered > Solid waste > Landfill > Unclassified | place: Canada...
CCTTGAAACCTCATGATTCCATTTGTGATTTATCGCGTGACCCCAATGTCTGCTTGCCTGCCGCTTGTGATTTACCGCGTGACCCTGATGCCTGTTTGCCTGCCGCTTGTGATTTACCGCGTGACCCTGATGCCTGTTTGCTTGTTGTTGTTTGGCGCGATGTGACGCACGATCCTGCTCTCGATCCGGTTCGCCGGTTGTTTTGTAGCGTTGCCGAATATTGCCATGCTGTGGTTCGGCATCATGCAATGTGTTTCAGACTTTATGTTGATTGTATATGGAAGGAATGAAATAGTCTAGGAAAATATGGAAAATTAATTAAATAAATCCATTTTATATACAAGGCACAGTGCAGCACTTTAAATATCTGCTAGAAACATGCACCAATCGCAGTGCGGAGCTGAGGATTTCTGATTTATGTGTGCATGGTGCGATGTGCGCACTGGAAATGTCCGGACTGTGTGAGCGGGCGCGAGCGCCCGAAACGTCTACCTTTCGTATATGGGTGGCGAGAGTGCTGGAGATGCTTACTTGCGGTCTGTTTGGGTATCTACATTACAAAAATTATGCTCTTGAGTAGAGGCAAATCTTATTTTGGTAATTTATGGATGCACCTTGTGCTGTAGGGGTGTAGTTGAGACAGTTATATTGCAAAGATTACAATCTTGAGCGGAAGCAAACCCCATTTCCCTAATTTATGGGTGCATCTTGTTCTTTGTTGGTATGGTTAAGGTATTTATATTGCAAAAATTTCGATCTTGAGTGGAAACAGCCTTATTTCGTCAATTGCTGGACGCGCAACATTCTGCTCGGAGACGAATAAGGCAGTTTTATTACAAAATTTGCGTTCTTGAGTGAATTGAAGTTGCAGGTTAGAAAGATAATAGACACTTTTCGCGAAAGTGTCTATTATCTCGCTTGAATTCTCAAATAATGTAAAATTAGTCACTCAAGAACGCATTTTTTGCCATATTTCTGCGAAATAGCAAAAATTGCTCTGGAAAGGCAAGCGCCCCGTCGAACTGCTCATAAGGAATGCCTGTTGCAGCAGGCGCCCTGATGAAACGCCTATAAGTAACGACTGGTTAAGCAGGTGTCCTGGTGAAAACTGCTCGTAAGCAACGCCTGGTGAAGCAAGTGCCTTGATGAAGTTGCCAAAGGTTGCTTTTATCGTGAATACAGGATAAAAATAAAAAAGCCACGGCCGAGTGCACATGCTCGTACGTGACTTTAGTGTGGTGCAGGCAAGAGGAGTCGAACCTCCATGAAATTACTTTCACACGGACCTGAACCGTGCGCGTCTGCCAATTCCGCCATGCCTGCGCGACACCGACAATATTACTATATTCAATTTCAAAATACAAGAGGGAGTTTAAAAGATTTAAGCTCCATCGGGTGCAGTGGTCTTCGGTCGCGATAAACTGTATGCAATGAAACTCGTGTAGCACAACTTACCTTGGCTGTGGTAAAATAATACGGCACGAAAGTGGAGGGCATCAATCCTGCATCGAGCGTGCAGAAATCAATCCTGCAACGAGCGTATGGACATCAACCCTGCAACGAACATGCAGACATCAATCCTGTGTCGAGCAAGCGGGTATCCAATTCTGCAACGAGTATGCAGGTAATTACCACGAACCTGATGCAACAGATTATCTGGAGGAGAAACATCATGACGGAGAAGCCATCCAAGGGGCCTGCACCCCACGTGATTACACCGCTTCGGTCTCCGAACATCGTCTCCATGCCGCAGGAGATCTACAAGGTCTCGGGCATCATGATATTCGGTAAGAGGATTAAATCCATCATCTTTACGACGGACATGGCGATCATCCGCAACAACAACGCAGATGCAGTGTTGGCCGTCTATCCGTTTACACCGCAACAGGTCATATCCAATGCGATCATCAACGCAGCTTACTGTCCCGTCTTCTGCGGAGTGGGGGGCGGCATAACAGGCGGCCCGCGCACGATTGTACTCGCAAGGGATGCCGAGGCGCAGGGAGCCATGGGCGTCGTCGTCAATGCGCCTACGCATGACGATGTAATCCGCGGCATGAAGGAAGTGCTCGATATTCCCATCATCGTCACAGTCATCAGTACCCATGCGGACATCAAAGCGAGGCTGGATGCCGGCGCTTCGATACTCAACGTGTCGGGCGGTAAGGACACGCCGGATGTCGTCCGGATGATCCGCAGGGATTTCCCCGATGTGCCGATTATTGCGACCGGCGGCCCGACGGGCGAAAGCATTACGGCGACGGTCGAGGCCGGCGCCAATGCCATCAGCTATACGCCGCCGACATCCATGTCGATTATGGGCGATCTGATGGACCGCTATCGCGATCGGGGCATATAGCTATAATCAGCGCCGATTGTGTTATACTGTGCGCGTGCTGAGATGCCAGTGAGGTGTGCAGTTTATCGGAAATGCAGCCTGAATGCACAGTTTGCCGGGTGCGCAGTCTGAATGCACAGTTTGCCGGGTACGCAGCCTGAATGCACAGTTTGCCGGGTACACCGGTTGGCTGCGCAGTTTAACGATATACTGATCAAAGGCATGATGGACAACTACGTTAATTGGATTTAGTTTCAACATATTATATCTGCTACAACTCCAGGAGGAACAAGAATGACACGCAACGTAACCCCACACACCGACATCGTCAACGACAGCGACCGCAAGCGGCCCTTCGGGACGCTTACAACACCCATCTGCCCGACGGTCACCTATGTATTCGACAGCACGGAGCAGGGCCGCAAGCGTCACACCGGCGAAGAGACCGGGTTCATCTATACGCGGCTCGGCAACCCGACGACCAACGAGCTCGAAGACAAGGTGGCGCGCATGGAAGGCGGCGAAGCGGCCGTGGCGTTCGGCTCGGGGATGGGTGCGATCTGCTCGACGATCCTCACCTTTATAAAAGCCGGCGACCATCTGCTGGCCGACAAGGCGATGTACGGCGGAACGTTCGATCTTCTGCACCACAAGCTCGGAGATTTTTGCGTGGAGGTGGAAGTGATCGACTTTAGGGACTTGGGTGCGCTGGAAGCGGCCATTCGTCCCGACACGGCCATGGTGTACTGCGAGACCATCACGAATCCGACGATGAAACTCGTCGACATCGAAGCTATCGCAGCCATGACGCACAAAAAAGCGCCCGAAGCGCTCGTCGTCATCGACAACACATTTGCGACGCCTCTCCTGTTCCAGCCGCTCAAAGTCGGCGCGGACATCGTCGTGCAGAGCGGTACGAAATACATGAACGGTCACAGCGACGTGCTGGCGGGCTTTGCGATCACGGACAAGGAAAAAGCCTGGCTCATCAAGGATCGCGGCCTTAAGTTTATCACGGGCGCCGTCATGAGCCCTCAGGATGCCTACATGGTGATCCGCGGCCTCAAGACGCTGCCGGTGAGGCTGAAGCAGCATTGCGAAAATGCGATGGCCGTCGCTCAGTACATGGAGGATTCCCCGCTGTTTGCAAAAGTGTATTATCCCGGCCTGCCGTCACACCCGGACCACGAGATTGCCAGGAAAGAACTGGACGGGGGGTACGGCGGTATGATCGCGTTCGAAATGAGCAATTACGATATCGCGCGCGACCTTCTGGATAACCTGCAGGTCATCAATCTGGCTGTGAGCCTGGGCGACGTGGAATCCCTGATCGAACATCCGGCATCCATGACCCACTCGACGCTCACGAACGAGGAGATGGTCGCTGCCGGTTTTAACGAGCGTCTCATCCGGCTGTCGATCGGTATCGAAGCCGCGGAAGACCTGATTGCCGACCTCGAACAGGCGGCACAAAAAGCGCACGAGGCGGCAAAGTAGAAGCATGTGGAATATGGAATGGCTTTGGGGCAGCGACATCGGCGCTCAGCTCATGACGATTATCGTATCGATGGTTCCCGTCATCGAACTGAGGGGGGCCATCCCGCTCGGTGTCGCACACGGCCTGTCCGTTCAGACGGCGGCAACGCTGTCGATCATAGGAAACATGCTGCCGGTCCCGATCATCATCCTTTTCGTCCGGCAGGTGTTCCAGTGGCTGAAGGAGCGCGACAAGACCCTCGCCCGCTGGATCGCCAGGCTGGAGGCTCGCGCTAACCACAAGTCGAAGCTCGTCATCGATTACCAGCTCGTCGGGCTGTGTCTGTTTGTGGCCATTCCGCTTCCGGGCACGGGTGCGTGGACGGGTGCTCTGATTGCTGCCATTCTGGAAATGCGGCTGAAACACGCTGTCCCTGCTATTTTTGCCGGCGTGCTGATTGCCGCGTTCATCGTCTCCTGGTTAACGCAAACCGCCGTGAACAGCATTTTATAAAGAAAATCGGGAACATTCATCAAATGAACTATCGAAACAGAAAAACCTGTGCTATATTAAGAATTGAAGAGCGCAGTGCGGTGTGCCGCACACCTGCGCATCGACTGCGAAAAAGGTATAAAGGAGAAGGGCATGTTTAAGGGAGAACAGAAGGCACGGCAGGAACAGGGAATCACGATCAGCTCTATGGTCGCCGAGACGGTCATCGGAGCAGAAACCACATATAAAGGGAGTGTCAGCACGTCAAAGGCCATCCGGGTCGACGGGCGCTTCGAAGGAGAAATCCTCGCAGGCGGCACGGTGATCATCGGCGAGACCGGTGTGTTTATCGGAACGATGGAGTGCACGTCTCTGTACATGAGCGGCCAAGTCGACGGAACGGTTTCGGTCAGCGGCCGGCTTGAGTGCACCGAGACGGGCAGAATTAAAGGCGATCTGACCGTGCAGGATTTGATCTTGGCCGAGGGAGCCGTGTTTGACGGGACATGCAACATGTCGAAGTTCAACGCAGACAGGCAGTAAACCTCCGCTGTATAAACAACAAAACGCCCCGGAAGCGCAGGCTTCCGAGGCGTTTTCAATTCTCTTATACAAACTTTAACGTGCTTTATTTTTCCGGCTTTTTGATGATGACGCCGTCCATGAGCTCCTGCTCCATGGGGATACGGTGGACGGGCCCGTTGATGGCGGCGGCTCCTCCGGTGTGCAGGAAGATGACATTGTCGCCGCGTGCGATAGCGCCGGTCTTGACCATATCGAGCAGACCGTAAAAAGCTTTTGCCGTATAGCAGGGATCGAGGATAATGCCTTCTTTTCTGGCCAGATAGTACAGGGCCTCCCGCACTTCTTTGACGGGGTTGTTGTAGGCGTCCCAGTGATAGTCGTTGAGAATATCGAATTCGTCTTTTTCGGCTGTCCACGGAAAAGCGAGGTAGTCGCGGCACTGGTCGAAGTATTTTTTTGCGCGCGCCGGTGCGTCCGGGAGATGCGAGGGGGAAATCGCGATGCCGGTGACGTGGATCGGCGACTTGATATCCTTCATGCCGATAAAAAGACCCATGTAGGTGCCTTCGCTGCCGACCGCCGTGATGACGCGGGCATGTTCGATGCCCTGCTCCTCCGCCTGCGCCGCAATCTCCTGCGCGCATTCATAATAGCCGAGGATACCGATTTCGCTCGATCCGCCCAGCGGGATAAAGAAGGGAACATCGCCCTGCTCCCGGTACTTGTCCATCGTTTCCCGCACAGCCCGCTCTTCGAGCTCGGCGTCGCCCGCATCGCCGTCCGGCTGGACGAGGTAGACTTCGCAGCCCATAATCCGGTCGAGCAGCAGGTTGGCAGACAGCTCACCCGGATAGGTGCCGACGGCGACGATCGTGCACTTGAGGCCGTACTTTGCCGCTACGGCAGCGGTCAGGCGGCCGTGGTTTGTCTGCGGTCCGCCGACGGTGACGAGCGCAGTCGCCCCTTCTTTTAGCGCCGCATGCAGGATGTACTCCAGCTTCCGGAGCTTGTTTCCACCCGTGCCAAACCCCGTCATGTCGTCCCGTTTAACGTACAGGTTGATACCGAGTTCTTCGGATACCGCAGGCAGAAAATCGAGCGGCGTGGGCAGGTGCAGAAACGATACTTTTTCGTGTCCTAAAATCATGATAACCTCCTTGTTCTCGTATCCATCGTCCAGGTTCCGGGCAACCTGCGTTCCGGTCGATGCCGCCTAGCTTTCGTCAAAGAGCCGGGCGATGGATGGCTGCGCATTCCAGTATGCGCAAAGCGATGTGAACTGTTCTTTTATATGCATGCGGTCAGCTTTAGGCAGGCCGGTTTTGCCTTTCGTGCAGCGGAGCATCAGATTTTTTGCAGTGTGCTCCAGGTCGACGAATTCCACCATGGAGATTCGATATCCGTAATATTCGAGCGCCAGTGCCCGGAGGGCATCGGTCAGAATCGAGGCGAAGCGTTCTTTTATAAGGCCGTGTTTCAGAATCGCTGACTGAGCCTGTTGCTCCAGCTGTGGGAACAGTTCGTGCTGGCAGCAGGGGACGGACAGGATGACGGCCGCATCCCAGCGCACGGCCCGGATCAGGGCTTCGTCCGTCGCCGTGTCGCAGGCGTGCAGCGTTACGACCATATCCGCGCGCTCGACGCCCCTGCAATGTGCGATATCGCCGACGTAAAACGCGAGGTCATCGTAGCCGAGCGCTTCGGCGGTGTCGTTACAAAACGCAATGATATCTTCTTTGAGATCGTAGCCGGCAAAGCGGGCGCCGATGCCGAGCTGCTCGTTCAGGTAGTGATACAGCGCAAACGTCAGATAGGACTTGCCGCAGCCGAAGTCGACGATGAGAGGCTTGTCCGGAAGCGAGGGGAGACAGTCACGCACGATTTCGAGGAAGCGGTTAATCTGCTGAAACTTATCCCGGTGTTTCGCCACGACTTTGCCCGAGTCGGTCATGATGCCGAGTCGGATCAGGACATCGCACGGCGTTCCTTCCGGCAGGATGTGCTGTTTTTCCCGATTGTGTGACAGACTTGCCGCCTGTCCGGTCGGTTCGCTTTTTTTGATCCGGATGTTATCCGGTTTATTGACCAGGAGCGTATAGTCTCCGTCCGAAGCGAAAAACACAGCCTGGCGAAAGCTGTCCCGCATCCACTCCTGCACGCGAGCAGAGACATCTTCTTTCTTCAGGTTTTCGTGAAATACTTTGTCGCGGTGATGAAGCTCGGCCTGGTAGCGCTTTTCTCCTGCGATCAGAACGGGGCGCAGGATAATCTTGGTGCACGGCTCGGCCTTTTTGCGGCGATTCGAAAACACGGCGCGCAGCAGCGCATCCCCGGCCAGCAGGCGCTCTAGGAGTCTGGTTGCGTCGTCCATGATATCCTCTCCTGTTCAGGCGTATCTCTCATGTCGTCGAGCGCGTCCTGGATGAGCTGTTGCACTTCCTGACTGACGGTACGCGTCTGCGCCTTCGACAGGCCGGCCGTGTCGATTTTAGGCAGAATCCGAAGCCGTACATCAGCCGGGCGCATGATGCCGTTATTCGCTTCCATCGCCCGCCAGCTTCCTTCGAGCGCAAACGGCACGATCGGAACGCCGGCTTTCAGCGCACAGCGCAGGGCACCGGCTTTGAACTCCGCCATATCCGGCCCCTTGCTCCGCGTCCCCTCCGGAAAAATGATGACGGAGCGACCCTGTTCCAGCAGCTCCTGCGCCCGGTTGAGCGCTGCAAGCGACTGGCGGGGATCGTCCCGGTCCATAAGGATGCAGTTAAAATGGTTCATCCACATGCGGAGGCCGGGGATTTTCGCAACTTCAGCCTTGGCGACGATGCTTTTCAGCGGCCCCAGCTTGCAGAGGATAATCGGAATATCGAAATTGCCCTGATGGTTGCCCGCAAACAGCGCGGCTTCCGGCGGGATGTGCTCGTGTCCTTCAGTTTTTACGCGGACGCCGATGATCGCCAGGATGTATCCGGCCCATACCTGGACGATCCTCTCGATGCCGGGATCGATGGGGTCACCCGGTTCGTGCTTCAGTGTAAGCTGATAATAAATCCCGACGGGCGCCATGACCAGAAGCGTCACGGCCATGAATATAATCCAAAGTATCGTGCGTATCATCGTTCTCTCTTTCGAAACGGTATTGCAGGCAGTGTTTTCATAGACAGAGTGTACCATATTTTGGCGAAGAACGATGCACTTTCGATGGCGCAATTGCCCGGTTTGTATGATTTTTCTCCGTTTTTCTGTTAGAATAATAACAAAATGACAGGAGGTCAAATCATGAAAGCAATCATCGACGCCATGCCGGCGAATGTAGAAGAGTTTAAAGCCATGCCTCACATGGATCTCTCGAAGCCGGAAAATACGTGCGCCATGTTTTTATGCGCGCTGAATCTCTTTGTAGCGGACCGGGATGCCGGTGTGGAAGCCATTAACATTCTAAAAGGGCCTGCAGAGCTGAGCGCCTATGACATTCAGTTCCTTAGGGATCGGGTCATGGACAAACCGTATCTGCCCATGATTTATTTTGAAGGAGCGACTCCTGAAAATAACTATCAACCGGAAGCTCCGTACACGCTCACCCTGCATGAAGACGGGCGCCCGCAGGACATTGAAGAGGGCTATTTGCGTCTGTACCTGCAGACGGCCGGTGCCGATTCGAAGCGGCCGATCAAGCTGCGCCACAAGGACGGCAACTGGTATGTGTGGGATTATCCGGGTCTTCTTTCCGACGTCAGAAAACCGAAGTCCGAAGACCCCTGGGCATAGTGAGAAAGCGCGCAGGTGAACGATATGAAAAACACAAAAAAACTGACCATCTTGCACTCGAACGACCTCCACGGTGATTTTCTGGAAGAGCAGATGGGGGAACTGAACGTGGGCGGCGTTTCGATGTTGTCCGGCTACATCAATCAGGTCCGGGAAGAAGAGGACAATGTGATCTATGCCGTCGCCGGCGACATGTTCCGCGGCTCGGTCATCGATTCGGAGTTTAAAGGGATCTCCACCATCGAGATCATGAACCTCCTGTCTCCGGACGTCGTTACGATCGGGAATCACGAAATCGACTACGGTATTGCGCATCTGCTGTTCATTGAAAAATGTGCGCAGTTTCCGATCATCAATGCGAACATGTACATCACGACGAACGGCACCAGGCTGTTCGAACCGTTCAAGATCATCGCCATCGACGATATGAAAGTCCTGTTCATCGGCATCATCACGGACGAAATCATCGCGCAGGCGAAAGTCGACGGGCTCGTGGGATCCTTTATCGATACGGCCGAAGCGGCCGAGGAAGTCGGCAAAATCTGCAACGCGTACAACGCGATTGACATCGACTTTACGGTGTTGCTGACACACATCGGCATCGAAGAAGACATCAAGCTGGCGAACCTGCTCAAACCCGAATGGGGCGTGGATTTGATCATCGGCGGTCACTCGCACACGTTTATGGACGAGCCGCTCTGCGAAAACGGCATCGTCATCGCTCATGCCGGCGAAGGGACGGACAACATCGGCCGCTTCGACATCGTCGTGGATACCGACGACAACTGCATCGATTCGTTTACGTGGGACTTCGTGCCGATCAACCACACGACGGCACCCAACGACGACCAGCTCGAGGCGATGATCAATAGGTACAAAGACATCACGGATCGCAAGTATCAGCGCATCATCACGCGCTTTCACAAGGTGCTTACGCATCCGGCCCGCAACATGGAAACTTCTCTGGGCAGCCTGTTTTCCGACATTTTTAAGCACAGTCTGGGAATTGACATCATGCTTCTCGGGTCCGGGAGCATCCGGGGCGAGAAACTCGGTCCGATCGTGGAGTTCGGCGGCCTGGCGCAGATTTTCCCTTACGACGACGAAATATTTATGATAAAAGTCAACGGGGAGCAGCTTAAGCGGATGGTGAAGCACGTGCTGAGAGACGAGGCGGATCTGGGAACGACAGAATACTATCAGTTCTCCGAAGGCTTTCTCGCTGTATACGAAAAGGAGACGAAGCAGATACTGGAGATGAGGCTCGACGAGCGAGCGGTTTCGGATGACGAGTATTACACCATCGGCCTTCAGAAGTTCCATTACCTAAACTTGGAGGAATTTTTGAACGTGACGCAGGACGAGGTGAATGCCATTCAGAAGCCAAGGATTCTTTCCACCTCGGCGCTGGACATCATCGAAGAATATCTATCGTCACATCACAAGCTGAAATATCGGCCGAAAACGAGAATACAGATTGTCTAAGATGCACTCAGCAGAGCGCATTCAACAAAAGTTTCAAAGGAGAGCATCATGATAAAACAAAAGAAGCTGCTGGCGGTGACCATGGCGATTCTCATGGCCTTGTCGTCGGCTGCATGTACACCGCAGGGCGGCAACGGTGGCGGACTTACGGGTGACGTCTTTGCCGTTTATGAGGAAACACCTGTTAACGCTGTACCTTCGATTGCCCCGTATGCGGTCGAACCCGGCCTTGCCAATGTCATAAACTCTGAGTGGTTTTACCTGACGGACGAAGCGGTTCGCATGCTCGAGACCAATCACTTTGTGGTATCGGAGAGCGGCAATGCGGAATTCTTTTCGCTGTACGAAAGCAATCGGTACGATCGCGTGCCGAATTTCGTAACCGTCGACGCCATGCTGCACAACTATCACCTGTATTTTAGTCACCTGCTGCGCTCGCTGGAAAAAAATTATCTGTTTGGCGAACTGCAGTCGCTGACGCAGGCGATGCTTCGCGGTGCGACGGTACAGTATGAAGCACTCGCTGGCACGGAGTGGGAAAATGCAGCGGCGCGGAACGTGGCATTTTTCGCTGTGGCGGCGGATCTGGCCGGGGTATCGAGGGACGCCGTTCCCGCGGTGGAAAGCGTCATCGCCGAGGAACTGGCGCTCATCATGGCGCATACGGCGAGCTTCGAGGTTTCGCCGATGATGAATATGGGCAGCGCTTCGAACGACGTGGAGATGTTGCGCGAAGATTACACGCAGTACATTCCCAGGAGCCACTATACGACGTCGGAGGAACTGCAGAGATATTTCCGGACGATGATGTGGTACGGACGCATGACCTTCCGCGCTGCGAACGAGGACGAAAGCCGTTCGGCCATGCTCATCACTCTGCTGCTTGGCGATGAAGAAGCGTTCGACACGTGGAGGAATATCTACGAGCCGACGAACTTCTTCGTCGGAAAGAGCGACGATGTTGGAGCGGTTGAATACAGCGAGCTGGTTGAGCAGGCATACGGAAGCATGCCGGACGCGAAGAGCCTGGCCGGAAAGTCGAAGCAGTGGCAGGAGCTGTACGATTCGCTTGCCGATCTCGAAGCTCCCGCAATCAACTCCATCCCCATTTACGATGAAAGCATCCAGGAGGATCGCGATGAAGCCATCATCGGCTTCCGCTTTATGGGGCAGCGGTTTACCATCGATGCGCAGATTTTTCAAAAGCTGATCTATCGGGATGTGGAGCGGAATCCGGCCGGTGAGACCCGTCACCTGCCGAAAGCGCTGGATGTGCCGGCGGCAATGGGGTCCGATGTGGCGTTGAGCCTGCTCGAGGACACGGGTGAGCTTGAGTACGAGCGCTATCCGGAGAACATGAATGCCCTGAGGGAGGGAATTGCCTCGCTGGATTTAGCGACGAGAACTCAGAATCTGTATTGGAGCTGGATGCACATGCTGCAGCCGCTGACGGAAGAAAAGGGCGAAGGCTATCCGATGTTTATGCAGAACAGCGCCTGGAGTAAAAAACAGCTGGAAGGTTACATCGGGAGCTGGACGGAACTGAAGCACGACACCGTGCTGTATGCCAAGCAGACGTATGCCGAAATGGGCGGCTGGGGCGACGAAGAGGAAATCGACGACCGCGGTTATGTCGAGCCGCAGCCGCACGTATACGGGCGACTCGCTTCTCTGACGGATATGACGATCCGCGGCTTACAGGATCGTGGATTCCTCGGAGAGGAAGCGGAAGAGGGCCTTGAAATTCTCAAGTCGCTCGCGCTCAGCCTCAAAGTGATTTCGGAAAAGGAGCTCCGCGACGAGCTTCTCACCGACGACGAGTACGATTTAATCCGCAGCTTCGGCGGCCAGCTCGAACACCTGTGGCTGCTCGCCATGAGCGATAAAGGGATCGGCGTGTCCGATGTGTACGAAAACCCCGCCGCACTTGTCACCGATGTTGCGACGAATCCAGAAGGCTTCGTTCTCCAGGAAGGGACCGGCGCAGCTCAGACGATCTACGTCGTTGTGCCTGTGGACGGGGTGCTGCGCATTGCGTCCGGCAGCGTGTTCTCGCACTACGAGTTCACCTGGCCGAGTTCAGATCGTCTGACGGACGAAAAATGGCAGGGTATGCTCCGACAGGGGAACGTGCCGGAGAGACCGCAGTGGGTGCGGGATTACACGCTTAAACAGGTGGAATTCTGGCAGTGAGGCGAAGTATACTCGAATGGATCCGTGCGGCGTGGTACAATCCGGCCGCACGGATTGTAGCGGCGGCAGCGCTCGTGTGCGCAGCGCTTCTGTGGTTTGGTTCGGGCTATAAGTCCGGAACCGGGCAGGAGGCGCGCATGCAGATAGCGGCCGATGTAAACGGCAACGGGATCGAAGAGCTCTATGTGCTGGAAGCAGGGGTTCTCCGGGCCTTCGAAGGTGGCGAAGAAATCTGGTGCACGCCTGAGGAGTGCGATGCGTGCTGTTTTACTGTCGGAGACATCGACGGCGACGGACAGTTGAATGTAGCGGTAAGCGTGTGGCGGCGGGGAAGTTTCGGCCGCCACCGTCCTTTCTGGGAAACAGGGCCGGATAACGACTATAAAAACCACCTGTATATCTACCGGATAAAGGACGGAGCGCTCCGGCCCATGTGGTTTTCCTCAGCGCTTGCGCGTCCCATCGTGACCCTGGAGATTCTGGATGGGGACGAAAGCGCTGTGCTCGTTGTGCAGGAAGGTCATTACAAAAAAGGGTTAGGAGGAAAATACTCCGTGGACGAAAAGAAGGAGTGCGACGAGCGGGCGTGGCGCTGGGATGAATGGGGGTTTTCCCCGGCATACCGAGGGGAGGTCAGCGGAACATGAACGAGCGAAACAATGAGCGAAAAAATGAAGGACAGGTGTTGGGCAAAGGGCAGCGCGTGCTCGTCCGCATTGAGGATATCGGTGCGCAGGGGCAGGGTATCGGACGTGTTGGCGGACTCGTCGTGTTTGTGCCCGGGACGTTCCCGGGTGACGAAGTGCGCGTTCAGATTACCGATGTCCGAAAAAGCTACGCGACCGCAGAGCTGGAATCGATTGTATCTCCTTCGACTGCCCGCACGGACGTGCTGTGCCCGCACGCAGCTGTCTGCGGCGGATGTGCATTCCAGGGGTGGAGCTACGACGCGCAGCTAGCGCATAAAGAGGAGATGGTGCGCGAGACGCTGCGCCGCATCGGGGGTATCGAGGATCCTCCCGTGCAGCCGATCCTCGGCATGGAGCATCCGTTTGAATACAGGAATAAGGCGCAGTTCGCCGTGCAGAAGGATGACGTGGGGTTCTACGCCCCGAAGAGTCGGGATGCCTTTTCCATAACATCGTGCATGCTTCAAAAACCGCCCGCCGTTGCGCTGGCCAAGGCATTTTCTTCATTTCTGCAAGAGTATCCGAAAAACATCTACAGGCACCTCATCGTTCGCACAGCGACAACCGGCGAGGTGATGGCCATCCTCGTCGCCAACAAAGATGATGTGTCGCACGTTGAAACGATCGCCGGGCGGCTGGATGATGCCGTTGCGGATCCCTGGTCGCTGGATAGCCTGATATTGAATGTCAATAAAGAGGCGCACAGGCGAGTGCTCGGGCCGGAGAACAGAACGCTGGCCGGCGCACCTGTCATCCGCGATGCGCTGCAGCTGAAGCATGCGACGCTGGCGCTCGAAGTGTCTCCGGCGTCGTTTTATCAGGTCAACCCCGAACAGGCGAGCCGGCTGTACGAGCAGGTATTCGAATACGCCAGGCTGACCGGCGGGGAAACCGTGCTGGACCTCTACTGCGGTGCAGGCAGCATCGGACTGTCGCTTGCCGGATACGCCGGGCGCGTCATCGGCGTGGAAAGCGTGCGTGCAGCGGTCCTGGACGCCAACCGCAATGCCGTGCTCAACGGCATCGTCAACGCGGAATTCATCTATGGAAAAGCCGAAGAGGTCGTTCCGAAGCGCCTGTCCGGCTTGCGCGCCGACGTCGTGATTCTGGATCCACCCAGACAGGGCTGCGCACCCGGGCTTCTGTCAGCCGTTTCCGAATTGCAACCCGAACGCATCGTATACGTCTCCTGCAATCCTTCGACGCTCGCACGGGATGTCAGTATCCTCACAGAGCAAGGCTATGCCATGAACGAAGCCCAGCCAGTGGATATGTTTCCGTGGACAGCGCATGTGGAGACGGTAGTCTTGATGTCGAGGGTGAAAGATTGAGTTTGCTGAAAACCCTTATATATCAAGGGTTTTAGCAGATATGGGTATGAAACCCACCAGGCGAAAAACATGAGAATATCGCTTCGCGGAAACAAGTCCATAAAGGCACTTTTTGATAGTCAAGTGGTCAGGTTAGATGTCAGTGCTCGGCGAGTGGTCGGGTTAGATGTCAGGGTTCGTGAGTGGTCGGGTTAGATGTTTTTATGGGATTTTTTGAGGTTGTGTGGTTAGGTTGGATGTTGAAATAAAACCGGTACTTTTCGCATGAGTTTGTTAGCAGAAACATGTAGTAATAGCCGTTTTGTACGATGATAAATAATGTAAGTGGAGGCTGAATATGCAGGACTTTACAGTCGAAGAGTTGAGTGAAGCGCATCGCGCCTTGCTGTCCACACTCCATAAGTGTGAGAAGATGGATGCCACGAAGCTAAGCAAGTCACAGAAGACCCTTCTTGAACGGCGAATTGCCGCCCTGAAGGTTGCACTGACACTGATTGAGATAGAGCAAAGTCAAAAAGAATAGGGAGAGAAATCGTTATGAACCCGAGAATATTTACGACAGCGTTTTCGAACGTCTACCCGCTACTCGTCCAAAAAGCGGAGCGCAAAGGGCGCACTAAATCCGAGGTTGATGCCGTGATTTGTTGGCTTACGGGATATGATGATTCCGGCTTGCAGGCACAAATTGTGGGGAATATTGATTACGAAACCTTCTTTAGAGAAGCCCCATTGATAAATCCGAACGCCGCCAAAATTTCAGGCGTGATTTGCGGGCATCGCGTCGAGGAAATCCAAGACCCGCTTATGCAGAAAATCCGTTGGCTTGACAAACTTGTTGACGAATTGGCAAAAGGTAAGCCGATGGAGAAGATTTTGAGGAGCTGAGGGTGAACGGCTAATAACGGTAGTCGATTATATTGTGCATAGATTATCGGATGGGTAAGCGCATCCTTTGATAATATTGATGATGAAAGGAGGTTGTTTGATGGATTCGTTAAGTAATATGAATAATGCAATGTCATACATTGAAGAGCACTTAACTGAGGATATTGATTATAGTAAAGTCTCTAAAATTGCTTACTGTTCAGAGTATCATTTTAAGCGGATGTTTTCTTTTTTATCAGGTGTTAGCTTATCAGAATATATTCGGAGAAGAAGACTGACTTTGGCTGCACTTGATTTGAAGGATAGGGATTTGAGAATAATTGATGTAGCTGTCAAATATGGCTATAATTCTGCGGATTCATTTTCCCGTGCTTTTCATTCTATGCATGGCATTCTCCCCTCTGAAGCAAGAAGTGAGAATACACAGTTAAAAGCCTATCCTCGAATGACCTTTCAATTATCGATACAAGGAGGATGCGAAATGAACTATCGTATTGTTGAAAAAGAGGCATTTAAGTTAGTAGGATTTAAGAAGAGAGTTCCAATTGTTTTTAAAGGTGTCAATCCAGAGATTGCAAAAATGACCGAACTTTTAACTCCAGAGATTATTAAACAATTAAAAGGAATTTCAAATGTAGAACCAACAGGTATTATTAGTGCTTCCACAAATTTCTCGGAAGGAAGAATGCAAGAAAAAGGTGAACTGGATCATTACATTGGGGTAGCAACATCATGTATTGAAACTGCAAAATTTGATGTATTAAATATTGATTCTGGAACCTGGGCGGTCTTCGAATCGATTGGACCATTCCCGGAAACACTTCAGAATGTGTGGGGCAGGATATACTCAGAGTGGTTTCCATCTTCAGGATACGAGGCAGTTCCAGGCCCGGAAATTTTGTGGAATGAGAGTCCGGACACTGGAAATCCGAAGTATAGAAGTGAAATTTGGATTCCAGTAAGGAAAAAAGACCATTAATAATACCAAAGGCATGGTTTAGAGCGGTTATAATTAAAAAACTCTTTTCCGTTTATGCAAAGCAAGGCACCCTGCGTTTTATTTTTTCGTAGAGTGCCTTGCCTTTTATCAGTCTTATTCATCCACATCCACCGTCACGCCCGACTTAAATTCCACAGTAAATTTGTCCTCGTAAACTGTAACCTTCTCAATCAACCGTCGGATAAGTTGCTCATCATATTCGGTGAGAGCGGTGGGCTGCTTCTTTAGGAATGTGCTCATGTCAGCAATCCGCTTTTTGAGCTCATCACGGTTAGCGCTTTCAAGCAGCAGCTTCTGCTTTTGGTCACGAAGGCGGTGAATCTCATCGCCAACTTTATCATAATCCGCATTAGAAGTGGCCAGCTTCAGAAGTTCTGTTTGCAGTTTCTCCAGCCGCTTATCGATATCCGCCAAGGCTCTGTTGCTTTCGCGATTTATGACGGTGGCGATGTTATCCCGTAGAGTAGTGAGAAATGAGTCTTTGTCGCAGAGCGTCTGATTGATGGCGGTGACTAGCACTTGCTCGATTTGGCTCTCCGGTACCGTACGGGCGTCGCAGAATAGGCCGGTGTTTTCTAAGCGGCTGACACAGCGCCAGACGACGGACTTTTTACCACGATTGTTCCAGTGAACCCTGCGGAAAACCTCGCCGCACTGACAGATAAATTAAAATACTCACCTCTTTTCTAGAAAAGGGTTAATACTCAAATTTGAAAACCATGCCGATTAACGGCTTTAAATAGATGCAAAAAATCTCACGAAAACTAAAGAATTACTTAACTTTTGAGATTTTCTGCAGTTTCTGGGGTAGGGGGGTCTAAATCTCTACCGCTTTTCACCCCGGAAACGGGCGGGGGGTAACGCGTGAAAATTCGCGGTTTCAAACAGTGCGGTGATATTTACCGACGAGTACATTGGAATAACCGAGGTTACAAGTCTATTGTTTGGAGATGTGTTAGTCGTTTAGAGGAAAAAGGCTCTGAATGTACGGCACCTACCATAAACGAGGAAACATTACAGGCAGCAGTGGTTAAGGCTATTAACGAACTTTTGACTAACAAAGAGCCCTTCATCCAGGCGTTGCAGAAAAACATAACTACTATACTTAGTGAAGAAAATGATAATACCACCGATGATATTGATAGAAAATTGGAAGAGTTACAACAACAGCTCCTTATACAAGCAAAATCAAAAAATGACTATGAAGATGTGGCTGACGAAATTTATCGACTTCGGGAGTTAAAGCAAAATGCACTTGTAGAGAATGCAGATCGAGAAGGGAAAAGGCAACGAATCGCTGAAATGAGTAATTTCTTTAATGAGCAATCCTGCGAGTTGGAGGAGTATGATGAGCAATTAGTAAGGCGGCTAATTGAAAAAGTTACGGTATTTCATGATAAGTTCGCCGTTGTATTCAAATCAGGAGTCGAGATTGATGTAGAAGGGTAATCTTTAGAAAGAGAACAGAAGAATTATATTGGATTTTTAAAGATAATATGATATAATAAAACGACTTGGAGGTGGAAGAATGTATAACTT
>Ga0265293_10006963_pt1 | contig 17711 bp, 18 predicted proteins | sample Munlanlewell138R_FD_192505 | JGI IMG/M metagenome (GOLD analysis project Ga0265293, IMG submission 192505) | Leachate microbial communities from a municipal landfill in Southern Ontario, Canada - Leachate well 138R | ecosystem: Engineered > Solid waste > Landfill > Unclassified | place: Canada...
CAACTCGAAATTTGGCATTTAAACGGGCCAGCCTAAAAATATTTTTAAATACACGACTCTCAACAAGATTGAATTTTGGGAGTTATTAGACCGGACTCATTATTTAAAAATTATAACTGATGCCAATGCCGGGAATCAACGTACGGGTTTTGTATTCGCCTGTAAAATTTTCGGGCAAATAGCTGCGGGTATCTTTTTGGGTTTCGAGGTGCAGGTACGAAACGTCGATTGCCAGATGCTCGGTAGGACGGATGGTGACGCCGGCGCTTAGCCCGATGGTGTTGAGGCTTGGCGTTTCTGGATTAAAATAATCCTTGTTGGTAGGTGTAGGATCGTAATAGGCTCCGGCGCGCACTGTAATCATTTCGTTGATGATGTATTCGCCGCCAACACGGTAAATCAATGTGTTGGAATATTCGCGGGGATTATCGGAGTTGAGCAGTTCTGGTTTTTCAGCAAATTCAAAAGTGAGTGTTTCGTAAACATCCCAGAATACATAATTGACTTCTGCCGAGAATAAAAGTTTTTCGGTAGCTTGATAAGATACGCCCAGGTCGAGGTTGGCGGGCAATGGAAGTTCCGCATCGAAGGTGTTGGCAGGAGGGATGATGCCAGCAACGGAGCTGGGAATGGTAAATGTAGCGTCGCCGTCATCCAGTGTCATTTTAACCAGCGAGCGGTAGTTGATGCCGATGCTCCACTGGTCGTTTGGAGTAAACATTGCGCCCAGATTGTAACCAAAGCTCGCAGTTTTCCCTTCTAAATTCACCTGGCCATGTTCCGCAGCGCTGTTGTAAGGGATAGCTTTATTGATTTCTACAGAGCCGGTGGCGATTACCAGTCCGGCGCCCAGGCTGAACATGTCGCTGATTTTGTAGGAGAGGGTTGGCTGAAAGAAAAAAGCTTTCAGGGAGATGTCCTGGATCAGATGCGCTCCTGCCCAGTCGCCCCACTTGGCAGAGCTGCCGTAAGGCGTATAAACACCAACTCCCACCGCCAGGCGGTCGGTGATTTTGGCAGCGCCATAAAAAAACAGGGGAGTGCCCATGGGGTTATCGGTTTCGGCCTGGTACACCGAATTTTGAAGTCGGAAAGTGGTGCTGTTGAAGATGCCGCTGCCACCCACCGAGAAGCTGTACTTTGTTTTCATCAGCGAGAGGCCTGCGGGATTATAAAATATGTTGCTGGCATCGCCAAAAAGCGAAACGCCTACCAGACCCATAGCTGTTTGCCGGTGACCCTGCAAACGCACCTGATAGCCGCCGGCATAAACCGGTGATGTGATGATGAGGATCATCATCGCGTAAAGGATTCGTCTCATAGATATTTGTTTTGTGTATAAATAAAGGCGGCGAAAATAAACAAATTTTGTTTGGAGGAAAATGGAGACATTTCAGCGAAAACTTATCATTGAAAAAGGAGAAAAAAAGTTATTCATTATTTTCTTCACTACTTTCCGAGCAAAAAAAATCCCTTGCCGGTTTTTACCAAACAAGGGACGTGTCGTTTTGAAAATTGTGCCCGGAACAAGAATCGAACTTGCACTCCCGAACGGGAACATGGCCCTCAACCATGCGCGTCTACCATTTCCGCCATCCGGGCTTAAATTTCAGGCGGCAAAGATAAAAACTTTTTTCGCTAACCGGCAAAGAATTTCATCAAAAACTTAATTTTAAAAAATTTAAAAGGATGTTGTTGTTTTTTTTTGAGAATGTTTGCAGAGCATGTGCAGTAAGTATTGTCTTCAATATCCCAACCTGCACAACTTTTGCCGGTTTGCTTTGTTTTAGTCGCATAAACAATTAGCAATAACCTGACGATGAACTCAAGAGAAGAAGAAAAAAACGAACTGCGGCAATATGGTTTTCCTGAGGAGGTGCTTCAGCAACTTTACGAACTTACCGATGTGGACGATTACGACCTGCACCTTAAGGCGCGGCGCCGTTTTGCTGATGGCGGCGAAGCGGTGCTCCCGGTGATGCACAAGTTGCTGCATTCCAAACAAAGAGTGATTCGCAAGCAGGCTGCCAAGGTGGTGGAGCTTATTGCTCATCCATCGTCCATCGACGAGTTGCTGGCAATGCTCGAAGACGATGTGAGCGGCATCCGTTGGATTGCTGCCGAAGCGCTTATAAAGATAGGGCGCGCTTCGCTGCGCCCTTTGCTCAAAACGCTTGCAAGACGCGCCGACTCCTACAATTTTCGTCTGGGCGCGCATCACGTGCTGGCCAAGCTGGTGTATGAAGACGATCCCGAAGAGCTAAAGCATGTTAAGCATTTGACCCGTTCGGGGGGCGACACCCCGGAAATCATTCCTGTACATGCAGCGCGCGCCTTGAAGCTAACTGGTTTTTAAACTTGCATTCGTACCCACGGAGCGGCTATTTGCTGATTTTATTTTAATTATCTTAGCGCTAAAATTTTATTATTATGAAAAATATAGCTCTTGTCTCCATCATCATTCTTGCGCTGACTTTTTGGGGTATCACTCCAACAGTATCGGCGCAGCAGCATCCCAAACCGGCTGCCGACAGTTTAAGTATCAAGCCCATCGACAGCACCGAATATGAAATCACAATCATCGAACCCGGCTTCGACAGTTGGCTGATAACCAATGCCAGACCGCGCTGGTATTACAGCAACGAGTACTACCGCAACAAAAACACCTTTCTGGTTTCTAAATGGAACAACCGGGTGCGCGAAACGATGCGCCAGGAGCCTTACGAGTATCTGATAGAATACTCGCCCGGCATCGACTATGGGCTGGAAGTAAATTATCAGCTCTACTGGTATTTCCGATTTATCGAAAAGGAATACGGCATCGATCTGGGCATTCCCGCCGCGGATTAGATTTGCATTCGGTATGTAGAGATGCACGTCCCCCGCTGGGGCGGGGCAGGATGTGCGTCTTTACATTTCGTTTATTATATGCCTAACACGGATGGTCCCTGCTCAAAGACGATATCCACAGGGATGCCACCGTCGTTGATGCGATCCAGGTCGGCTTGTAGCCCGGGGCTTAGCACGCCATCTTTTTCTATCCAGGCTTTGGCAGCTTGGTAGTCGCCGTCGCCTTGTATCACCTGAATTTTGTCTACCAGCATATCGATAGCAGCTCTCATTTTGTCAGGATTCACATGATAATATCCGTCGTCGTCGCGGGTAAAAGCGCCCTGTTCATTAAAGAAAGCAAAACGCATCATGTTGGCTTTGCCGTGGGCGCTGGCGGCGCCAAAGCGGCTGGAGCGGAAGATGCCGGCCATAAACGTTACGTAGTTGTCCATCAGCTCGCCGTCGGTGATCTCACCTTTTTCGCGCAGCGCCTGCACCAGCCACAAGCCCATAATGTCGGCTTTGCCTTCCTCTATCGACGAATAGGTTTCTTTGAGCGCTTCGCGGGCAGTGCCCTTTCCGTTGATGGTATTTTTTACGCCCATGCCGTGCGCCACTTCATGAAACATGGTATTAGAAAAGAAAGCATCGAAGGTTACGTGCTTCTGCTGCTCAGGAGCTATTACCTTTTCGGCGATAGGCACCAATATTTTATCAAACTTGGCGCGCATGGCATTTTTGAGTTGCAGCTTGCGGGTGCCTTTCTCGGCGTGTACTTTGGGGTCGTTGGGCAGGTTGATGGCGATGGTCTTGCTCCCGGCATTGCAGTCGCCGGCGTAATAAACCACATCATAAGCATTCAGGTCCGAATCGGCGCCGGGGATATCTTTTTTATATGCCTCGCCGGTGGGCACTTCTTTTTGTAATTCGGGCAGCATGGCAGCGAATTTTTGCAGCCGCTGGCTCCACTCAGGGTCTTTAACCAAAATAAAAGCTTCGTAAGCAGCTTTGTATCCGAAGAGCTGGTCTTCGTAGTTTTCGATGGGTCCAATCACCAGGTCGATGTTGGTATTTTTCATGTCCATCCATGCCAGGTCGCTTTGGTAGTAGTCGTCGTTGATCAACGCGTCGGCACGCAGGGTGAGGTATTTTTTCAGTCCTGCGTCTTCGGCCAGGTTAGCAGCTTTGCGCAACAGTGCAGCCGTGCGTTCTATCTCCGTTTTGTAGGCTTGGTGAAACCACAGCGAATAAAGGTTGCCACTGTCGTCGCGGCGGATGAGCGTGTATTGGCTTGCTTTGTCGTTATCAACGAGCGTTTCAAATTCTTCCTTGGTCATATCTTCCGGGTAGAAGTTGGCTCCGGCGGGTTTGGCGCCCACGTTGGTGAGGAAGGGAGCATTGCCATCCAGCCGATCCCAGGGGCCATATTGAATTTTGGCGAAAGCCCTTGCATCTTCTCCCTGAATGCGGTTCAGAAACCCATCGCGGTAGCCGATGGCTTGTTTCCAGAATAATCCGTTCATGATGTCGGCGGCTTCGAAAAGATAAGGCAGCATCTCTTTTTCTTTTGCGGTAAGATGGTCCAGGTTAGCCGTCAGGCGGAAAGAGGCAAACTCGTCGAGCTTCTGTTGCATGTCGATGCCGGGGAGTGCTTCAAATTCTACTTCCAGCGGCACAATGCCTGCGCGCTGTGCCTCGCTGTTGCTTTCGCCGGCGCAGCCGGTAAACAATGTTGCCATAAAAACAAGGATTGTTAGTGTTCCGAAAATCTTTTTCATAATTTGTTGATAATGATTAGTGATACAAAAAAATACAAGGTTGCGAAGATAGGAAATTCCAGCCAAACCGATAGCTATTTACCATCCTGGTTAACGGATCAACTCGTCAAAGGCACCACCTCTTCACCACAGTCGCACGACCATTGACACTTTGAAAGATCCGCTGGCTGGTGGGATTGAGAGGTCTTGCTAATACTTAAGTTTTCCGTGTCTTACAAAATATTGTCATTGGTAGCCTTCTCAACTTACTTCACCATGTCATAAGTAGTGAAGCCTTTCGGCGGTTTGCCGTTGAGTGCTTGCTGTGGCTTGTGGTATTCTTTGCTTTCGTAGATATATTTGAGCAATTTCTCGCGGCATTCGGGCTGTGCCAGATGCGCGATGCCCACGGCATGTTCGGCCAGGTTGAGGCCGCGTGGATCGAAAGCACCCTGTTCGGTAACGATTACCACCGGGTCGGCGGCAATGGCTGAAGTGGTGATGCCTTCCGGACATTTCATCATAATTTTAGATTGTCCTTTGCTTGTTGTAGATTTCATGGCAATGATGGGCACGCCGCCTTTGGAAAGATACGATCCGCGCAAAAAGTCGGCCTGTCCGCCGATGCCGCTATAGATGCGTGTGGCGTTGAGTGAGTCGGCCCAGACGTTGCTGTGCAAATCCACACCAATGGCGCTGTTGATGGCCAGCATTTTGGGCATGCGTGCAATGTTGGGAACATAATTGGTAAAATCGGAGGGACGGCTTTGTATTGAGCTATTGAAATTCATCCAGTCGTAGCCGGCTTTATCGCGCGCCAGGAAGATGCTGGCGAGCGAAAAATTAAAGTCGAGGTACTTGTTGGTAACGATTCCCTTCTCAACGAGTTTGCGCATGGCGTCGGCAAAGAGTTCAGTATGAATCCCCAGGTCTTTTATTCCCTTGTCGATAATGGCATCGGTAACGGCTTCGGGTACTTCGCCGATTCCGTATTGCAGCGTGCTGCCGTCTTTTATATAAAGTTCGGTGATGATTTTGGCAATGCGGCGTGCGCGTTCGTCAGGCTCTTTTACAGGGCTTGTGGGCAGGTTATAGTCGGTGTCGATGAGATAGTCGATATCGCTTTCGTGAATTGTAGTCCCCAGCACAAAAGGCATTTGCGCATTGCGCTCTACAATGATGGTTCCTTTGCCTGCGAGGGCTGCGTCTACAGCTCCTTTGCATCCTTCCACAGTGGTGCCGTAGCTATAGTTGCCACCGTTGTCGGGGCCGGCTACCATAAGGAAAACCACATTTGGCTTCACAAAATTACGCATCTGGTTGCCGATGTCGGAGAGATGGATCAACTGGTATGAGGCGCCGCCGGTGTTCATGGCTTCGCGTGAGTGGGGGCCGTTGAAAATTACACGATGGCAGATACGGTTGGTAACTTCCGGATCGAAAAGCTTTCCTATGTCACCCAGCAGCAGCACGCTAAGCATCTCAACGTCGCGGATGGTGGTGTCGTCGGCAATCTGGCGCAGAAGCACCTGCGGAGCGGCGGCATTGCCGGCAGTGTAGATAATGCTGCCAGGCGGAATGGTTTCGGCATTAATGGCCTGTTCTACTTTTTGTACAACTTTCATATTCTTATTGAATTTTGATAAAATATCTTTCTTAAAAACCAAAAATAGTCGCATTTTGGTTACACAAACCATCTTGTGTGAAATTGTGATTGATGCTACGGTAAGAAAGTTCGATATTGTGTGGTAATGCCCGAAGGTGAAAGGAAATAGGTTGGTTCTTAGTGAGAAACGAAAGCTGTTTTGATACTTTTTGGAGCGACGGGTTATGACTTCATTTTATCGGGATCTTGTCTGGAGTCGAAAATATCCGTAATGAAAATGTATTCTTTAATGATCCGATAGATAATCTTATAGTGACCAACAATCAAACGTCGATGTCCTAAGCCTAAATCCTCAAGTAATGTCTCTTTTTGCCCTTGAAACGGATGTAAAATTAATGAATCTGCTGCATCCAATATTTCATTCCGAGTACTTATTATTTTTTCATGTGAAACTTTAGGTGCAATGAGGTCTAAAGATTCTTCCAAACTAAAAAGAGCCTGTTCCGTGTAAACAAGTTTCATTCTTTGTATTGGGTTGCAATTTTCTGCTCTATCTCTTTTCGTGAAAAAAACCTACCGGATTGTATCTCCTTTTCAGATTTAAGCGCTCTGGTTTCCAGTTTTGCTTTTAAAGCTTCTTCTTTACGAAGCTGCTCATAAAACTCGTTAATGGTTTGCTCCCTGGCAAGATGCAGGTGATTTTGGATAAAATTTCTTTTCTCAATCAGCGTCATGGTACTTCGAATTATTATTTGCAAAAATAATGATTAAAATTAAGATGTATGCTTGACATAAATTTTCAAATCAAACGCTTCCTATGGACTCTCCTCAAGACAATTGTTTACTTTTACACTCATTTTGTAAAAAGACCATTTTCATAAAAAAAAAAGCCTTATCTGATCGCTCATGCAAAGCATACCAACGGCAAAGTCCACCTCTGAAGTAACCCTCAACCATCCGCAATGCGAAAAAATTGTCGGTATCGTGTCGATGATGAAGCCTTCGGCAGCATTTTACCGGCGCCCCTACCTGCAGGGTGCCGGCAGCCATGAAACACAATTCCGGATGCACTTTTTTGCCGTGGCTATTTGTCATCAGACCTACAGCCTGCATCATAAAGCTAAAAATCTTTTTGGGTGGGATTTTATTGAAGAGGTCTTTTTGCAGCTTGCCGCCGATGCTTCACCGCTGCTGCAACCGGCCTGGCTTGCCGGAGCATCCTTAGATGAAATCATCGCGTTGCTTTCGGCTGCTTTTGCAGAAGACGCTGCGTGCTCCCTCGACCGCCTGCCGGAGCGGGCACAACTGATGCAACAGGCGGCTGAGGTGTTGCTTCGGGATTTTGGCGGAAGCGTCGAAATGCTTTTTTCTACCAGTCATTATCAATTAATAAATCCGCAACAAAGCGGATTGTATCACGTGATGCCGCACTGTGAAACTTTTGCTGATCCGCAGCAGAAAAAGACAACTTTTTTGACGAAGCTGCTCGAAGATGCCGGACTGGTAAAAATCGGCGACCCCGAAAATTTTATTCCCATCATGGACTACCACATGCAGCGCGTGCTGCTGCGCACCGGTTGCGTAGAAATTACAGATTTGACACTCCGCGACCAGATTACCCAACAGCAACCACTCTCAACTGACGAGCCTCTCCGCAGCCGATGTATCGAAGCCATGCGCCTGATTGCCTGCCTGAGTCAGCAATCTGTGACGCGCCTGAACGACATATTTTGGGCGCTGGGGCGGAGCTGCTGCAACCACACGCTGCTTTGCCGCGACGGCCACTGCGAAAAATCACCCTGCACGCTTACGCAAATTTATAAAATAGAAAACCACAGCCAGTGTGTTTTCCAACAGATATGCAAAGGTGCTGCTGATCCAGAATATCAAAACCTTTGGGAACCCAGGGTGCAAACACATTTTTATTAAAAAATAAAATTGCCTCCGAATGCATGACGGCAGATGTAGCGCGGTAAAATATTTCCATATCTTTGGCCGGGATTTAAAGCCCCTTCTCCGTCGGTTGGCGTAAAGGGAGCTTGCTGGCGTGGCAAACATGGGTGAGGTAGAAAATACCAAGCAATAAAACTACTTAAATACAATTTTGATCGAATGAGAAAACTATTTACATTTTTGATGGGTATGGCCGCGATGATGATGGTTCTTCCGGCAAGCAGTCAAACCGACCCTGACGACTATTACCAGGAAGATTTCGTTCGGAACGCCAACTACGTCTACAAAGACTACATCCGCACGGTGCTGGTGCATCCCGACGGCGCGCCCATGTCGAAGCCGGTGGTGAAGCTCAAGGCGTCGGAGCGCATCGTCTTTTCGTTTGACGACCTTTCGGGCGATTACAAAAAGTACGGCTACACCATTATCCATTGCGACGCCGACTGGAAAGAATCCGATTTGTTGCCCACCGAATATCTGGAGACTTTTCAGGATGACTACATTGATGATTTTGCCTATTCTGTCAACACCATGCAGCCTTATGTGCACTATCACGGGGTCATCCCAAACCAGGATGTTTCATATCGCCTCTCGGGCAATTACCTGCTCAAAGTGTATCTGGCCGACGATCCCGAAGAGGTGATATTTACGCATCGGTTTTTTGTAACCGAGCCACGCGTCAACGTTGTCGCAAGGGTGCGCAAGCCGCTCGACGTATCGGAGCGCGACTGGCGGCAGGAGGTAGTTTTTAACATACAGACCACCGGCTTGCCTCTCACCGACCCGCGGCAGGAGATAAAAGTAACCCTGCGCCAAAACGGCCGCTGGGACAATGCCATCACCGACCTGAAACCACGCTCCATCACCGGCACCGACCTGTTGTACGATTACGACGGTGTAAATGTTTTTGATGGCGGCAACGCTTTCCGTTATTTCGATTTGAAGAGCCTGCGCTATAATTCTTTCAGAGTAGCCGAAATAGATTACGACCCCATGGAAGGCTACCAGGTGTATCTGCATGATGATGTGGTGAAGAAAAAAAATGTTTTTGAAAATGTGCAGGAGAGTATCAATGGCCGCTTTTTGATAAAGACCGAAGATATGGAGAGCGACCGCACGATGTCAGACTATGCGCAGGTTCATTTTTTCCTGCCGTACGACTATCCGCTGGCTACCGGCAAGCTGTATCTGATGGGCGGATTGACCTATTGGCAATTTATACCCGAAGCCGAATTAAAATACAACTACGACCGGAAAGGTTACGAAGCATCGCTGCTGCTCAAGCAGGGATTTTACAATTATCAATATCTGTTTTTGCCCAACAACTCCCCGCGGGGCGAAACCGAGCTTACCGAAGGCAACTTTTTCGATACCAACAACGAATATTCGTTTTTTATCTATTACCGTCCTGTTGGCGGGCGCTACGACAGGTTGGTCAACGTCACCACCATTATTACCTTTCCGGAATAAACAAGGCGAATTTTATTAAATCACAATAAAACAAAAACCAAATAAATCTCAATACTAAAATTTCAATGATCAGGTTTCGACTGATTTCGACAAGCTGATTTCGACAAGGTCAATCACCACACAACCAAATCAACCAGCGACTAGACTATGGAAATGATTACCTTAGCTTTAAATTTGAATTTGGATTTTTGGAATTTACTTGTTATTTGGAATTTGGAACTTGGTTTTTTTTAAAAAGCTTATCAATAATATAGTTCCCGTATCCGGCCTCATCACGCCACCTTGTAGATATGCTTTCGGAAAAGGAAAGCCGAAACCACCGTCATGGCTGTGCCAATTAGCAGCAGCATGGCAATGCTTAGCGCAATGTCCATAAAACCGGCATTGCGCCCCAGCGTATCAAAAAAACCTTGTATGGACCAATAGTTGATGGTTACCACCGCCATTTTTCGCATAAACGCCGGCATAAAAAACAGCGGGATCATGCTGCCGCCAATGGCCGACATGATGAGAATGACAATGGTGGCCAGGCTTTCGGCTTGTTTTCGGCTGCCGCTGATCGACGCGATAAAAACCCCGAAGCTTGCACAGGCATAAGCTGTGGTGATGATGAGCAAAAAAACATAAAACAGATTGCCGTTGATCTCTAACCCCAGCACCCAAACCGTGAAAGCCAGCATGACGATCAGTTGGATGGTGGCCAGCAACATACTATAGAGCATTTTGCCAAAAAGTATCTGCAGTGGATTCATCGGAGCGTAGAGCAAACGCTTGAGGGTTCCTTCGTCGCGCTCGCCAAGCAGCGAGCTGCCGATGGCCGCCACCCCAAAAAGCAACATCATTACGGCAGTGCCCGCAAAACTTTGTATCAGCGCCCAGTCGATAGATTTTTTACGCGCCAGCGGCGACACCTTCAATGAGCCTATTTGCGAGCCAATGGTGGTGGCAGCCGCGAGCGTATCCTCTTTGTTTGAAACCGGGGTGAACTGCAGCGCTATTTCATCTTCAATGTTGGCCATGATGCTGCTGTCGATGTCGGGGAAACGCTGATTGACGGATTTCATGATCTTTTTGCGGATGCTTTGGCTGCCCATAATTTCCATCAGATTAGAAATTAGCGCGTACTGAATCAGGTTGGCTTCAAGCTCGCGGGCGTCGTCATAAAAAAGCTCCACAGGTTCGGTGCCGCCGCTTTCGATCGAATCGCCAAAGCCCTGATAAAATACCAGCATCGCCAGCTTGTTGCCGTTCATCACATTTTCTTTTCCCACTGCTAAAGAGATAGGCGTCAGCGCTATTTCATCGAGCGAATCGAGCTTTTGTATCGTTTGGATGCTTGCGGCGCTGCTGTCGAGGTCGGCTACATAAATATTCGCCGGGCGGTCTTTGGCCGAGTTACGCGCCAGCCCGCCAAAAGCAAGCCCAAATAGGGTTATTAAAACGATGGGTAACAAAAACGTGAGCAACAAACCCTTGATGTCGCGCAGGAAAATCCTGATGTCTTTGAGCGCTATTTTTATCATTATTCTCTTAATTTTCGTCCGGTGAGGCTTAGAAAAATGGTTTCCAGGTTGGCACGTTCGATGGCTACATGACGGATGATTAAGCCCAATTCAGTGCATCGTGAAATCAGCGGTGGAAGATCAGCAGCCACATTTTCGGTTTTAAAGCTTAGTCTATCGTCGGCAATTTTTACGCTTTGGCTAAATTTCTTTTTCAGCATTTCCAGCTTATCGGGTTGGATGTTTTCGAAAGTAACAACAATAAGCTGGCTGTCGCCTGAAAACGCGCGAAGCTCGTCCAGTGTGCCACAAGCAATTAACTTTCCATGGTCGATGATGCCGATGCGTGAACAAAGTTTTTCCACCTCGTCCATCTGGTGTGTGGTGTAGATGATGGTGATGCCCTGGGCAGAAAACTGCGCCAAAATCTGGTAAATCTGGTGGCGGCTTTGCGGATCAACACCAACGGTGGGTTCGTCCATAAGTAAAATCTCTGGGCGGTGAATCATGGCGGCGGCGATGTTGACGCGCCGTTTCATGCCACCCGAAAATGTCTTGAGCAGGCTGTTGCGCCGATGGTCAAGCTCAAAGAGCCGGAGCATCTCCAGGCTGCGCTCGGCAGCATCTGCGCGTTTTATATTATAAAGCCTTCCCCAAAAGATTAGATTTTCCATTGCCGACAAGTCGTCGTACAAGGCCAGCTCCTGTGGCACTACGCCAATAAGCTGCTTGCACTGCGCTGCCTCGCGCTGCACGTCGTAACCACCGATACGCACTGTGCCGGCATCGGGTTTCAGCAGTGTGCTCAGGATGTTGATGGTGGTGGTTTTGCCCGCGCCGTTGGGTCCCAGCAAACCAAAAAACTCGCCTTTGGATACCGTCAGGGTCACACCGCGCACCGCTTCAGTTTTGCCAAACGCCTTTTTTATCCTTCTTATCTCGATCATCATTTAATAAATTAGAAACAGAACGACAAATGTAGAAACTACAGCGACATGCAAGCAATTTGTGAAAATCAATTCGACCGGGACAGGAAAATAAATAAGGGCTGTCTTTAAAGAACGGATTATCGGGGAAGTCCATAATCCAGGTCTTAAAGAAAGTTTAATCGGGGAAATCCATAGCCCAGGCTTTAAAGAAAGGTTTATTGGGGAAATCCATAGCCCGGGCTTTAAAGAAAGTTTAATCGGGGAAATCCATAGCCCAGGCATTTATGCCTGGGTTTGAAATGCGGGGTTGTAAACCCCCCGCCCCTCGCTGGGATTGCCGAAGGCAATCCCAGCGAGGGGCGGGGGATGACAAAATGAAAAATCAATTATTTTTTATGGACAGGCACTAATTACATTTCAAAACCGTGTTAAGCTCGTACTCGGCATTTTGTACAAATTGTCCGTATTTGGCGTTGTTGTAAGCTTCGCAGGCGGCCTCGTTGTTGCCTTGTGCTTTCAGTGCGTTGCCCTTTTCATAATAAAACTTGGCTTTGATATCAGCGCTTTCGCTGGCGGCTACTTCAAGCCCTTTATCAGCGGCAGCGATGGCTTCGTCGTATTGTTTCATGCCGTTGTTGGCCAGGGCGATGTAATAATATGCTTCGGCATTATCGGGTTCAAATTCGGTGGTAGCCTTCAGGCATATCAGTGCGCCCGACCAATCCTTTGCCTGCAGCCTCTTGGCACCTTCCGACTGCAGCAGCTTGCTGGCGTTGCTGCGCACTTTTTCGGCCATATCTGTATCACCTGCCGCTTCGGCCAGCTCCAGTGCCTTGCCAAAGGATTCTTTCATTTTTTCGGTATCGTCAATTTTGTTGTAAACAAGCGCCATCCCCCAGTATGCCCGTGAATAGTCGGGCGAGAGCTTGGCCGATTTGCCAAAACTTTCGAGTGCTTCGTTGTATTTTTCGTCGCTGTAATAGCTGTTGCCCTGCGAGTAATAGAGCTTTGGGATGATGTCGGCAGCTTTTGCAGCAGTCTCGGGGTCGTTGTATTTATTACCAAACTCGATAGCTTTTTCAAATTCGCCTATTGCTTTGTCGATGTTTTTGTCTTTATAATCTGCAATGCCTATTTTGTAATAGAGCGATGGAATCTGTGTTTTGGCACCAGCCACAATTTGTTCGCCTTCCGGCCCAAGCTGCGAAGCCATGTCCATAGCCTCCTGATACTTATCGATGGCCAGTTGGTAATTGTTGTCTTTTACACCCTGATTGCCCTGGTTGAAGATGTCGGCAGCCTGATTAACGTCTTGCCCGGTTGCTGAAAATGCCAACATGATGGCGGCCAGCATGAAAAAACTTTTGATCTTGCTAAAATTCATAACGATTTCTTGTTGATTAGTTTAAGTATTAAATTGTAAAACATGAGTTTTTTTTGATAAACGCAAAAATATTCATTTTGTTAATAGGTGCCGGACGTTCTGACTTTGGCCGGAAAATGTTTCATTAATAAAAAAAGAACGACGAAGCGGATTCATTTTTAACTAAGTTTTTGAAAAAATATTTTGTTTTTAAAAAACAGAGCGAAAAGCACGGTTTCCATTTTGTCGTCAATTTTGGTTGTTTTTTAAGCTTTCCGTCATCAGTTTGGCAGCGCGGCTGGAAGCGCCGGCATTGCCCAGTTTTTCGCGCAAAGATTTATAGGCTTCCAGCATTGTCTTGCGATGGGTATGGTCGAGGAGCATCTTGAGTTCTTTTATAATATTTCCCCGGGTTACCTCACTCTGGATGAGTTCCTTTACCACCGGGCGATCCATGATGAGATTTACCAACGAAATATATTTTATGTCAACAATCCTTTTGGCAATCTCAAAAGAAAGCACGTTTCCACTGTAACACACCACCTGCGGCACGTCGAGCAAAGCCGTTTCCAGCGTGGCGGTGCCGGAGGTAATCAACCCGCCCCAGGCGTTGTGCAGCAGGTCGTGCGTGGCACCGAAGATGATTTTATACTCAGCCCCGCGCGCAGCCTCCTTGTAGAATTCGGCAGGAACAGAAGGCGCGCCGGCAACCACAAATTGATATTGCGGAAAGGCGTCGGCAGCGCTTAGCAACAGTGGCAACAGACGCCGAATCTCTTGTTTGCGGCTGCCCGGCAACACCGCGATGATCAGGCGGCGATCCAGGTTGTGCAATGCGCGAAAGTCGGCAGGTGTGTGGAAATTCACCTTCTCGCGCTGCAATGCATCCAGCAGTGGATGACCTACATAATCGACCTCTACACCATATTTTTGATAAAAATCTTTTTCAAAAGGCAGAATCACAAACATGCGGTCGACATATTTTTTGATCTGCTTTACCCGCGACTTTTTCCAGGCCCATACCTGTGGCGAGATGTAGTAATAAACCGGTATTTTGTGGCTGGCCGCGAAAGCAGCTATGCGCAGATTAAAGCCCGGATAGTCGATAAGTATCACCACGTCGGGGTTCCAGGCCAGGATGTCGCGTTTACAAAAGCGGATATTTTTCAGTATCGTTCCCAGGTTACTGATCACCTCCGCAAAGCCCATAAAAGCCAGGTCGCGGTAGTGTTTTACGAGCGTTCCACGCTGCTGTTGCATCAGCTCGCCGCCCCACACACGAAACCCGGCGGCAGAATCTTCCACAGCCAAATGACGCATTAGCCCGGCACCATGAAGGTCGCCTGATGCTTCGCCGGCAATGATATAATATTTCATGGTTGGGAAATAAAGATGAAAAATATGGCTACCAGTACAAAAGTTGTGACAAGAATGCCTTTGCCGGTACGTATCATCTTTGCCGAAACCAGATAATAACGCATCAGCAGAACGTTGGCAGAGAGCGCCAACAAATACAGATCGCGCATGCCGTAACAGGGCAGGTTCATCAGCTTGCTGACCCACAAAAGCAGATAATAAAACAACAACAGCGCGATGGGTGGAGCCACCAAAGCCATTAAAGTACCCAATCCGTACGAGTCTCTCTTAAGTGTATCGTGCATAGGAAACTTCGATTTGTTTTTCAGCCGGAGGTTAGCCGTTGATTGTTCGGGCAGGTTGGTGCTCTTTGTTGTTAACTTTTTTGGGTTCAAAATCAAACTCGCCGATAAGCTTTATGGCGTCGGCGGCGGTAAAGTCGAACTGCGTTGGCACCACGGCGATGTAGTTGTTTTCCATGGCACGGATGTCGGTACCTTCGGCGTTGTCGGCTTTGCTGAATACGCCTGTTATCCAATAGTAGTCTTGTCCGCGCGGGTCGATTCTTTCGTCGAATTCCTCCACCCACGTGCCGCGGGCCTGTCGACAAACCTGCACTCCTTGTATGGGCTGCTCTGAAATTTTGGGGATGTTCACGTTGAGTGAAACACCCTTGGGAAGCCCGCGTCTCAGCACCTTCAGTGCAATCTGGCGGATGTGTTCTTCGGCATGATCAAAGATGGCTTTCGCCGAATAATCGTTCAGCGAGAAACCCACAGAAGGTATCATGTCTATCGAGCCTTCTATCACCGCAGCCATGGTGCCTGAATAAAGCACGTTGATGGAGGCGTTAGAGCCGTGGTTGATGCCCGACACCAGCAAGTCGGGATTTCCGCGTAAAACGATTTTGGTGCCCAGCTTTACGCAATCTACCGGAGTGCCGTTGCAGCTATATTCGCGGTATCCGTCAGCCTCTTCGATGAGTTTCAGGCGCAAGGGCGACGACACGGTGATGGAATGACTTTGCGCCGAACGCGGACGGTCAGGGGCAACTACCACCACCTCGCCCAGCGTGCGCATAATCCTTATTAAGGTTCGGATACCTGGCGCGTTGATGCCATCATCGTTGGTAACAAGTATCAGTGGTTTTTTTATCTGATGTTTCATATTTTTGGATTTTATAATTTGGTAACTCCTGCCGAGATAATATATTTCATCACATTGGTTGCCGAGGCATTGATAGGTGTAACATTTTCGGCAGGCACAATAAACAGGTTGCCCGACCAGGCGTAGGAATGCGGCAGGTAAACGGCTATCCTGCCATCGGTGATGCCCAGTTCCGAAAGGTCTTCGTTGGTGATAAAACCAATTTTTTCGAGCGAGCTACTGCCGCTGACGCGCACCAGCACCGGCTTGTTAAAGCGCCGTTTGTTACCCACAAATGCCGACAGCAAGTCTTTTACAGAAGTATAAATGATCTTGATCAGTGGCGCCCGGCTGATCATCTTGTCGAAATAGGTGATAAATGGTTTGAAGAAAAACAAACTCCCCAGAAATCCTATCAGCGTGATGAACAACAGCAGCGTCACCAACCCCAGCCCGGGGATTTCCAGCCCCAGAAACTCTTCGATATGTTTGTAAAGCAGCCCGTCAATCCACAAAAAGGTGATCCGCACCGCGTAGATTGTAACGGCCAGTGGTCCCAGAAAAAGCAAACCCTGGAAGAAATAATTGAGCAGGCGCTTGAAAGTGTTGCGTGTCTTCATAAATTATTCAGTCGGCAAAAGTAACAAAACAGCACAACAACGCAGCAGGCCAAAATGTTGGATTACGGATTTCGGATTTACGAATTACGATTTTGGAATTACGATTTTGGATTTCGGAACGTAGAGACGCACAGTCTGCCTCGTCCCCCCAGCGGGGGCCGTGCGTCTAATTCCGAATTCCGAATGACGATTGAATATCGAATATCGAATATTGTTTCCTGGACGGGGCGGGGTTATGAATTCACAAATTCCTCCAGCTCTTCCCGGAGTCGCGCCGTGGGAAGTCCCATCACATTAAAATAGGAGCCAACGATTTTCTCAATGCCAACCAGCCCAATCCATTCCTGAATGCCATAGCCACCCGCTTTGTCGTAGGGTTTGTAAAGGTCTACATAGTGCGCAATGGTCTCTGCCGACAACTCTTTAAAATACACCTCGGTGCAATCGGTGAATGCTTTAATCTTTCCGGCGCTGCGTAGACATATTCCTGTGATTACGTCATGCTTCTTTCCGGAGAGCATCTGCAACATCGCGATGGCCTCTTCTCGCTTTGTTGGTTTGTTAAGAATTGTGTCATTCAGGCAAACGATGGTATCGGCGGTGATGATGATCTCATCGGGATGCAGCTCATTTTCGGCGAAAGCCAACGCCTTTTTTTTGCAAAGAAACAAAGCCACCTCTGCGCCAGGCAGATGCTCCGGAAATCGTTCATCGACTTCCGCACGACGCACCGTAAATTCATATCCCATCTCTGCCAGCAACTGCTGCCGGCGCGGCGAGGAAGAGGCAAGGACAATTTTTTTAGAAAAACGCACAAGTTTTTAATTTCAAAGATTAATAAGAAGAAAAAATCCCAAATAACAAAAGATTAATCCCAACCGCCAGTAGACGGTGTAAACAATGACAATAATACAAATTCCAAATAAATTCCAAATTCCAAAACTCAAAGCTGCCCGCCGGGGATGATTGTTGAGCTGTTGAGGTGTCGGTTTTACGGAGTTTTCGCACCGCATTGACGTTTCGAGGTCCTGCGGACGCTCGAAAGTCAGAGGTGCGGAACCGGGTGTCGCGCCGATGACGCTTTGGTTTGTGGTTGACGCTTCATTCTACCATACTTTCGCGCCTATGGCGCTTTGGTTTGTGGTTGACGCTTCATTCTACCATACTTTCGCGCCGA
>Ga0265293_10006964_pt1 | contig 17705 bp, 16 predicted proteins | sample Munlanlewell138R_FD_192505 | JGI IMG/M metagenome (GOLD analysis project Ga0265293, IMG submission 192505) | Leachate microbial communities from a municipal landfill in Southern Ontario, Canada - Leachate well 138R | ecosystem: Engineered > Solid waste > Landfill > Unclassified | place: Canada...
GTCTTTTTCCTTTTCAACAATCCCATCGCCTTTAAGCTCGTCAGATAAATCTGAATCGATTCTGAAAAATTTTATATTGCCTTCATACATTTCCAAATAGCTGATAAAATGATTATCAATAACCGTATCCAGTATGACCGCTTCCAACTCCTGTTCCCTGAACAATTTTATATATTGAGACTGTTGTTTTTCATCGCTTGCATAGAATACCTTGTTTTCCGCTTTCTCATCTTCATTTCTGCCACCGGTTTTTTCAAAATATTCATTCAGTGTCAGATAATTACCATTTATTGATTTATAGATCAATATATCTTTCACCTTATCGTAAAAATTTTTATCCTTTACGGAACCATATTTAATAAAAGGGCTGATATCTTTCCAAAATCCTTCGAATTTTTCCCTTTCTTTTTCAAACAGCTCTGCAAGTTTATCCGATACTTTTTTTGTGATATGCCTTGATAGCTTTATTACATTGCTGTCTCTTTGCAAAAAACTGCGAGAAACGTTTAAAGGCAAATCGGAGCAATCTATTGTCCCCTTGAGAAGCATTAAAAACTCCGGTATTATTTCCTTTATATTATCTGCTACGAATACTTGATTATTATATAGTTTTATTTGGCCTTCGCTTATCTCATATTCATGGCGGAGTTTCGGAAAATAAAGTATTCCCTTTAGATTAAAAGGGTAATCAACGGATAAATGAATCCAAAATAGTGGTTCATTAAAGTCATTAAATACTTTCTTGTAGAACTCTTTGTATTCTTTATCCGTGCAATCTTTTGCATTTTTTAGCCACAGTGGGTTGATATCGTTAAGAGGCTTCTTTTCTTTATCCTTCTCGTCCTTCTTATCGTACTTTTCATCTTCCAAATATATCTCTATGGGCAAGAAAGCACAGTGCTTTTCTATTATTTCTCTAAGCTTATATTCATCTAAAAATTCTTCGCCTTCTTCGTCCATATATATGGTTATTATCGTTCCCCTAATATCCTTATCAGATTCTATTATTTCAAATTCAGTACCGTCTTCACTGATCCATTTCACAGCTGCAGCCTCCGGTTGCCATGATAGGGTTTCTATTTCTACCTTTTGTGCAACCATAAAGGCTGAATAAAAGCCCAGCCCGAAATGTCCTATGATATCGGCTTCTTCACCAACCTTATCTTTATATTTTTCTAAAAATTCCTCGGCACTGGAATAAGCAACTTGGTTTATATATTTTTTAACCTCGTCTGCTGTCATACCGATACCATTATCAATTACTTTAATAGTCTTATCATCTTTATTGAAGCTAACGGTTACCTTATACTTTTCTTCATCCGACACTTCTGTTTCTCCAATGGATACAAGCCTTTTATGCTTATTTATGGCGTCCACTCCATTGCTGATAAGCTCCCTTAAAAAAATGTCTTTATCAGAGTATAGCCATTTTTTAATTATGGGAAAAATATTTTCCGCATGTATTGATATATTTCCTTTTTCTTGTATCATACGTACACCTCCACAAAATTTAATTTATTCGATACATCATTGTTTCTTTATAGCCGGTTATCACTTTTATATAACCTTTTAACATTTTATCAATATTATCATCCCCTGTGTCAACGAGGAAGGGTTTCCCATAAAGTTCACTTACTTTTTGCTTGGTAGCAACTACAATAATATTATCTTTGCCTATATTTTTTAAAACTTCAGGGCTTATTTGCTGATTGCCTCTGCCAAACAAATATCCTTGCCCTCCTATAGGGGTGATAATCAACTTGCATTTATTATTTTTTGTTACCTCTAGAAGATGTTTTTCTGCGGCATCCTTAATGACAAGCTTTTTATTTAATACCACATCCACTCCCAATAAAGTATTGGGTAAAGCCATATTTTCCATTATAGGTCTGGTAGTGGTACCCGGCCCAATTATATAATAAACACCTTCCGTCATATTATCAATTATTTCATAAGAAATTGTGTTTTGGTTCGCCTTATCACTTAATGGGGTACCTGCCTTTCTGCTTTGAACATATCTTTTCTCAAATGGTATCTTTAAATAGCCATATAAATTTGTAATGACCTTTCCTTTTCTATAGGCATCTTCATCTATATCCAATACTTCTGCTTCTTCCAACCTTGTTATCTTCTCTGTCAAATATAGTTTTGCTAATTCTCCTGCTTTGGAAGGATTCTGCGCATATACCGGGGAATGAATTTTCACTCCCGCAGGAATGCCTATCACCGGTATTTTATCATTTACAGCATTATATATATCCCTTGCTGTACCGTCACCACCGACAAAAAGTAATAAATCTGCATCCTCGTGAAGTATTATCTTTGCAGCTTTTGCAGTGTCGGTAGAATCTGTTTCATCCTTATTGCTTATATAAACTATCCTTGCCTTAAAATCTAGACTTAAAACTGCTTCTTCCCCCATATCATCGCCGCATGTAAGTATCTCTATATCATCTTTTATGACCGAAAGCTGTTCTAAAGCCTTTTTAGTTCTACAAGAAGCCTGAGGCATGGCCCCAAGTTTCAGTGCTTCCTTCACCATACCATCTGTGCCCTTTAACCCTACACTTCCCCCTAGGCCTGCAATAGGATTAATTATCAAGCCTAATTTCTTTATCATCAAACATCACCTATTACCCATATTCCCTTTTTATTTGTATTTTTTTAAATATGATCTCCAAGTAATAGCCCATTTGTCCGGATCATCCATTCCCGATTCATCTACTTGGTGACATACACTTCTATGAGGTGCTGTCTTTATCATCTCGGGATTCTCATAAGCTTCTTTGAATATATATTTCAATGTTTCAATATACTCATCCAAATCTTCTTTAGACGGAGTTTCCGTAGGCTCTAAAGTAGCAGGTTCTGGAACATAATAGGGGTGATGACTGGTCCAATAATGCATACCAAAGTCCATCATCCTTCTTTGTATATCACCGGTAGTTATATCCGTATCCTCAGTCAGTTTCTTCAATGTATACCTTACTTGTTCTATTCTTTGCTTACCTTTGATATAAGGTGCATCTATACAATCCAACTCCATAAGCTTTTTAAATAAATAATTATTATTTAGAACGGCCACCTTTGCTACTTCATAAAGTCCTTCTGCACCTAGTGACATTATCCATGCATAAGTCTTCATAATAACTTGTGCTACGCCTATAAAAGACCTTATCTTGCCGACACTATAGTGGTTACGTGTACTATTATAATTAAGATAATATTTATTTCCATCAAAATCCACTAAGGGTGCGGGTAAAAACTTTACCAATTTATTTATAACACCTGTGGCACCTACCGCAGGTCCTCCGCAGCCATGAGGCGTTGAAAATGTTTTATGTAGGTTAAAAAAACACATATCAAAGCCCGCCTCTACTGCCCTTGTAATGCCCAAAAGACCATTAGCATTTGCCTGATCATAACCGCAAATTCCACCAACTTTGTGCACCAAATTGGTAAATTCCTTAATTCGAGGATTGTATACTCCCGTATCTTCAGGGTTTGCTACTATAAAGCCTGCGGTTCTGTCGCTTACAGCTTCCTTAAAAGCCTCAAAATCCGGATATCCCTCTTCATCGGGATGAATATAAACAATTCTATAGCCCTTGACAGCCGGTGCCGCCGCATCGGAAGGATGAGAATATATAGTAGTGATTATCTCATCTCTTTGTTTACCCTGACCTTTACTTTTATGATAGTTCATAATAATTGATGCTAAAGCAAATACTGCCTGGCTTCCCCCGCCGGGCTGAAATGTAAATCTATCCATGCCGGATATTTCTCTCATCATCATATCCGTCTTATGTATTATTTCTAAAATCCCTTGCACTGTTTCTTCCGGTTGTAAAGGATGCAGCTCCGTCATCTGGGGCATTCTTGAAAGCATTTCGTTTATCTTCGGACTGTATTTGACCGTGCAGGTGCCTTGCCCAATCTCAATATTTACATCCGCACCTAAAGTTTCCTGAGATAATCTCATATAATGCCTTAGTACCCTAGGCTGAGATATTTCCGGCAAATCCGGTGACTGTTTTCTTCTTATATTATCCGGTAAAACGGATATTCCATCACCGATAGACTCCTTTATCTCATCCTCCGCTTGGGGAATCAAAATGCCTCTTTCACCTTTTTTACTGAGTTCAAAAATAATTGGTTCATCCCATTTGGCTTGATGAAAATTTCTAACTTTAAAATCTCTATTAATCCTTTTCACAATATTCCCTCCTTCCGCCACTAAGATTCTATAATTTCTTTTATAGCGGCTATAAGCCTATCTATATCCGATTTTGTATGAATTTCCGTTACACAATACAGTGCCGTCTGGCCTAACTCGGGAAACTCTGCAGATAAATCTTTACCACCGAAGATACCTTTTCCCAATAGCTTTTCATTTATATCTTGCACCAATTTACCTGTTTTGTTAAAATCAACTACAAATTCTTTGAAAAACACACTGTCAAATCGAGACCCTTTTATTCCCTTTATTTCATTCAGCCTTTTAACGGCATACTGAGTTTTTTGCATAATATTTTGTCCCAACTCTTCCATACCCTTTGGACCCATAGTTGCGAGATATACTCCCGCCGTTATCCCCCATAGTGCAGTCTGTGTACCTACATATTCTTTACCGTGCTCTTTATGTTCTCCAAAAGAAGTCCTGTCATAAGCCACATCCCCAAAACCGTATTCACCTTCAACGATAGTGGGTGCAATTCCAAATAATCGTGACGGAAACTCCATTACAAATCTTTCTTCATCCATGGTTGCCATGAACCCGGATTGGCCTCCGCCATAATTCATATGTATACCCAAAGGCTGCAGATCCCCGCACACTATATCTGCCCCGTAATTCACTGGTGGTTCCAAAACGCCTAAAGAACTAGGGTCAACGCCTACAACACTTAATGCCCCTATATCATGAGCTATATCGGATATCTTTTGCCCATTTGTTTCAATAAAACCTAAAAAGGATGGGTTTTCAAAATAAATTGCCGCTGTTTTGTCGGATATTTTACTTTTTAAATCATCTAAATCCATCACTCCGGTTTTATCACAATAATCTGCTTCTACCAATGTAATATCAGGACTGCAATAGTTTTTTATGATAAGAAATTTCTCTAAGTCCATGGTTTTAGGTATAATTACTTCTTTTCTATTCGTTATCCTGCAAGCCATTCGAATAGACGTTGCGGCTGCCTGACTCCAATCCATAGTAGGAACATTTACTACTTCCATATCCAAAAGTTCCGCCATTAAAGATTGATATTCAAATAAGGATTGAAAACGGCCAAAATCATTATAAGCCTCCCCACCGTAAGCTGTGAGGAACTCCCCTCTTTGATTAATTTCATCACAAATTGCCGGCACATAATGTTGCCAACACCCTGCACCGAGAAAGTTCAAGTAATCATTACATGTCTTATTCTTTTTTAATAATTCTTCCACATGCCTTTTAAGTTCATATTCGGATTTCAAAGGTTCGGGAAGGTTCATGTTTTTTTTAAGCTTCAAATTTTCCGGAATTTCTGCATGTAACTCTTCCAGACTATTCAATCCAATTTCTTTTAGCATTTGCTCTTGTACTTCCGGCACAGAATTAGGAATATAAGGATGGTTTTTAAAACCTCTTATTGTCAATTAGATCCCTCCTATATTAAAACTACCTTCATATAATCGCCATAAACTATGCAATACCACCACCATCAACCACTATAGCCGCTCCTGTCACCCATTTTGATAAATCACTGGCTAAAAAAAGTACTGCCGATCCGATATCTTCAGGCGTACCTAATCTTTCTATAGGTCGTCCCTTTGCAGAATCAATTAAGAAAGATTCCTCTTCAAAACCAAGCTGTCTTCCTTCGTCTCTAAGCATATTTGTATTTGTATCTCCGGGGTTAATGCTATTTACCCTGATATTTTGGTGACCGTGATCTATTGCCATTGCACGTGTCAGGTTTACTATTCCACCTTTAACGGCACAGTAAGCTGCAGCCTTATCGCCGCCTTTTAACCCCCATCCGGAGCCTGTGTTAATTATGCTGCCGCCACCGCCTGCCGCCATAATTGGTATAACAAACTTTGACATTAAAAATGTGCCCTTAAGACCAACACTTATTACAAAGTCCCATTCCTTTTCCTCTAAATCTATTACAGTTTTTCTTACCGTAACGCCTGCATTATTAAATAGAATATCAATTCTACCGTATTTTTCTTTTATACTATTAACGGTTTCTCTAACTCCCTCCAAGCATGTAACATCACATCTGAAAAATTCTGCATCTCTGCCTTCTTCTCGTATTTTACTCGCTTCTTCTTCACCTTTAGGATTTAAATCTATCATAGCTACCTTTGCACCGTAAGCGGAAAGAAGTTGTGCAGTACCAAGGCCTATTCCCGAAGCAGCACCGGTTATAACAGCTACTTTACCATCCAAATTTAAAACATCTTTTCTATGTAACATACAATCCTCCTTGACTTATTTATTTGTAAAAATATGCTCTGTTATTAAACATATTCTATAATAAATCGCAACTTTGGTAAAGTTCAGAAGAAAAAAGCAAATAGTATCCAACAAAAGTATGCACAAAAATTATCAAAAAAAGAAGAGAGCTTTTATTGCTCCCTCCTTTTTGATAGACCTTATTCAATTTCTATTTTACTTGATTTTTTTACTTCTGCTTCTTTTTTAGGTAAAGTCAGTGATAATACTCCGTTTTCAAATTTTGCTACTATGTCGTCTTGTTTAACATTTTCAACCATAAAGCTTCTGCAGTAACTGCCGCTTCTTCTTTCACGTCTAATATAGTTTTCCTTTTCCTCATTAACTTCTTCTTTTCTTTCTACGGCTATTGTCAGCCTATCATTGTTTAATTCAACATTGATTTCCTCTTTATTTATGCCCGGCAAATCTGCTTCAACAATGTATTCTTTTTCATTTTCTTTAATATCAACCTTAAGCTGTGCATCTCCGGTAAATAATGCCGGCATAAAGGAATCGTTGAAAAAATTATCAAACATGCTGTCAATATCGAAAATACTTTGTGGTCTTTGGCTTAATGCCTTACTTCTTCTTCCATAAGGTACTAAAAACATATAAAACACCTCCAATTTTTCAAATAGTTATTTTAATTTCGTTTTAGACTTTGACTTTCTTTGACCTTTAATTATATTTTAGCACCTCCTTTTTTATTATTCAAATATTATATTTCATGATTTAATTAATATATGTAGTATTTCCTCAGCATATACATTAAATACAGCATTTTACTCAATATTGCTTATAAATTGGGAAAGACTCTTCGCTGTCGCTCAGAGTGATAGTGAGAGAGGATTTTGAATGACAGCGGGAGAAAGCTTAGAAAGACAGAGAGGGGAAATTTAGAGTGATAGCGAGGGAAACTTGGAATAACAGCGAGGGGAAATTTAGAGTGATAGTAAAAAAAGTATAAAGTAACGAATTTCGCTTTTATAAAATAAAACAGCTACGTCTGACGTAGCTGTTTTATTCTGTGTTTTTATATTTCAAGTATTGACTTATACCGCCATTTTCTTTAAATCATCAGGAATAATTAATTCGGCCTCTGTCGCATTTTGTATATCTTCTACAGTAAATTCCGAATTGATTTCTTTTAATAGCAGACCTTTATCCGTAACCTCCATTACTCCCATTTCAGTTACTATCAAATCTACACATTCCATTGCCGTTAAAGGCAATCTGCATTTTTTCAAAATTTTATGATTTCCCTTGGCTGTATGGTTCATGGCTATTATAACTTTTTTAGCCCCTGTTACCAAATCCATAGCTCCGCCCATTCCGGGAACCATTTTACCGGGCACCATCCAATTTGCTAAATTACCCTTCTCGTCAACTTCCAAAGCTCCTAGAACAGTAACATCAACATGGCCTCCTCTGATAATCAAAAAGGATTCGGCGCTGTCAAAGAATGCGCCTCCGGGTAGTATTGTAACATGCTGACCTCCGGCATTTACCATATCGCAGTCTTCTTCCCCTTCCGCAGGAGCAGGCCCCATACCGACAAATCCATTCTCTGACTGTAACGTTATATCTATGCCCTCGGGGATAAAATTAGCGACAAAAGTTGGCAACCCTATTCCCAGATTTACAACGTCTCCATCTTTTAGCTCTTGTGCAACTCTTTTTGCAATAAAATTTCTAATAGCGTTTTTATCCATTACTTGGCACCTCCCACTATATAATCTACAAAAATACCGGGAGTCATCACGTTATCTTGATCAATTTCGCCGACTTCAACTACTTCATCTGCTTCAACTATTACTGTTTCTGCAGCTGTCGCCATTAATGGATTAAAGTTTCTCGTAGCCTTGTTATATTGTATATTACCTTTTTTATCAACCTTTTTACCGACTATAAGAGCTATATCGGCTTTTAATGGTTTTTCTAACAGATATTTTTTGCCGTCTACTTCAATGATTTCTTTCCTTTCTTCGACTACAGTCCCAAGTCCTGTGGGAGTTAGTATTCCGCCTAACCCGGCACCGCCCGCTCTAATTCTTTCCGCTAAGGTGCCTTGGGGTACTAATTCTACTTCCAACTCTCCCGCATTCATCTGATTACCTGTTTCTTTGTTAGTTCCTATATGAGATGTTATCAGCTTTTTTATTTGCTTATTTACAATAAGTTTACCTAGGCCTACTTCGGGAAAAGCTGTATCATTCGCTATCAGAGTAATATCTTTTACTCCTTTTTCTATCAATGCATCAATCATTCTAAAGGGATTTTTACATCCTAAAAACCCGCCGACCATTATTGTCATTCCGTCATGAATCATATTGACAGCTTCATCAATGGAAATCAGTTTTTTCATCTACATTCCTCCTATATATAATATTTACCTTTTGACGATCATCGCCGTTCCTTGACCGCCGCCTATGCACAACGTGGCAAGACCGGTCTTTGAATTTCTCTTAATCATTTCATGAATTAAAGATACAAGTATTCTGGTTCCGGAGCATCCGATCGGGTGTCCCAACGCAATAGCTCCGCCATTAACATTTGTTATTTCCATATTTAATTCTAAATCTTTTGCAACTGCCAAAGATTGAGCGGCAAAAGCCTCATTTGCTTCTACCAAATCCATATCTTTAATAGTTAAACCGGCTTTTTCCAATGCTTTTCTTGTTGCGGGAACCGGGCCGTATCCCATAATCTTGGGATCTACTCCGGCAGACGCATAGGATACTATGGTAACCAAAGGTTTAATTCCTAACTCTTCCGCCTTTTCCTTGGACATCAAAACTATTGCAGCAGCTGCATCATTTATTCCGGAAGCATTACCTGCAGTGACAGTTCCGTCTTTTTTAAATGCTGGTCTAAGCCTTGCCATAGCTTCTATAGTCGCACCAAAACGGGGATATTCATCTGTATCTACAATTTTCGGATTGCCTTTCCTTTGGGGTATTTCTACCGGCACTATTTCATCCTTAAATCTGCCGCTTTTAACTGCTTCTTCGGCTTTTAGCTGGCTGTTTAAAGCAAATTCATCTTGTTCTTCTCTTGTCAGATTCCATTGTTCCGCGATGTTTTCGGCAGTGATTCCCATATGATATTTATTGAATATATCTGTCAGTCCGTCATGTACCATATAATCTACTACAGCACCATCGCCCATCCTATGCCCCCATCTGGCCTTAGGCAGTAGATAAGGTGTTGCGCTCATATTCTCCGTACCGCCGGCTAAAACTATATCCGCGTCTCCCAATGCTATTATTTGAGCTGCCAAGCTGACTGTTCTTAATCCGGAACCGCAAACCTTATTTATAGTCATTGATGGTACGGTGTCCGGTATGCCTGCAGCTATTGCTACCTGTCTTGCAACATTTTGTCCGATTCCTGCTTGGAGTACACTACCAAATATCACTTCATCAATTTGTTCCGGTAAAACATTAGCTCTTATCATTGCTTCCTTTGCAGCGACTTCACCAAGTTTAATGGCAGAGACATCTTTAAAACTGCCACCGTAACTGCCTATAGGTGTCCTTACAGCACTGACAATAACAACTTCCTTCATATAAAAATTCCTCCTATCTCTTTATTTGAAAATATATATTTGTAACTTTGCTGGAATTAGCAATTCAATCTATTTTATTTGCAAATATCATACCAATTGATAAAATTTAAAATTTTGATATTGGTATCTTTGTATTCTCAAAGCTCTAGATAGGTTTAGAAAAGATTAAGGTATTTTACTCAGAATTATGGATGTAGAAAATAATCTACGGGATTAAAAAATATATGAATGATAAATCTATTATATCTTAGGGAAAGGTATATATAAATATATGTAGAGAAATATATACATCGTTTCAATATGTATATATTTCTCTACATAATGATTTCTTACTTGTCTGTAATGTTTTAAATTGATAACTTTACAATTCCTTAACATTTATTCCATAATCGCTCAGCTTTTTATATAATGCAGTCCTATGTATGCCAAGCCGTTTAGCCGCCATTGTTCTGCTTCCGTTAGTCAACTTCAAGGCTTCCATAATCGCATTTATTTCAACCTCGGCTACTTTATCTTTTAATAGTTTTATTTCCTTTATACCGTCGTCTATACAAAGCTTTCTATTAATGGTATCCGGTAAATGCTCCGGATATAGATATTTACCTGTCGCTATATTTGCGGCCCTTTCAAGGACATTCCTCAGCTCACGTACATTTCCCGGCCAATTATACAGTTTCAAACATTTCATCGCATTGTCCGATACTTCTATATATGAAAATCCCATTTTATCTACTAATTCTTTCAAAATATATAAAGATAAGACGGGTATGTCATCCAACCTATCTCTTAGAGGCGGTATATCTATACCGACAACATTTAATCTATAATACAAATCTTGTCTAAAGCGCCCTTCCTGAACCGCTGTGTAAAGGTTTTCATTTGTATTGGAAATGATTCTCACATCACTTTTAATTCTAATGTTTCCGCCTATTCTTTCGAATTCTCTTTCTTCCAATACTCTTAATAATTTTGCCTGCATACTGTAAGTCATAGTAGAAATCTCATCCAATAATATTGTCCCGCCGTTTGCAAGTTCAAATTTCCCTATCTTGCCGCCTTTTTTCGCACCGGTAAAAGCTCCGCCTTCATAGCCAAATAGCTCGGACTCCAATAATTCATGGGGGATTGCAGCGCAGTTTATTTGAATAAAAGGATTATATCTTCTATCGCTTGCATTGTGAATTGCGTGGGCAAAAAATTCTTTTCCGGTACCGCTTTCTCCTTGTATCAGTATTGTAGAATTTAACCCTGCAGCTTTTTTGGCAATTTCTTTAAGTTCCTGCATCTTATCATTTTGAGTAATGATATCCTTGAAAGTATATTTGGCACTATACATCTGGCTTATTTCATCCTTGTATTTCCCCACGGTCTTTTCCAATATTTCAACTCGTTTTGCCATTGTTCTTATTTCTTCTATATCTCTATATAATACTGTTCCAACAGCACCTATTACTTCACCATTATTTATAATAGGGATCCTGTTGGCCAACATATCGTGCCCTTGAATTCTTTGAATCTTGCAAATTTCTTTTTCCCCTGTTTTAATAACAATATGAAGTCTGGTGTTCTCTATTACATCCTCAACATGTTTACCCAATACGTCTTTTTCTTTAATTCCGAGCAGCTTTTCATAGTTCCATTTAATTATGCACCCTTTTTTATCTATTAAAACCATACCTTGATAAGCGTTATCCAATATATCTTTCATTACATCCAAACTATCCATAAGTTCTTTCATCATAACAGATATCCACTCCTTAAAATCACTTTTAAGGTCTACTCAATAATATTTTATCATATTTTATGTAAAACCAACAGAAAAGTATGTTATTCTGAACATCAGCGAAGGGCCTTAGTCAGTGTTCACACCTTAATTGCTTTTGATAATCTACAATAAAAATAAAAATATAAATATATACATGTATGAACAGTAACTATATGGTATTTAATTTCTCTTTTAGTTTAGCAAGCATATCCTTTGTCATTGACTCTAAATCATATTTGGGGCTCCAACCCCATTCCTTTCTTGCTGCGGTATCATCTAAAAAGTCCGGCCATGATTCGGCTATAGCTTGCTTTACCGGATCTATATCATATGTTATTTCAAATTCAGGTATATGTTTCTTTATTTCTTCGGCAACATGTTCCGGGGCAAAACTCATAGATGTTACATTGAATGCATTTCTATGTATTAATTTACCGGGGTCCGCTTCCATTACCTCTACTATAGCATTCAGCGCATCAGGCATATACATCATATCCATATAAGTGCCTTCCTTTATAAATGATGTATATTTTTTATTTTTTAATGCTTCATAATAAATATGGACTGCATAATCTGTCGTGCCACCGCCGGGCAGAGTTTCATAAGATATAAGCCCGGGAAAGCGTACACCTCTTGTATCCACGCCGAATTTTTTAAAATAATAGTCACATAACAGCTCACCGGAAGACTTGGTAATTCCGTACATGGTTGCAGGTTTTTGCACTTCATCTTGAGGGGTTTTAAATTTTTTTGCATAATCTCCAAATACGGCTATTGAACTGGGAGTAAAAACAGAACAGTCATATGCTTTGGCTATTTCCAAAACACTTAAAAGACTTCCGACATTTACTTCCCATGCTTTGATAGGATTAGCTTCTCCTATAGCCGATAGTATGGCTGCTAAATGTATTATTGTATCCACTTTATACTTTCTCACAGCATTTACGATTTGATTTGCATCATCAGTATTTATCAGCTCAAATATTCCATCTTCTACGACTTTAGAATCCTTTGGGGCTCTCCTCCCGGAAGCAATCACATTATTTATTCCGTAAGCTTCCCGCATATATATAGTCAGTTCTGAACCTATTTGGCCTAAGGCTCCGGTAATCAATATTTTTTTCATTTTCACACCCCCATATAATTAATTATGAAACAGTAAATATAATATATTCACTATATTCCCATAATAATTATATAAAAGAGCGTATTTTGTTTCACATTGGAAAAAGGTCGTTTTCTGAATATTTCATCTAGTTAGTCCGTATATCGCTGACATTCTCTATATTTTGTAGTTTTTACTGTACTTTTTTACTAAGTTCAATGATATTCCTAAAAAAGCATTGAGCTAATTCACTGTAATCTTTATTTTTAATCGTTGAGACACCTTTCCCAATTACTTCCTCCTCCCTTTTTAAATCCACTGTCCCTATGCTGTTTTTTCTTTTTATATCTCCTATTCTTTTAACTATATCCAGCCTATCTTCAAAAAGCTTAATTAATTCATCATCAATTTTATCTATCCGGTTTCTTAATCCTTTGATATCTTCCATAATAATCCCTTCTCTTGAGTTATTGATTACTCAATTAATAATAAATATAGACATTTCTGCAGTTTATGGTTCTTACCATTTGTCATAATGAACTCTATCCTCTTTATATCTTTCTCTTACTTCTCTTTCTTCTCCGGGATAACCGATGGCAATCACTGCTACGGGAGTTATGTTTTCCGGTGTACTCAAAATACGCTTGACAGGTTCTAATAAAAATTCTCTGGGATATACTCCGCACCAACAACTTCCTAAACCTAGATGCTCGGCCTCCAACAGTATATTTTGGATTGATGCTGCCATATCTTGAATCCAAAATGAACCTTCATATTTTAAATTTGACATATCACAACAAGGAATAATTGCCAATGCCGCTTCCGTCAACATTTTTGCATAAGGATGATTTTCCGATATTTCATTCAGTATTTTCCTGTCCTTAACAACTATAAAGTGCCAAGGCCTTTCATTACCGGCTGAAGGTGCATACATAGCAGCCCTCAATAATTTATGCACCATTTCTTCCGATACCTGCTTATTCTCATACTTTCTTATACTTCTCCTTGAAAAAATTTCTTTCATGCTTAAATCTCCTTCCATTATTTATAAAAATATTTATGTTTCAAAAATTGTCTCAATATGCTGTATTCATTTGATATATTAAAGAAATAACTATAAATATTATAGCACATACCTTTAAAATTTTTGAATATCATATCTATAAAGTGGTAAGACTATTTAAAACTGCATATCCGGAGGTGTTAAAATGACAGAGGTTGAGCTTTTACTTGATGATATAGAAAAACTTAGAGATACTTTGCAAAATCTCATAAAGGATAGCGATAATCTTCTTGACCCTGAGATTATTAAAGCGAGCCAAAATCTAAATCAGGCGATCGTAAAGTATGAGAAGTTAATTAATGAGAAAAAGAAGGACTAGAATCCCTTGATATCTCAACTAATAGAAAAAGCATTAAGTCTCATTAAACTTAATGCCAATAGCTTCAAAATGGTGCGCCATCAGGGATTCGGACCCGGGACCCATTGATTAAGAGTCAATTGCTCTACCATCTGATACATAAACACTGTCGTAATTATCTGTAATTTTTTTCAGGTGTGCTTTAAATGTAATATCAATTTTATCTTTATAAACATATATTACATCAATTACTTTTGATAGCATCATTCTTTTTTCATCAATATCCGCATTATCGTATATTTCTTTAAAATCCATGACATATTTATTCATATATTTAATATCGTCTAAGTTTAATTTTTTCTGTTTTTCAATTATATTAATATCATCAATTTCTTCTTGAATTTTTACAAGCTCCTTTTCTTTTTCATCTTTTATTTCATTAATCATTTCTGGTGTAAAATTACTTTCCCCTTTTAAAATCTTTATTACTTCATCATTTAATAGTTTTAATTCTTTATATAAATCCTCTTTTTGCGATTTTAAATTATTTATTTTTTTCTCAATATTCCTTATATTTTCTTTTTCAAATTTTTTTATTTCCTTATATAAATCTACATTTTTTAGTTCGTCAATATATTTGAATGTTTCATCCTCAACAATTCCTTCTATTTTATTTCTATTATAAGTTGTTTGTCCATCACAATTCACCCTTTTATCAATTCTTCCATTACATCTATATATAGCTTTTTTAGTAACACATTTTTCCCCGTTCTTCCTTGTCCACCTTGAATAATTATATGTAGTTGCTATTTTATTATTACAATGCCCACATTTTATAAAACCTATTAATAATAAAGGACTTGACGTGCCTATTAATTTAAAATCTTCATTTTTTCTATTCAAAGGTGATTTATTTGTTCTTATTTCTTGAACTCTATTCCATATATTTTCATTAATTATTACTAAATCGTCTCTTTTAATTTCAGATATATTCCATAGTTCTTTTTCCTGTCTTATATTATCAACATTTTTACCAAAAGTAAATCTACCTGCATATATAGGATTAGATAATAAATTATGTATGCTCGCCCTACTCCATTTTTTACCTGACGAAGTTTTATATCCTTTCTCAAGTAAATAGTTTTGTATTCGCATTGTTCCAAAACCTTTATTATATACTAATGAATATATTTCTTTTACTATTTCTGCTTCAACTTCATTGATTGCTAAGTCACTTGTCTTTTCCCCTTTTTTATTTAGTCTATCTGATTCAACTATTTTATAACCAAATGGATATTTACCACCCCGATAAATACCTTCATTAACCATTTGTTTATGTTTAGTTGCTACCCTTATTGACGTTTTTTCAGATTCGCCGGAAGATTGCCAAAATCTAATATAATTCATTAATTTATCAACATGAGTATCAAATTTTTGTTCGCCTTCTTCTACACTCCATAATTCAATTCCCAACTTATAGAAATCTTGCATTAAAAAAGGTGTATCTGATTCCTGTCTACCTAAACGATCAAACATAAAAACAAGCAAAACATCAAATCTTTTATTTTTAGCATCTTCTTTAATTTGTTGGACAACATCTCTTTGCTTTGAGGATAATTTATAACCGCTTACACCTTTTTCGTAATATTCCTCCACTATTTGCCACCCCATATTTTGAGCAAAATTCCTACATTCGATTTTTTGCATTGGTATATCATCATCTTTATCTATTTGTTTTTTCGTGCTAACTCTATATAGACACGCAGTTCTTTTCATATTTTCACTTCCTTACATAATATTGATTATTACAATTAGTATACATATATACTGTTGTATTGTAAAGAAAATTTCATATATTTTTTATATGATTCATATATATATTTTTTAATAATACTTCCATTTCGTTTTTAGTATTAATTGACTTTTCATCATTTTCAAATGGACATCTTACTGTTACCCACATTTTATATTTTTCATTATATGTAGTTTTTTCAACATATTTTCTACTCATTTTTACCCCCTATTTTTTTAAAATAATTAAGGAAGGAATAAAAATCCCTTCCTATTTATATAGTCAATCCTTTTATTGGTCTGTTATATCCTCTTAAATTTAAAGTATCAACTAATTTACTTATAGTTTTATCCATTAATTTATTTAATTCCGGCATAGTTTCTTTATTCACATCGCCATTTACAGTTAGTAAACTATCTATTTTAATTTCTGATTTATTAAATAAATCTTTATTATTAAAAGGATTTAATTGACTTGGTATTATAACTTCACCTTTGTGAATGAATGCTAATTGATCTGTTGGTACAAATGGAGTACCAACATCATATTTAGGTATATTACTACTTATAGTTTCATTTACAGTTGTTAAAGTATGAGTTTTAGGTTTTAAAAAATTCCATTCTTTAATTTTATTTATCGCATTTGTTACTGAATTTACAACACCTAAAACTGTATTTTTAATATTTTCAACAATATCACTAATAAATTTATAAATACCATCCCAAATACTGATGAATATACTTTTTACTAAATTCCATCCTGTTTTCCAGATTGTAGTTATGGTATTTATAGACATACCTATTAAATTTACAACTGTATTTAAAGCACCTGATAATATTGTTTTAATACCTTCCCATAAACCCTGCCAATCACCTTTTAATAGAGAAGTAAATACTTTAAATATTCCTTCTAAAATTTCTAAAACACCTTTTATAATTTCCATTATGTTATTCCAGATTAATCTAGTTCCTTCAATTAAGTCCTCACCTAATAAATCCCACAATGATTTTAAAAATTCAACAAATGAAGAAATAAATTCGCTAATTGCATTTATAACTTCAATTATTATATTTTTTATAGATGAAAAATTTGATTCTGTCCCATCATTTAAATCAGAAAAACTATTTATTAGTGATTTAATTAAATCTATAAAAGGATTTAAAATACTACCTATGAATGTAATAGCATCTTCAATATAACCTACAATAATAGGAATATTAGCAGTAACCCATTGTAATATTTCATTTACAATAGGCATAAATTTTTCTCCTAATTCTTGTACTAATCCACTAAACATTTTCTTTGCTAATTCAATTTGCACATTAAGATTATTATCAAATGCATCTGAAGCAGTTGCAACTGTTCCGGCCGCTTCATCCATAGATATAATAAATTCATCTAAATTTTTAGTGCCGTCTAAAACATTTGCCATTGCGACACCTGCTCTGGCTCCAAACAATTCTACCGCTTTTTGTGCCCTTTCTGTTGGGTCTGATATTGCTGTAGATGATAAACTATAATTGACAGTTTTCGATAAATAAGAATTGACAGTTTTCACACAATAAATGTAAAAGTCAAACAAATCTACTGGAAATTTTCTTTACAAATCAAATCATAAAAAGCAAAT
>Ga0265293_10006965_pt1 | contig 17704 bp, 14 predicted proteins | sample Munlanlewell138R_FD_192505 | JGI IMG/M metagenome (GOLD analysis project Ga0265293, IMG submission 192505) | Leachate microbial communities from a municipal landfill in Southern Ontario, Canada - Leachate well 138R | ecosystem: Engineered > Solid waste > Landfill > Unclassified | place: Canada...
GATGCTTAGCGTTTTACGCAGAATGACAGGGTCGTTTCTTGACGCTTCATTTAGCATGACAGGGTCGATGTTGGACGCTGTGTTAGAATGACAGAGTCGTTTCTTGATGTTTCACTGGATTTGTCACTCTGAGCGATAGCGAAGAGTCTGTAACGCATAGAATTCTGCTAATTTCTGATAATCGGCATATTCTAAGACACAAAGATTCTTCGTTCCACTCAGAATGACAGAGTCGTTTCTTGATGTTTCACTGGATTTGTCACTCTGGGCGATAGCGAAGAGTCTGTAACGCATAGAATTCTGCTGTGATGCTCGCAATTATCACTTGTTCTAAGCCGCAAAGATTCTTCGTTTCACTCAGCATGACAGTACCGCTGCTTAACATTTTTACATTTTACTTTGCATTTTTGATTTTTAATTTTTAATTTTTGATTTCTTTTAAAGGGTTTTACCAATGAATGAAAAAATTCTGACCAAAAAACAATCCGCCGTAATCGACGAGCTTTTCAAAGGTGAGCTTAGCGAAGAGCAAATCTGCGAAAAATACGCTGTAGCACCGGCCAAATACCGCAAATGGCTGAGCGATGAAATCTTCATAAAAGAATTTTCCCGAAGAATCGAATGGCTTAACCTGCAAAGCCAAGCCCTAATCGCACGTTATTCGTCATTAGCCGCAGCCAAGCTCGTCGAGCTTATCGATTCGGAAAAAGACGAGACTCGAAGAAAAGCCTGTCTGGACGTACTGTCTCTGGGAAAAGAAAACGATAAGAAAAATCAAAACCAGCAAATTAATTCGCAGGATTCGCAATCCGAAGCATCGACCGAAATCTCTGCCGAAACCGCAAGTCGATTATTATCGGTCTTAGCCGAAGAAAAATAAGATTTATATAAAAAAAACAATAAATTCTCTTGCTTTTGAACTAATTCCTGTTATTTTCGTATTGAGTTAAGACGAAAACAAGGTAAAATCCTTTGTTTTTTAGCTAATTACCTGTAAATGAGGGCATAATTATGAAACTTAGACAAGTACGTATTGATGGTTATAAAAACCTTATAAATGCAGTACTTGACCTCGGCGACTTCAATGTTCTGGTCGGTCCAAATAACAGCGGAAAGTCAAATCTGCTTGAAGCTATCCAGATGCTCGGGGGCATTTGCTTCGGTGATGATAAGCTACGCAATGCAATATTTGCGGGATGTACTCCGCCATCTCGTTGGGGTATATCTAAATGTCATTTGGAAAAATATAGCGACAAACCAATATCAATTGGAATATCTTTTGAAATAAATGTAAATAACGAGGTATGGCACACAAATTATGATGTTACTATAAAATGTGATATTTCTAAAAATGATAACTATGGATTTGTCTCGGAAATACTTACCGCAAAGCAACCGTCTACCCGCGGTGCCGCAACAACATATATTAAACGAGAAAACAAGGAATTGATCGTTTGCGGAAAAACCCATGGAATAGCACAGGACAATTCTTCGCTGTTGGCAATACAGTCTTTGTATCCGGATTTCGAAGGACTTCCAGAGGCAGTAAAAAAATCTCTACGAGCCATAAATGAGGTAGGAACTTTGTCAATTTATTCAATTTCTACAAATGACATGAGAGCAGATATAGGTCGAGAGAAATCAATCAAGGGTGTTCATGTATCTTCTTTTGACCTACCTTTCGTCTTAAATAAGATAAAAGAAGAAACCTCGTTTTTTAATGTGTTTAAAGAATATCTATGCAAGATTTTAGAAATAGAAGATCTCAAGCTCTTTCCTATTGGACTCCCCATTGATGCCAAAAAAAACAGCAAAGACGACCGAAGGAAACAGGTCTTTCTGTTGGCTAAAAGGAAAGGTTCTGATTTTTCTCTAATAGACGAATATTCGGATGGAACTTTTGCCGCTGCGGCATTACTGGCAATCCTTATTTGGGAGGGGAATAAAGGGCGTATGCTCTTTATTGAAGAACCAGAAAATTACCTACACCCTAAGGCTCTTGAAAAAGTGACAATGTTCCTACAAGATAATGCTGAAAAATGGCCTGTGCTTATAACTACGCATTCACCTTATCTTCTTAACTGTGTCAAAAATCCGGAAGATGTTAAGGTGGCAGTTGTAGATGAAGATGGCTCGACTCATTTTGAACCGGTACGCAATAGTAAAACACTGCGAGACTATCTCAAAAGTGGCTTTATGAGTTTCGGAGATATGCTGCCATCTAACTTCAAGGACGTGCTTGGAGGACAACGGAGTGTCAAAACAAAAACAAACTCCAATCAATAGTCCGGTATCCTTGCTAATCCTTGAAGGAGATACTGAAAGCGTCTTTTACCCCATCGTGCGCGACCATTTTCTGAAAGGAATAAAAATTCACCTATGCCAGGTTAATCAGGGCAGCAACATTAACAAACAAATACTTAGCAAAATATTTATTTACATATATAATAATCCTAACGATTTAATTCGTGTTTATTGCTGTACGGATACCGACCGAAACAAAAATAGCCCTACCCCTTTTGATATCCCTTTGATTGAAAACGAAATAAAGAAAAAACAAGAAATGCGTTCTGTTTTGAGCGTTAATTCGATTTTAGCTGACCCCGAAATTGAGTCATGGTTTTTCTACGATATCGACAGCATTTATAAATCCCTTAGAGCTGATAAGTCAAAAAGAAATCATGAAAAATATAAAAACAACAAAAGTTTGGGAAAGAGGGAGTTAAAAAAACTATTCGAACAGTTTGGCCAGATATACTTGCCGGGGAAAAAATCCACTCATTTCATTTCACAACTCGACATTGGGAAAATCGTAAATAAATGCAAAGAGCTTCAAGAAGGAATTAGCCTAATAAAATCACAGGCAACTGATTTAACAAACTATCTCTGGGAAAACCATTAAACTTCTGGCGGCTTTAGCACAGAAATAATATATCAGTAACACTTTTTTAACGGCTATGGATAAAATATCCGGAAATTTCACATTTTACCCTTGACTATTTTCCTTAATATGTTTGATTAGTATGCGGTTTTTGGAAAGCAAACAGCACAGAATCACAGCTTGACGAGTTAACTATTCAAAATCAATCGGGCTGGATTTTTTAAATTACTCGCATTCGAGGTGTTATCTTAAAAAACAGGATTCTTTAAATATGTCAGTACAATTAACAAAAGAACAAACAGAAAAACTGAAAGAGCTGCGGAAAAAAGCAAACTGCTCGAGGCAAATAAGTCTGTGCATCGACGATTTCGATAAATTACCACCTGTAAAGCTCATCGGAATCAACGGCCTTCTTCAATGCCAAAAAGAAAATGCAGCCGGATGCTTAATGGCTATGCACTTCGGCGATTCGTACTTCTGCAAATGCCCCGTCCGCTCATATCTTAATAGAGAACTCGGAATATAACCTTCCGAACCAAATAAAATAACTGGTTACCGACGTCAATTTAACCAATTAACCTTTTAACCACTAAACAAATCAAACTTAAGATTGTACTTGACAATCCGAAGATTTGAGTATATTTTTCTTTACGGCTAACTAATTTGTCTTATAATTTTATCATCTTTTGACAGGTTGTTCATTTTATGCAATGAAATGCTGTTCGCTTACGTCATATCTTTATGCGCGGAAGATGTTTTTGTTGTTTTTGATAAGGAGAAGGTATGAAAATAGCTTTAGCTTCAGACCACGCCGGTTTCACTTACAAAGCTATCGTTAAGACCCACCTGATAGGATTAGGCCTTCAAGTAGAGGATTTCGGGACGTTCAACACCGAACCCTGCGATTATCCGGATTTCATAAGGCCCGCCGCACAGGCAGTCGCTAAGAAAAAATGCGAGCGAGGAATAGTTTTCGGCGGTTCCGGAAACGGCGAAGCAATCGTCGCAAACAAGGTAAAAGGAATACGCTGCGCGATAGCTTGGGATGTCCGCTCGGCAAAACTTTCGAGAGAGCACAACGACGCAAATATGCTCAGTATCGGCGAAAGAATGATGAGTATTCACGAAGCCATTGAGCTTGTAGAATTGTGGCTTAATACCGAATTTCAGGGCGGAAGACACCTGCAAAGAATCAACAAAATCGACTAAAACTTAAATAACTTAATACGCACCGCATTAAGTTATAAGTTAGAAGTAAAATTGTTCGGATAAATCCCTATACTCATACCGCAAATCAGGGAATGATTATTCCCGAAACCAGCTATCATATCTTAAACATTTCTTATACGGGAGAATTCTATGTCAGCCATTCAAAAACAATTCGTCCATAACAGCATCTCAAAGGCATCGAAACTCTACGAATCGCTCCGCACGAATCGGCCTTCGTCGAAATCCGACTTGAAAAATTACGTCAAAGTTTTTCTCGGTCTGGACATACCCGAAAAGCCGATATGCAAAGACCACTGTTCGCCGCTGGATTATCTATATCACAGTTTTTTCCTCGACTTTGAGCAAGTATCAAGCATCGAGAATGGCGATTGCATCGTCTGGGCGAACCGCGCAGGCGGAAAAACACAACTCGCAGCCGCAGCCGCCCTGCTCGATTGCATCTTCAAACCGAACTGCAAAACAAGCATTCTCGCAGGCTCGGGCGAGCAGGCATCGAGAATGTACGAATACTTTTTGAATTTCCTGACAAAAGGTTTCGACAGATTTCTCGCCGAGCCGCCCAAAGCAAACGGATGCTGCTTTAAAAATAATTCACAAGTCCAAGTCCTCACCCAATCGCCCGCAAGCGTCAGAGGCAGACACATCCAGAAACTCCGCTGCGATGAAATCGAGCTGTTCGAACCGGAGCTTTTTAACGCAGCCAAATTCATCACCCAAAGCTATTCACTCCCGCAATTACAGAATAACGAGACAAGTTGTCACTCTGAGCGCAGCGAAGAGTCTAAGTGTCAAAGAATAAAAGATTCTTCGTCCCGACACGTCGAAACTCAGAATGACACACAATACAAATCCCGCAATGCGCCATACAAAATTATCGGTGCAATGGAAATCTTCAGCACTATGCACAAACCTTACGGCTTGATGCAGAAAATCGTCAGCGAAGCTCAAAAAAACAGCACGCCGATTTTCAAATGGTGCGTCTGGGAGACAATCGAAAAATGCACCGGCAGAACCTGCTCACAATGCCCGATTTACAATGACTGCCGCGGAAAAGCCAAAAACGCCGCCGGATATATTAAAATTGATGACATTATAACCCACTCCAAGCGTTCCAGCCGTTCGTCTTTCGAATCCGAGATGCTTTGTAAAAAACCATCGCTCGAAAACGTTGTCTTCGATGAATTTGACCCGGATATTCACGTCAGAGAAATCGCCTATGACCCGAACCTTCCGTTATACCGAACTCTCGATTTCGGATTCGTCAACCCGTTCGTCTGTCTGTGGATTCAGGCCGATGAGGACGGCTCTGTGCGTATCATCGACGAATATCTGCGTCATCGAGCGGCTATTCACGTCCACGCAGAAAATATAAAAGCAAAACTGCCCTATACCGTCCAAGCTACGTTTTGCGACCCTGCCGGTCAAAGCCCAAACGATGTTACAGGAACAAGCGCAGTCCGCGAATTGAAAGCTATGGGCATACCGACCCGCTATCGTCAAAGCCAGATTTTAGAAGGCATCGAATTGATTCGCCGCGCTTTAAGAAACGGCAGCGGAAAAAGCTCGATTATCATCTCACCAAAATGCTCCCGCCTAATCCAAGCCCTGCAATGCTATCATTATCCCGATTGCTCGCAGAACCCCTCGGAGCTGCCATTAAAAGACGGCATTTACGACCACCCCATCGACGCCCTGCGGTATTTCTTCGTAAATTATAATGCCTCTGCAAAATGCTCGAACCGAAGATACTAATTACAAATGCATTCTATCCGCGCAATAAAAAAGACGGCTGTCATTTACGACAGCCGTCTTGCACCTATGCGTTAGGCTCTTCCGCCTTTTCAAGCGGAATCTCTCATTATTATCTGAGTAGCTGTAATGCCATCTGAGGCACCATATTCGCCTGAGCCAACATCGCGATACCTGCCTGTGCAAGCACCTGATTTTTCATCATTTCCGACATTTCCGAAGCAACGTCAACGTCGCTAACACGCGATTCTGCAGCCATCAGGTTTTCTTTCTGAATGTTCAGCACCGCGACCGTGCTTTCCAGACGGTTCATAATATAACCGAATCTGGCACGGGCTACGTCTTTGGTGTTGATAGCTGAGTCCATCGTTGACAAAGCTGCGCGAGCGCTGGCTGCGTTTGCAATTGTAGAATCGGCTATACCAAGACCGCTCTGTGTCATATCTGCGCCATTGACGGTGATGTAGTCGGTCGCTCCGCCGAAGTGGATTGTCACGCCGGCACTGGTGTTCAAAAGCTGAATCTCATTGAACTTCGCCGAATTGGCAATACGCTCGATTTCAGATCTCATCTCATTGAACTCAGCCTGCATGATGCCTCTCTGTGTGTCACTGTATGAACCGGTCGCTGCCTGTTCGGCAAGCTGTTTCATACGAATCAAAGCATCATCCATCACAGCCATAGCACCTTCCATTGTCTGTAACATACTTATGCCGTCCTGAGCGTTACGAACGCCCTGAGCCAGCACGCCGATGTCGGCTCGCATTAATTCGCGAACCGCCAAGCCGGCTGCGTCGTCCTTGGCGCTGTTGATACGAAGACCTGAGCTTAAGCGTTCCACGCTCTTAGCCATAGCTTCATAGCTAATGCCCAATTGTCTCGCGGCATTTTCTGCCATAAGATTGTTTTTAATTGCTAGCATTTTCCTGACTCCTAAAAAAAACCATTGTTTTGTTCTCGGCTTGCAGATTTACACATCTGTGCCGAGCTATTTTCTACGAAGGTACGCAAACCTAACGTAGGCATTACATTCTGGGGAGCTATATCGGTAAGCTGAAAAACCGCTTAACTTGATTCGAAATCGAAAGGGAATTTAATGCCCCAAATGATTAGGTATTAAAAAAAACAATACAAAGAACAAAACAGATTTTTTTACATAAGTCCTTTTTAAGAAATACCTTACAAGCTCTCTAAATAATGAGCCATATTAAGACATTCAAAAAAATAACCATCAGGCAGCCGGATAAAATATGCTGCGATATAGGACCTTGCCGGATTATAGGAACCGTTTTTGACCTCGGCAAAATCCGGTTAAAAAGCAAGTGTACGCATTATTTCGGGCATGTCATTTAAGCCGAAAACTTCATAATATATTACCTGCCTGAAGCTCTTTGGCAGCACGCCGAAGAAATCGCATCAAACTTGTGTTCTTAATGATTGATTTGATGTCCTAATTTTGTTTAAGCAATCCGTTAGATAACACCCAAAGCCTCTAAAAATACCAAGTAACATTTAGGCGGTTAATTTTTTCTATCAAAAAACCGTATTGTCACTGCCCTGTTAAAAAAACTAAACATCAGCCCCAAAAGCCAGCAACGTCCTATAACAATCATAAATCGCAAGCTTTTAAGCAAAATAAGTGACCTAAAAATAAACAGCGTGATGTTTTTTTATAAATCTCAAAGCATTTCGGTTAGTTCAAAATTCATCCTAAAAGCGCAAGTGTCTTGATGAATGTGATTTTTTTTGGCTTGTACAAAAAAAATTTTTGCTCATAGATTCAGCAATAACAAGGACTAAGAACAAAGAGCTGATTTTTTCAAAAAAAGTTGCTACTTTCCTCTTGGCATTGCCAAAGATATAGCATATATTAAGCCATTGTTGTTTTTCACTATATCTTGTATGTAAACCTTGTTGTACAATCAATATGTTGTAGGAGCCCTTGGGAGGGCTTATTTTCGCACGGAGGCGCAAATGGCCGAACAGTTTAGTCCTGAGAATCCTTTTAAGACTCAGCAGAAAACCGAGGTTAAGCAAACAGCCACTATGCAGACCGGCGGGTTAAAAATAGAGCCGTTTTTCTCGACACCGCTTACTCATCCTTTCGATGAGCTTCAATGGGAAAAGCGTTCGGCTGTAATATCAAGCGATACCGGAGAAACCATCTTCCAGCAGGATAACATCGAAGTTCCTGCCTCGTGGAGCCAGTTAGCCACAAAAGTCGTCGCAAGCAAGTATTTCTACGGAGATATCGAAACAGGACAAAGGGAAAACTCTGTAAAACAGCTTGTTCACAGGGTTTGCAAAGCCATTGCCGAACGCGGCAAAAAAGACGGTTATTTCGCGTGCGAACAGGACGGCGAGAATTTCTATAACGAATTAACTTGGCTTTGCGTCAATCAATACGGCTCTTTTAACAGCCCGGTATGGTTTAATGTCGGGCTTTTCGATGTTTACGGGGTAACAGGAAGCAAACATAACTTCTATTGGGATAATAAAACCCAAAAAGCAGCTCCGTGCCCGAACAGCTACGAATATCCGCAAGCTTCTGCCTGCTTCATTCAGTCGGTTAAGGATTCGATGGATGACATAATGAGGCTGGCTACCAGCGAAGCTATGCTTTTTAAGCACGGCAGCGGCACAGGAACGGACTTATCAACACTGAGAAGCAGCAAAGAAAAGCTCTCCGGCGGCGGAAAACCTTCAGGCCCTTTGAGTTTTATGAGGGTTTACGACCAAATTGCCGCGGTAATAAAATCCGGAGGCAAAACCCGAAGAGCCGCCAAAATGCAGTCGTTAAAAATAACGCATCCTGACATTAAGGAATTCATAACCGCCAAGACCGAAGAAGAAAAAAAGGCTTGGGCGCTCATCGAAGCCGGTTATACAGGAGAATATAATAACGAAGCATACAACAGCGTAATGTTCCAAAATTCAAACTTTTCGGTCAGGGTTACAGATGAATTTATGCAGGCTGTGGAAAAAGACGCCGATTGGGCGACTTTGAGCGTTACAAACGGCAAGCAAATAGGCAAATATCGGGCAAGAGAGTTAATGGACCTTATCGCAGAAGGCACAAGAATCTGCGGCGACCCGGGAATTCAATATGACAGCACTATTAACCGATGGCATACCTGCCCGAATTCCGGCCGTATCAACGCTTCGAATCCGTGCAGCGAATATATGTTCATAGACGACTCGGCCTGCAACCTCGCATCGCTGAACCTGATGAAATTCCGAAAAGAAGACGGCTCGTTCGATATAGAAAGCTTCAAAAAAGCCGTCCGAATCTTCATTATCGCGCAGGAAATCTTAGTCGACAACGGCAGCTACCCCGAAGAATCGATTACAACTAACAGCCATAAATTCCGTCCGCTGGGGCTTGGTTATGCAAATCTGGGCTCATTATTAATGAGTATGGCTTTAGCTTATGAATCGAATCATTCAAGGGCAATCGCTTCGGCTATCAGCGCGATTCTCACCGGAACCGCTTATACAGCAAGCGCGGAAATCGCCGGTATTAAAGGGGTGTTCGAAGAATTCGAACAGAATAAAGAACCGATGCTCAAGGTTATAAATATGCATCGCGAGCACGCCAATAACATACCCGAACCGTATTGTCCGTCGTATCTTAGAAACGCCGCAAAAGATATTTGGGAGCAGGCTCTCGACGCCGGCACAAAGGTCGGGTTTAGAAACGCTCAAACCACAGTACTGGCTCCGACAGGAACTATCGGATTTATGATGGACTGCGATACAACAGGTATCGAACCGGATATCGCACTGGTAAAATATAAACTCCTCGCCGGCGGCGGAATGTTCAAATTAGTAAATAAAACAGTGCCGATGGCTTTGGAAAGATTAGGCTACAGCGTCGATGAAATAAAAGAAATTTGCGATTACATCGACCAGAACGAAACCATCGAAGGAGCTAAAAAACTCAGCCCGGACCATTTGGCGATTTTCGATTGTGCTTTCAAGCCGCGCAAAGGCAATAGGTCGATTTCTTATAACGCGCATCTTAAAATGATGGCTGCCGTACAGCCTTTTATTACAGGCGCTATAAGTAAGACAATCAATATGCCCAAAGAAAGCACCGCCGAGCAGATTTCAGAAGCATATATCCAAGGCTGGAAACTCGGTCTAAAAGCTGTAGCGATATACCGAGACGGCTCTAAAAAACTTCAGCCTGTACAAACCAAAAAACACAAAGACATTCAGGCAAAAACCTCTTCTGAAACCGCGGCTCCGGCTCGGCCTTTCAGAAGAAGATTGTCGGATACAAGAAGAAGTATTACGCATAAGTTTTCTGTTGCAGGTCACGAAGGGTACCTGACGGTGGGGCTGTATGAGGACGGTCAGCCGGGTGAATTATTTATCACCATGGCCAAGGAAGGCAGCACCGTCGGGGGCCTTATGGACGTAATCGGAACCTGCACTTCGATGGCGCTTCAATACGGCGTTCCGCTGATTACGCTTGTCGATAAATTCAGACACGCCAGATTCGAGCCGGCAGGAATGACAAGCAACCGCGACATACCGTTCGCAAAGAGTCTTATCGATTATATTTTCTGCTGGATGGGCTGTCAGTTTATTCCCGGCTATGCCGAAAAGAACACGCCAAACAGAAACGAACCTCCGGCTGCGAATGAAAACAAAACTACAACCACAGCCAAACAGCTTGTCGAAAAGACCAAAGACCTCGCACAGAAAATCGCCGAGGTAAAATCCAAAGTCAAGCAATCCGACAAAGAATCCAAACCTGCTATTCGCGAAATTTCATCTGCTCCTAAGGGCCGATTGGCCGAAGCCGCAGGAAGAATAAGAGCATTGGTTACATCTGCTATTACAGACACACAGGAATCCGAAAGCGGCCAAATGCAGGTGATGCAGGAGTTCAATACGCAGTTCGAGCATTTTCAGGACGACGCGCCCGCATGCGATATTTGCGGCTCTATAACCGTAAGAAACGGTACCTGCTACAAATGCTTTAATTGCGGAAACTCCATGGGCTGTTCGTAAAATAAACGCGGACAAACAAATATGAGAAAAATCAATACCACCAAATATATGGTATGGTTTGTTTTTGGCATATCTTTTTTTATCAATGGATGTTTGTTTAAAACAGGGGTCGAAGGAAAAAATTGGTTTAAATATGCCTCAAAATATGATCAGGCATTCCGTAAGATGCAAGCAGACGGCATCTTAGACGATTATAATAAGATGAGAAAAATAGAAGATAAATTCCTGCAAACAGAACCACCTACAGAAGATGAGATTTTGTTCGTTCTCAAGTCACCAGACAGGAGACTTCAAAGGGTTGGTTTGGTGGCTATGTATTTAAAGCCGATAGAAACAGACCAGCTATTAGATATTTTATTTGAATTTTTGAAAGAACAAGATTTGGAATTTAGGTGGTATGCTGCACATTCTCTTGCAAAATTCACTAATTTCTCGGAATCTAAGAGAGCCGACCTAGGGCAAAAACTATTAGAGACAATAAACAGCAGAAAATATAAAGAGGTAGCTGTTCAAGAAATGTTTTTATTAGCCAAATTCCCATCAGAAGAAGCAGCTTTTATGTTAGCTCGGCAGTTAATGAAGGAAGGCAAGGAGCATAAATCGTTTAGATATGGTGCATTTAGAGCATTGAAGCAAATGGGCGATTCATACTTTACTAAGGCCACAGAATATGTGAATAAAAACGGCAGTCCTGAGATAAAGGAGGAACTTTTGGAGTGGGAAAACTTATGGAAAATGGCAAATACACCAACCCCAAAAGAGTAAACAACCACATCTATAGTGGTTTACCCTTAAGCAATGCACAATAAATACCGCTTTTTAATATACCCTCCTTTAATAGCTGTAATTACTCTCAATTTAAGTATTTAAGCCTGAGTCAATGTTTAAAAAACCTTCTTAAAACTTGTAAAAAATCTGTTTGACAAGCAAGGGGAGATTGCCTATCATATGGGGTTTTCAAGATTAATTTAGAGGCTGTATATGAAAAGTTTTCTGGCAAAAAAAGGACAGGTCGAACAAAAATGGCTGCTCGTTGACGCAGACGGCGCGATTTTAGGCCGTATGGCTACCCAAATCGCTATGATTTTAATGGGCAAAACCAAGCCTACATACACCCCCCATGTGGATACAGGTAATTTCGTAGTAGTGGTAAACGCCGAAAAACTGAGAATCGGCGGAAACAAAGCCCAAACCAAAGAGTACGATTACTATACTTACTATCCAAGCGGACATAAATATGTCAGCTTTGCCGAGATGATGGACAGAAAGCCCGAAAAGGTAGTCGAGCTGGCTGTCAAAAGAATGCTTCCGAAAAACAAGCTCGGCAAACAGATGATTAAAAAATTGAAAATATATCGCGGGCCTAAGCATGAGCATCAGGCTCAGCAGCCGGAAAAAATTGAACTTAATTAAGTAGGATTTAACGAATGACCGAAGCTCAGCAGAATATCACAGGCGAAAGTTTGAATATCGCCGGAACCATAGCCCCAAAACTTAAAGAGCAGACCGCGCCCAAAACCGTTAAAAAGGCAGAGCCTAAGGGCGGATTCTGGTGGGGAACAGGAAGACGAAAAACAAGTATCGCAAGGGTTAGAATTAAACCCGGAGAAGGAAAGCTTGTCGTAAACAAAAAACAGCTTAACGAATATTTCGACCGTATTCAGGACCAAAATACGGTTTTGTCGCCGCTGCAAACAGTAAAAGCAGAAAAAAGCTTCGATATATTCATCAACGTAAAAGGCGGCGGAACCACCGGACAATCCGGAGCCGCACGTCTGGGTATTGCACGAGCATTGAGAAACTTTGACGACAGCTTCATTCAGGCACTTCGCGATAACGGTCATCTGACAAGAGACGCCAGAATGGTCGAAAGAAAGAAACCCGGAAAAGCCGGTGCCAGAAAAAGATTCCAGTTCTCCAAACGTTAATTTGCAAAATATTATTCGGGAAATTACAATAGCCGCCGAGACGAATCTTGGCGGCTTTTTTTATATAAGGAGTTAAAATGATAAACGTAGCCATAATCGGAGCAAGCGGATATACGGGTCTGGACGCGATAGAAATTATCAACCGTCATCCTCAGGCTCAATTGACATATCTAACAGCCCTGCCGCAGGAGTGCGGCCATGCCGAGCAGGTATTCGGCAGGTTAAAAGGCAAATGCGACATGCAAATCGAACCGCTCGACCTTGACAAGCTGGCCAAGGCGGCGGATGTGGTTTTGTGCTGTCTGCCGCATAAGGTTTCGATGGGCTTTGTACCCAAGCTTTTAGATGCCGGCGTAAAAATCGTCGACTTCAGCGCGGACTACCGGATAAAAGACGTAAAAACCTATGAGCAATTTTATAAGGTCGAGCACACCGACACAGACAATCTTAAAAAAGCCGTGTACGGCCTGCCGGAGCTTTTCCGCGATGAAATCAAAGGCAAAAAATTAATCGCCAACCCCGGCTGTTTTCCGACCGGATTATTATTGGCTATCGCACCGCTTCTTAAAGAAGGCCTCATTGAAACCGAATCAATCATAGACAACGCCGTTACCGGAACCAGCGGAGCCGGAAAAAATCCTTCCGTTAAATTTCATTTTCCGAATATGAACGAAAATTTCTTCGCCTATGGTATCGGTTTTCACCGGCACACTCCGGAGATGGAAGAAGTCGCGACAAAAATCGCCGGACAAAAGGTTACAATTTTGTTTCAGCCGCACGTCGGGCCTTTTGACAGGGGAATATTATCGACAATTTACTGTCGGCCGAAAAAATCACTGAGTCAGCAAACGCTCGATTCGCTTTATGAGGATTTTTATAAGGACGAGCAGTTCGTTCAGCTTTGCTCCGAAAGCCCGAACCTGAAAAACATCGCAGGGACGAATTACTGTCATATTCACGTTACCCAGACTAAGGGCAAAATAGCGGCTTTCAGCGCGATTGACAATCTGGTAAAAGGCGCATCCGGACAAGCGATTCAGAATATGAATATTATCTTCGGCCTTGACGAAACCCTCGGATTGAAATAACCTTGACGGTATTATGATAAAAAATAGAAAAAAACTGGAAGATTTTGAAAAGCAGCAGCTTATTAAAGAACAATTTTCGTATAAGGATGCATTGGCCATCTACGAGTCTCTTTTCCATGAAGCTGTAAGCCTCGGAGCGATAAGTTCTAAAAACATCATGGATGGTTTTGAAGTAAACATAAGAATTGCCAAAGCATTAAATTCTTTGAAATAAATATTCTCTGTGACCTCTGTGACCTCTGTGTGCTCTGTGGCTTAAAATAAAAAAGGAAAAACTCTGTGGCAAGAAAACTTAAAATAGCAACGTGTCAGTTTGCGGTGAGCAATAATATAAAGCGAAACTCACGGCAGATTCAGTCATATTTGAAAAAAGCGAAAAAGCTCCGTGCTGACATCATTCATTTTCCCGAATGCGCGTTGAGCGGATATGTCGGCGCCGATTTTCCGAACTTCGATAACTTCGATTGGCCGCTGCTCAGGCAGGAAACTCTTAATATAATGTCACTGGCCAAAAAATTAAGCCTCTGGGTTGTGCTGGGAAGCACTCACCCGCTGACGCCGCCGCATAAACCTCATAACAGCTTATATCTAATCGGCCCGGACGGAAAAATCAAAGACAGATACGACAAAAGATTCTGCATGAAAGCCGAATCACGCAAATTCACGCCCGGAGACCATTTCGTAACGTTCCGAATCAACGATGTCAAATGCTCGCTGCTGATTTGTTTCGACGTTCGGTTTCCGGAAATTTATCGCCGGCTTTATAAACTCGGCGTTCAATGCGTCTTTCAATCGTTCTATAACGCCAGACAAAAAGGCCCGAGCGTTCATACTCATATTATGCGCCAGTCGATGCAATGTCACGCCGCTACGAATTATTTCTGGATGAGTATGTCAAACGCAAGCGGATACTATAGCCCGTACCCATCGTGTTTTATTCAGCCCGACGGAAAAATCGTAAACCAGCTCAGGCAAAATAAATCCGGAATTATGATTAATTGCGTTGACCTCGATGCTAAACTCTACGACCCCATAGGGGATTTGCGGGATTCGGCTATAGCAGGCAGGCTCGGTAATTGCGATACTGCCTGTGAAGACGGACGCTCTAAAAACAGAGCTATGCTTTAAAAAGCAGAGCGGACCAAGGCATGGAGGAAGGAAGAGGAGGCGCCCCAGCCCGCCCTCTTATATATACGATTGAAAAACTGATTGCGTTCATTTAAACTTTTGTGCTTTAAACGCCGGTTTAATCGAACAGGCGAACTTTTTTATAGATGGAGAAAAAGATGACAAATAATACCATAACCGCGCCGAAGGGTTTTCTGGCTGCGGGAGTAAAATGCGGCATAAAAAAATCGGGAAAACATGACTTAGGTTTAATCGTCTGCCCGACGGGAGCTGTCGCGGCGGCTGTATTTACCACGAACAAAATTTTCGCCGCTCCGGTCGCGATAAGCAAAAAACATATTAAAAGCCGCGCTATATACGCTGTCGTAGTAAATTCCGGAAACGCCAACGCCTGCACCGGACAACAAGGCTTAAACAACGCTATCAAAATGTGCCGGATAACCGCCAAAGAAATACAAGCAAATCCGCATGAGGTTTTAGTCGCTTCGACAGGGATTATCGGAGAAAAACTACCCGTCGCCAAAGCAGCCCGCGGTATTCGCAAGGCATACAATGAATTATCCGCAGCCCCCGCCGCCGGTATTAATTTCCTAAACGCTATAATGACTACCGATACCAAACCCAAACTCGCCTGCAAAACCCTGAACATCTCCGGCAAAAAAATCACCTTAGCCGCGGTTGTAAAAGGTGCGGGTATGATTGGCCCGAATATGGCTACGACGCTTTGCTTTATTACAACCGATGCAGCCGTCAGCAAACCGCTTTTGGCAAAAGCGATGAAACAGGCTATCGACAATTCTCTAAATAAATTAACTGTGGACGGTCATCAAAGCACAAACGACACAGCCGTAATTTTAGCTTCGGGTTTGGCGGGCAATCGGCAAATATCGAGCCAATGCCCCAGATATAAAAAATTCACCGCTGCCCTTTGCGATTTATGCGATGACTTGGCAAGGCAGATGGCTCTCGATGCCGAAGGAGCAACCAGAATGTTCAAGGTGGTAATTAACCGGGCAGCTTCGAAAAATGATGCCAATATCGCCGCAAGGGCAATAGCTGATTATGACCTTGTAAAATGCGCGGTTCACGGCGGAGACCCGAACTGGGGAAGAATCATCTGCGCAATCGGTTCATCAGGCGTGAAAATTAACCCGAAGAAAATGTCCTGTAAACTCGATGATTTAACTGTATTCAAAAACGGCTCGCCGACAAATTTCGACCGCAAAAAGGCAAGCAAAATCGTCTCGCAAATTAGCCATACAATTACGGTGGATTTAGGAGTTGGAAAACACAGCGATTTTTATTACGGCTGCGACCTAAGCCGAGGCTATATCAAAATCAATGCTGACTACCATACATAGAAATATAGTTTAGTAACGTTCCAGCTGACGTATCGGCTTAAACTTGTATATTTCAATAAGCCCATAGTATGGGTCACTGAATTCATCTATCTTAACAAAGTATCGTTCACAGCATAAATCAAAACCAGATGATTTTGTGAACATGAGTGCTTTTTGAGAGGCTTTTTCAGCCCAAAACGGCGGGCGCAAATGCCACGAGGGTCTTATCGCATATTCAAAACCGCTCTGTTTTACCCAACTATCTAAATCATCCAATAATATTCCGGTTTTGTAAGAAATCATATACGGACCATAATCAAATTTACCCTGATTATACCAGAAGATGGGGTTTGCATAGACTTTTGCACCGCTTGGAATTCTTTCGGATATCCGGGTTATTACTGTGTCAAAATCAGCTTTATGAAGTGAGTAAAACATATTAGAGATGATATACAAGGACGGCAGTAAATACATAGATACAATTAAAACTACTAAGGCTGTACGAATCTTATTATATCCGGCTAATACAAAAGGTTCTTTTAACAGTTCTCGGCAAAACTTCACAATTAGCATAGACCAGAAAGGTATCGTCGCCGCGCAATAATGCGGATAATGATTGACCGAACATATCGGCAGTATTAATACGAATAATGTTATTATTGAGACAAACATCTTTTCCTGCTTTGAACCAAACCAGGCTGTTGTCCAAACAAAGAACATTATCAAGCCTGCAGGAACAAGACTCGGGAAAATTAGAAAATTTTTATATCTTGATAACTCTTTCGAAATTATAGAGCTTCTCAACAAACCGATTTGCATCTGTTCTGAGAAAATAACGCCGGGCTGCTGAACACCCCAAAACAAGTGAATCATATAAGGCAAGCATATAATAAAAACGCCCAGCCCTGTAAAAAGAAAATAAGTTACAAGACGTTTCGGGCGCATCCATATAAATGCTGAAATAAATACAGCCGCGGCAAGAACCGCTCCTGTCGGGTGAGCTAAAACCATAAGACCGCAAATAACCCCGACAAACAAAGCTGTCAGCTTTGAAGAACGCCTGTAATAATTATCTATAACTAACAAAAGTAATAATGCTAATGCCGTGTAATGTATCTCCGGTCGGGCTCTTCGGCTTATCTCGAAAAACCATGCCTGTGTAATCATTAAAAAACATGACCAAAAAGCCTGATAAGGTCCAAACCATCTGCTAACAAGCAGATACAAACATATTACTGCAATAATAGAAAAACCTAACGAAGGCAGCCTGCTGGTAAATATCGTGCAATCTGTAAACTTAAAAACAAAAGATGAAACAACCGGCAATAAAACCCGAGG
>Ga0265293_10006966_pt1 | contig 17699 bp, 16 predicted proteins | sample Munlanlewell138R_FD_192505 | JGI IMG/M metagenome (GOLD analysis project Ga0265293, IMG submission 192505) | Leachate microbial communities from a municipal landfill in Southern Ontario, Canada - Leachate well 138R | ecosystem: Engineered > Solid waste > Landfill > Unclassified | place: Canada...
CGGCCGGCAGCACGCGGTTGATGAGGCCGGTGTGCAGGGCCTCCTGCGCATCGAAGGTCTCACCCAGCAGGGCGATTTCGAGCGCCTTGCGCAGGCCGACCAGCCGTGGCAGGAACCATGAGGCGCCGACATCGCACGAGGTGCCGAGGTTGATGTAGGCCAGGTTGAAGCGCGTGCCTTCGGCCGCCAGCACGAAATCGGCGTGCAGCATCAGGCTCAGGCCACCGCCGGCGGCCGCACCGTGCACCTGCGCGATCACGGGGGCGTTGAGCCCGTGCATGAGCAGCATGGCCTCGTTCAGCGGCGTGAGCAGGTCCGCCGCCCCCCGCGCCGGGTCGGCGCGCAGCGTGGGCAGGTCGCCGCCGGCGACGAAGGCCTTGCCGGCGCCACGCATCACCACGGCACGCACCGACGCGTCGTCCGAGAGCGCGCGCATGGCCGCGAGGAAGGCCTGGGCCATCGGCACATCGATCGCGTTGAGCGCGGCGGGCCGGTTGAAGGTCAGCGTGGCGATAGCCCCTTCGCGGGTGAGCAGCAGGGGAGAGGCGTCGGACAGGTCGGACATGGGGCAGGGTCTCGGGTGAGAGAAGGGTCAGGCGTACAGGGCCTCGATCTCGGTCGCATAGGTCTGGTAGATGCTGGCACGGCGCACTTTCATGGTGGCGGTGACCTCGCCGTCGTCGTGGTCCAGCTCCTTGGTCAGCAGGTGGAAGCGCCGGATGTGTGCCACCTGGGCCAGTTGCGCGTTGCCGCGGCCGATCTCGGCCTCGATGAGTTCGCGCACCTGCGGGTGCTCGACCAGCGAGCGGAAATGGGTGAACGGGATGCGCTGGGCCTCGGCCCACTTGCCCACCGTCTCGTAGTCGATCTGCACCAGCGCGCCGACGAACTTGCGCCCCTCGGCCACGACGATGCACTCCTTGATGTAGGGGCTGCCCTTCATGGTGTTCTCGATCTCGGAGGGCGTCAGGTTCTTGCCGCCCGCGGTGATCATGATGTCCTTGAGGCGGTCCACGATCTTGATCTGGCCGTCCACTTCGCGCACGACGTCGCCGGTGTGCAGCCAGCCGTCGCGGATGGCCTGCGCCGTGGCCTCGGGGTTCTTGTAATAGCCCACGAACACCATGTCACCCTTGATGAGCAGCTCGCCACCGGGGGCGCCGTCGGCCTGCTCGGCAATGCGGTACTGCACGCCCTGCGTGACCGGGCCGACGGTGCCGATCACCACGTGCTCGCGCTGGTGGCCGGTGATCATGCCGGTGGATTCGGTCAGGCCATAGACCTCGATCAACGGTACGCCCAGGGTGCGGAAAAAGCGCACCACGTCCGGGGGGATGGGGGCGGCGCCGGTCAGTGCCACTTTGGCCTCGCGCAGGCCGATGAAATTCTGCAACGCACGGAAGATGGTCCCGTACGCGAGCGCGAAACGCAGGCGCTCGGCCAGTGTCCAGTCCCGGCGGGGCTTTTCGGCCAGCGGCGCGCAGGCGGCCATGGCGCGCGCGAACAGCCAGCGGCGCACGGGCCCGGTTTCCTGCATCTTGATGCTGATGGCCGCGTGCAGCTTTTCCCAGATGCGCGGCACGCCCAGGAACATGGTGGGCGCGACCTCGCGCAGGTCCTCCTGCACGGTGCGGATCGATTCGCCGAAGTTGACCTGCGAGCCCAGGTAGATGGGGCAGAAGGTGGTGAGCATCTGCTCGGCCACATGGCACAACGGCAGGTAGGACAGGTGCGTGGTCTCGCGCGAGAGGCCCAGGCGGTCCACGATGCCGGGCACCACCGCGCGCATGTTGCGCCACGAGATCATCGCGCCCTTGGGCTTGCCGGTGGAACCCGAGGTGTAGATCATCAGGCCGATGTCGTCCAGCGTCTGCCGCGCAAGCGCTGCATCGATGAGCGCCGCGTTGCCCGACTGCGCGCCCAGGCGCTCAACCTCGTCGAAGGTGGCGATGAGGGCGCGCACCTCGGGCGCGAAGCTGCGCAGGCCCTTGGTCTCGATGACGATGATCTTCTTCAGGCGCGGCAGTTGCGGCAGCGCCTCGAGCACCTTGTCGGTCTGTTCCTGGTCCTCGCAGACCACGATCTCGATGTCGGCGTGACCGACCACATAGGCCACCTCGGGCGAGGGGCTGGTCGGGTACACGCCCACGGTGATCGCGCCGATCAGGCCGGCACCCATCTGCGCCAGCACCCATTCGATGCGGTTCTCCGAGATGATGCCGACGTGCCCGCCGGGCGCCAGGCCCAGCGTTGCCAGACCCTGGCCGAAGTGGCTGGCCCGCTGGTGGTACTGGGCCCAGGTGAAGGGCTTCCAGATGCCGTAGTCCTTCTGGCGGATTGCCACGCGGGCCGCGTCCTGCGCCGCGCGCTGGCGCAGCATCCGGGGCAGGGTCAGTTCGGGGAGGGCTTGCGTCATGGCGGTTACGACAACCAGCGCTTGCGGCGCTTGTAGTGCTTGATGTGCCGGAAACTCTTGGCCTCGCCGCTGCCGCCCATGCCGAGGTAGAACTCGCGCACGTCGGGGTCATTGGCCAGGCGCTCGGCCGTGCCGTCGATGACGATCTTGCCGTTCTCCATGATGTAGCCCTGGTGGGCCACGGCCAGCGCGACGGTGGCGTTCTGCTCGACCAGCAGCATCGAGGTGCCGTGCTCGGCGTTGATGCGCGCGATGATGCCGAAGATGTCTTCGGTGAGCTTGGGCGACAGGCCCAGCGAGGGTTCGTCCAGCAGCATGAGCTGGGGCCGGGCGATGAGCGCGCGGCCGATGGCCAGCATCTGCTGCTCGCCACCGGAGAGGTAGCCTGCCAGGCCCTTGCGACGCTCGTGCAGGCGCGGGAAATAGCTGTAGACTAGATCGAAGTCGGGCGCGCCGGTGCCGCTGCGGCCGGTGAGGGCGTAGGTGGAGGCGATGAGGTTCTCCTCCACCGTCAGGTCCTCGAACACGCGGCGGCCCTCCATCACGTGCGACAGGCCCTGGCGCACGAGTTGCTGCGGCGGCACGCCGGCCGTGTCCTGGCCGTTGAACAGCACCGTGCCCGATTCGAGTTCGCCGTTCTCCAGCGAGAGCAGGCCCGAGATCGCCTTGAGCGTGGTGCTCTTGCCCGCGCCGTTGCTGCCCAGCAGCGCCACGATCTGGCCGCGCGGCACGGCCAGCGACAGGCCGCGCAGGGCCTGCACCGCCTTGTTGTAGATGACCTCGATGTTGTTGACCTCGAGGACCTGGCTGCTGAGTGGAGACGGCATGGCGGGTTACCTCGGGCCGCTTCGCGGGCCCCCGTATCGGGAGAAGACGAAGCGGCGCAGGGAGTGCATCAGAGTTTGATCCAGTCGGAGACGGCCACCATCTTCTGCGCCTTCATGTCGGCCCGGTAGACCCGGCCCACCGGGATGGAGTTGCCGCTGATGGTGATGGGCGTGCCGATGATGCCGCCGGTGTCGAAGTCCTTGATGGAGTTCAGGGCGGCCTTGAGGTTCTTGCCGTTGAGCGGCTGGCCGGCGGCCAGCGTGCGTTTGGCCGATTCCAGGAACAGCATGGCCGTCAGGAAGCCCTGCAGGTAGGCCGTGCTCTGGTACTCGGGGCGCATGGCGCGGATCTTCTCCAGCATCGGCGCCTTCTCGGTGTCGTAGTAGTAGCGGAACGGCATCACGCCCATGAAGCCGTCGCCGTCCGGACCCATCTTCATCACCGTGGAGCTGTCCATGGTCCAGAAGGTGCCCATCCACTTGCTGGTCATGCCCTGCTGCTTGCCCTGGGTGATGAACTCGGGGATGGGCGCGAGGATGTAGCCGTGGAAGATGGTGTAGTCGGGCGCGGCGCGGCGCAGCTTGATGACCTCGGTGGACACGTCCACGCTGCCGGCGGGCGTCATGATCTTGACCGGCACCGACAGGCCCAGCTTCTTGGCCAGGGCCTCGCTCTCGTCGATCGGATCGCGGCCGAACTCCGAGTCGGAATAGACGAAGGCCACCTTGGCGCCCGGCTTTTCCTTGGCGATGTGGTTCAGCAGGATGCCGAACATCTCGGTGTAGTCGGGGCCGACCAGGAACTGGTTCGGGTACTTCTTCGGGTCGTTGAGCTCGGTGGCGAACGAGGCACCGGCCATCAGGATGTTGCCGTTGCGCTCCAGCTCGGGGTTGATGGTCTTGGAAAAGCCCGTCGAGTCGCCGTAGTAGAGGTTCACCTTGTTCTGGCTGGTGATCTTCTTGAACGCCGCCACCGACACGTCGACCTTGTAGCCGGTGTCCTCGGGCACGTAGCGCACCTTGCGGCCCGCGATGCCGCCGGCGTCGTTGACGATCTTCACATAGTCGGCGATGCCCGCGTTGATGCCCACGCCGGCGAACGCGAACACGCCCGTCATCGGGATGGAGCCGCCGATGACGATCTCCTCGGCGCCCTGCGCCAGCACCGACAGCGGGTGTGTCAGTGCGGCGGCACCGGCCGTGGCGGCGGCGCCCAGCATCAGTTGGCGGCGCCGGATGGAAGTGCTTGTCTTGTCCATGTCTGTCTCCTTGCTTGTGGTGGCGAAATGCTCAGTTGCGGAAGGGCCAAAGGTGGAAGAACCGGCGCGTGCGGCGCCACATTTCTGCGAGCCCCAGCGGCTCGAAGACCAGAAATCCGATGATCAGCGCGCCGAAGACCACCAGGCGCACCGGCGAGAGGAAGACCGTCAGCTCGATGCCGCCGGGCAGCAGGTCGAACACCAGCTTGAGCAGCTCGGGCACCATGGTCATGAACGCGGCACCCAGGATGGAGCCGAGGATGGAGCCCATGCCGCCGACGATGATGGCCGCGAGGAAGAAGATCGACATCGACAGCGGAAAGCTCTCGGGCGTGACGACGCGGAAGAAGTAGGCCCAGAGGCCCCCGGCCACGCCGGCGTAGAACGATGACAGCCCGAAGGACAGCAGCTTGTAGCGCAGCAGCGGGATGCCCAGCACCTCGGCCGAGATGTCGCGGTCGCGGATGGCGATGAAGGCGCGTCCGATGCGGGTACGGAACAGGTTGGCCGCGCCCAGCAGCATCAGCACCATCACCGGCACGATCAGCCAGTACAGGCGGAACGAGGTGTCCAGGTCGATGCCGAACACGCGTGCCGGCTGCATCGAGATGCCCCCGGTGCCCCCCGTGATCGCCAGGTTGGCGAACAGGAAGTGGGCGATGAACGAGGCGGCGATGGTGGCGATGGCCAGGTACAGGCCCTTGACGCGCAGCGAGGGGATGCCCACGATCACGCCGCCGACCATGGCCACGGCGCCGGCGGCCAGCAGGTTGAGCACGAAGGGCGTGTTCCAGTGCGCCTGCACGATGGCCACCGTGTACGCGCCCAGACCCATGAACGCGGCCTGGCCCAGACTCACCAGGCCGGTGTAGCCGGTGAGGATGTTCAGGCCCGTGGCGCTGGCGACGTTGATCGCCACCAGGCAGGCCATGTAGAGCCAGTAGTCGCTGGCCATGAACGGGAACAGCGCCAGCAGCGCGGCCGCGATGGCCAGCCACACCTTCTGCGTGCGCGAATCGAACAGCGCCGCGTCGGCAACGTAGCTTTCCTTGAGGGTTCCGATGCGCATGTGGGGTCAGCCCTTACAGACGTTCGATCTCGTGCGTGCCAAACAGGCCGTAGGGGCGCACCATCAGGATCGCCACCAGCACGAGGAAGGTGGCCAGCAGCTTGTACTCGCCCCCGAGGAAGGCGCCGGCGAGTGCCTCGACCACGCCGATGAGCAGGCCGCCGATGAGGGCGCCGAGCACGCTGTCCAGACCGCCGACGATCACCACCACCAGCACCGACAGGCCGAACACCCCCATGCTCGAGGAGATGCCGCCGATGGAGCCGACGATGATGCCGGAGACGGCCGCGAGCATGGCCGAGGCGACCCAGGCCAGCGAGAACACGCGAGGCACGTTGATGCCGACCGAATAGGCCGCGGCCTGGTCGCTGGCCGTGGCGCGCAGGGCCACGCCGCCGCGCCAGTAGCGGAACAGCAGCAGCACGGCCGCGATGAACAAGGCGGCGACCACCGCGCCCCAGAACACCTTGGGTGCGAGAAAGGCGTCGCCGACCATGATCGGACTGGTCGGCATGAAGTCGGGCAGGCGCCGCTGGTCGGCGCTCCAGAGGATCTCGACCAGCCCCACCAGCACCGAGCCCAGGCCGACGGTGACCATGAACACCGAGATCGGCGGCTCGCCCAGCAGCGGCCGGATCACCGTGCGCTCGATCACCGCGCCCAGCACCCCGCTGGCGAGCACGGCCGCGGGAATCGCCAGCCACAGCGGCAGCGCCCACATGGCGGAGAAGGTGAAGAACAGGTAGGCGCCGGCCATCAGCATCTCGCCGATGGCGATGTTGACCACGCGCGTGGCCTTGTAGACCATGACGAAGGCCAGCGCCGCCAGGGCGTACAGGCCCCCGCTGGCCAGGCCGGTGAGGCTGATCTCGAACAGGTAGGCCCAATCCATCACTGCGCTCCTTGCGGGGTGGCGGCCGCCCGCAGCTTGCGGCGCAGTTCGCCCACGTCGCCCGAGCCCAGATAGGCGCGGTTGACCTCGGGATCGGCCTGCACCACGGCCGGCGTGCCCTGGGCGATGACCTGGCCGAAGTTGAGCACCACCACGTGGTCCGACAAATCCATCACCAGCCCCATGTCGTGCTCGACCATGAGCACCGTCACGCCCCACTCGGCGCGCACGTCGAGGATGAAGCGGGCCATGTCCTCGGTCTCTTCGCGGTTCATGCCGGCCACCGGTTCGTCGAGCATCAGGATCTGCGGCTGCATGGCCAGTGCGCGCGCCATCTCGACGCGCTTTTGCAGGCCGTAGGGCAGTGCCGCGACCGGCGCATGGCGGATGTGGTCGATCTCGAGGAAGTCGATGATGCGCTCCTCGATGTCGCGGCGCAGCTCGGCCTCCTCGCGCCGCGCGCGGCCCACGTACAGCAGGGCGTCGAACACGTTGGTCTTCAGGTGCGCATGGCGGCCGAGCTTGATGTTGTCGAGCACCGTCATGCCGCGGAACAGCGCGATGTTCTGGAAGCTGCGCCCCAGGCCCAGCCGGGCGCGGCGCGGCGCCGGCAGGCGCGTGATGTCCTGCCCCTGGAAGCGGATGCTGCCCGCGTTGGGGCGGTAGAAGCCCGAGATCGTGTTGAACAGCGAGGTCTTGCCGGCCCCGTTGGGGCCGATCACGGCCGTGATGGAGCCCGGTTGCACCTCGAACCCCACCCCGCTGAGGGCATGCACACCGCCGAACGAGAGCGTGACACCGTCCACTTGCAGCAGGGGAGCGGGGACCGCAGGGGGCGATTGGGGAATGGTCATGGCGAGGCGGGTTTGTCCGGGTGTCCGTGAACCTACTAATACGTAAAGTGCTTACTGATGAGTAGATTCTGGAAGCCCGCGCCCACCTTGGCATTGGGATTTTCCCGATGCGACACTGATGCCTGCCATGTCCAAGACCCTGCCTGCTTCTCCGTCCGGCCCGTCCGTGTCCGCTCCCGTCTCCGCATCCGCGCCGTCTCCCTGGGCCAGCAGGGCCGACCGACGGCAGCAGCGCGAGGTCAAGCGCCTGGCGGTGCTGTCGGCCGCGGCGCAGTTGTTCAATGAGCGGGGCTTTCATGCGACCTCGCTGGACGACATCGCGGCGCGCCTGAACGTGAGCAAGCCGACGCTGTACTACTACGTCAAGAACAAGGACGAGATCCTGTTGCAGTGCGTGAAAAAGGGCCTGCGCATGACGCTGGAGGGCATCGAGGCTTCACGCGCTGCCGGCGGCAATGCGGTGGACCAGTTGCGTGCCTGCATGCGGGTGTATGCCGACATCGTGATGCAGCCCTTCGGCATGTGCCTGATCCGCGTCGGTGACGAGGAGGTGCCCGAGCCCAGCCGGACCGAGCTGCGGCGCATGAAAAGCGAGATCGACCAGGCATTTCGCCGCCTGGTGGCTCAGGGCGTCGAGGAGGGCGCACTCGAGCCCTGCGACCCGAAGATGACGGCCTTCGTCATCGCCGGCGCGCTGAGCTGGATCGGGCGCTGGTACCAGCCCGGGGGTGGCTGCACGCCCGAGCAGATCATCGAGCAGAGCATCGGTACCCTGCTCGGCGGGGTGCTGAAGCGGCCAGCCCGGGCCAAACGCGGCAGATGAGTCCGCCGCGGGGCACCGCGGAACCGGCTTTGCCAGGCCGCAGGCGCCGGTACCGAGCCGCGTCAGCCGCGCCGCCGGGTGCTCACCTCACTCCGCGTCGGGCTGCTGGCGTGGTGCGGCCTTCTGGAACGCGTCGAGTTCCATGCAGGCCTTCTCGACCTCGGCGATCAGGGGCCAGCGCGTGAGGTCGACCTTGAAGCGGCGCGCGCTTTCGATCTGCGGGATGAGGAACACGTCGGCGATGGTGGGGGCATCGCCATGGCTGAAGCGGCCGCGCCGGGTGTCGGCGGCCAGCAGCGCCTCGTAGGCGTCGAAGCCGGCGCCGATCCAGGTGCCGCACCAGGCGTTGATGGCGTCGGTGTTGGCACCGAAGGTCTGGCGCAGGTAGTCGAGGATGCGCTTGTTGTTGACCGGGTGGATGTCGCAGCCAACGATGGCCGCGAGTGCACGCACCTGGGCGCGCTGCAGCGGGTCGCGCGGCAGCAGCGGCGGTTCGGGGTATTGCTCCTCCAGCCATTCGATGATGGCCGGTGACTGGATCAGCACACCGTGGCCAGTGTCCAGTGCCGGCACGAGCTGCTGCGGGTTGACCGCCTTGAACGTGTCGCCATGGTGCTCGTCCTTGACCAGGTGCACCGGCAGGTACTCGTAGGACAGGCCCTTGAGCTGGAGGGCGATGCGCGTGCGGTGCGAGGTGCCGCTGCGCCAGTAGTTGTAGAGCTTCATCATTGCTGGAAACGGGCAGGGGGTTCAGGCCGGGTCGCCGATGGTCAGGGACACCTGGGCCACGCCGTCGACGCGGCCGGTGATCCGGTCGCCCGTCACCACCGGACCCACGCCCTCGGGCGTGCCGGTGTAGATCAGGTCGCCGGGCTGCAGGTGGTAGAACTGCGACAGGTCCGCAATGATCTCACGGATGTTCCAGATCAGCTTGTCGACGTCGGACGATTGCCGGGTCACGCCGTTGACCTCCAGCGCGATCGCACCCTGGCTGATCACCGTACCCTCCATCGGCACGATTGCCGAGCAGACCGAACCCTGTTCGATGTCCTTGCCCAGGTCCCAGGGGCGGCCCTTGTCGCGTGCGGCCAGCTGCAGGTCGCGGCGCGTCATGTCCAGGCCGGCGCCATAGCCAAAGATGATCTCGTGGGCGTTGTCGGCGCTGACGCGGAAACCCGCCCGGCCCACGGCCAGCACCAGTTCCATCTCGTAGTGGTAGTTGGCCGTGCCGGGCGGGTAGGCCACGGTGGCGCCGCTGTCGACCAGGGTCTGGGGCGACTTGGTGAAGTAGAACGGGCGCTCGGCCGACTTGTCGACCGGCTTGCCCATTTCGAGCGCGTGCGCGTGGTAATTGCGGCCGACGCAGAAAATGCGGTTGACGGGAAAGCGCTCCGTGCGGCCCCGGATGGGCAGGGACGGAACGGGGGGTGGCGGAAACAGGTATGTGCTCATGCGGGAGGAGGGAAATGCGGGTCAGGGTTGGGCGGGCATGGCCGGCTGGCCATCGGCGCGAACTTCGTACACGCCGAGCTTGCGGTGCAGCGGCGACTCGTCGGCCACGAACAGGAAGGCCGGCCCGGTGGCCGAGGCGTTGGTCAGTGTGGTGGCGGTGTAGCCCGGGATGCAGCAGGTGTCGGCCGGTGCGAGGTCGAATCCCTGCGCATCGGTGGCCACGCGCGCGGCGCCTTCGATGACGTGGTACACCGCCGCCGGCGAACGCGCGGGCAGGGCCAGCGTCTGGCCCGGGCGCAGCATCAGGGCGTGCAGGCCCAGGATGTTCTGGGCGTCCTCGCCGGTTTCGGGGTTCACGTAGGTGATCTGCACGTGGTCCAGCCCGGGGCGGTCCCCGGCCAGCGACAGCAACGCGGCGCGCGCCTCGGCCCAGGGGTAGCGCAGCAGCGGGTAGCGCCGGCCGCTGCGGTCGAACACCGGAGTGGGCACGAGGCCGGCGCGCGCGTAGGCACGGTGCCCCTGGCCGGGCTCGACCGTCTGGGTCGTGCCGTTGAGGTGGTAGCTGGTCTCCGTGTAGTAGACCAGCGGCAGGTCCAGCACATCGAGCCAGATCACGGGCGCATTGCCGTCGTGGCCGTGTTCGTGCCACAGCCCGGTGGGTGTGAGGATCAGGTCGCCGCGGTGCATCGGGCACTTCTCGCCGTCCACCGTGGTCCAGGCACCCTCGCCCTCGACGATCATGCGCACGGCATTGGGCGTGTGGCGGTGGCTGGGCGCCCACTCGCCGGGCAGCAGCAGTTGCATGCCCAGGTAGATGGCGGCACTGGCCTGCATCTTCTCCAGCGTGTGGCCGGGGTTGGCCAGCACCAGCACGCGGCGCTCGGCCTTCTCGATCGGCGTGAGCTCGCCGGCCCGCAACAGCAGTGGCCGGATGTCGGCATAGCGCCAGCGTGTGGCCCGGGTCTGGCGCGCCGGTATGCCCGGGGGCAGCACGGCGCGCAGGCTGGGCCACAGGGGCACCAGGTTCTGCCGGGCCAGCTCATCGCGGTAGTCCTGCGGCAGATCTTCCAGCCGACCCAGTTCATGGCTCATGTCGATTCCCTTGGTGTAGCGCGTGACGGGTGGCACCCATATGATGAGTACACTGACGATATCCTAGTGCTACCATGATCCGGTTGCCCATGCGGGTTAACCCGTGTCTGAACCATGAACCCTTCCGAAGCGTTCGATGGCGATATCGACCTGCTGCCCGGCTATGCCATCCGCCGCCTGCAGCAGATTGCCGTGGGCATTTTTCTGCAGGAGATGGCGGCGGGTGGTCTCAACCTCACCCCGGTGCAGTTCGGTGCGCTGCAGGTGGTGGCCCTGCAACCGGGCATCGACCAGCGGACGCTGGCCGGCCGGATTGCGCTGGACACCTCCACCATCGGCGGGGTGGTCGACCGGCTGGAGGCACGCGGCTGGCTGCAACGGCGCCGCTCGACCGAAGACCGCCGGGCCCGCCTGCTGCACCTGACACCCGCCGGCCAGCAGGTGCTGGCGCAGGCCGTGCCGGGCATGTTGCGCGCGCAGCAGCTCATCCTGGCACCGCTGCCGCCCGGCCAGCGCACGCAGTTCATGGCGATGCTGCACACCCTGGTCACGCAGAACAATGAATGGAGCCGCGCGCCAAGTGAAAACCCGGCCACGGTGGGGCGCCAGGGTTCGACCATCGGCTGAGCCAGGGTTGGGCGCCCGTTGGTAACCGATTTCATGGACAATTGAAACCAAATTACAGCCGGCCCAGCGATCCGGCGAACTCCGGAGACTGTGTCCATGCCCCAGCGCGCCACCAAGATCGTCGCCACCCTCGGCCCCGCGTCCAGCGACCCGGACCTGCTCGAGGCCATGATCCGTGCCGGTGTCAACGTCGTGCGGCTGAACTTCTCGCACGGCGCGGCCCAGGACCATATCGAGCGCGCGCGCCTGGTGCGCGAGGCCTCGCAGCGCGCCGGGCGCGAGGTCGCCATCATGGCCGACCTGCAGGGGCCCAAGATCCGCGTCGGCAAGTTCGCCGAGGGCAAGGTGGTGCTGGTGCCTGGCGAGCCCTTCGTGCTCGATGCCGCGCGCACCGAGCCGGGCGATGAGCGGGGTGTGGGGCTGGACTACAAGGAACTGCCGCGCGACGTGAAGCCCGGCGACACGCTGCTGCTCAACGACGGGCTGATTGTGCTCGCCGTGGACCAGGTGGCGGGGTCGGCCGTGCACACCACGGTCAGGATCGGTGGCGAGCTGTCCAACAACAAGGGCATCAACCGGCAGGGCGGGGGGCTGACGGCGCCGGCGCTCACGGCCAAGGATATGGAGGACATCAGGACCGCCATGGACCTGCAGGCCGACTACGTGGCGGTGAGCTTTCCCAAGACGGCCGCCGACATGGAGCTGGCACGCCGGCTGTGCAACGAGGCGGCCGCGTCCATCGGCCACAAGCCCGGCCTGATCGCCAAGATCGAGCGCGCCGAGGCGATCCCCGAGCTGGAGAACATCCTGCGCGTCTCCGACGGCATCATGGTCGCGCGTGGCGACCTGGCGGTCGAGGTCGGCAACGCGGCCGTGCCGGGCCTGCAAAAACGCATGATCCGCCTCGCGCGCCAGATGGACAAGGTGGTCATCACGGCCACGCAGATGATGGAGTCCATGATCGTCAACCCGGTGCCCACGCGCGCCGAGGTGTCCGACGTGGCCAACGCCGTGCTCGACGGCACCGACGCGGTGATGCTCAGTGCCGAGACGGCGGCGGGCAAATACCCGCTGGAGACGGTGCGGCAGATGGCCGCGATCTGCGAGGAGGCCGAGACGACCGAATACGACCCGCTGGAGGACGACTTCATCGGCCAGACCTTCCAGCGCATCGACCAGGCCATTGCCATGGGGGCGCTGTTCGTCGCGCACCACCTCAAGGCCAAGGCCATCGTGGCGCTGACCGACTCGGGCTCCACGGCACTGTGGATGAGCCGGCACAACGTGATGATGCCGATCTTCGCGGTCACGTCCAAGCTGGCGACGCAGCGCAAAATGACCCTGTACCGCAACGTGCGCCCGCTGCTGGCCGACACCAGCGCCGACCGCGACACCGCGCTGGCCGAGGCCGAGGCCGATCTGAAAAAACGCGGCGTGATGCAAAGTGGCGACGTGTACGCCATCACCGTGGGCGAGCCCATGGGCACGCCGGGCGGCACCAACACGCTGAAGATTTGCCGGGCTGCCTGACCCGCCTGTCGGCTGCGCCTGTCTGCGCGCAGGGCCGGGCGCCTTAAAATCCCGGAGTTACGGACCGGTTACCAACTTTGACTAGAGGATTCTCATGGCACTCGTTTCCATGCGCGAACTGCTCGACCACGCTGCGGCCAATGGCTACGGCATCCCGGCGTTCAACGTCAACAACCTGGAGCAGGTGCAGGCCGTGATGGCCGCGGCCGACGAGGTCGGTGCGCCCGTCATCCTGCAAGCCTCGGCCGGTGCCCGCAAGTACGCCGGCGAGAGCTTCATCAAGCACCTGATCCAGGCTGCCACCGAGGCCTATCCGCACATTCCCCTGGTCATGCACCAGGACCACGGCACCAGCCCCAAGGTCTGTGCCGGCGCCATCGAGCTGGGCTTCGGCTCGGTGATGATGGACGGCTCGCTCATGGAAGACGGCAAGACGCCGTCGAGCTTCGATTACAACGTCGAGGTCACCCGTCAGGTCGTCGAGATGGCGCACAAGGTCGGCGTGACGGTGGAAGGCGAACTCGGCTGCCTGGGCAATCTGGAAACCGGTGATGCCGGCGAGGAAGACGGCATTGGCGCCGAAGGCAAGCTGGACCACAGCCAGATGCTGACCGACCCGGAGGAGGCCGCCCAGTTCGTCAAGGCCACCCAGCTCGACGCCCTGGCCATCGCCATCGGCACCAGCCATGGCGCCTACAAGTTCAGCCGTCCGCCCACCGGCGACATCCTGGCGATCAGCCGCGTCAAGGAAATCCACGCCCGCATCCCCAACACCCACCTGGTGATGCACGGCTCCTCGTCGGTGCCGCAGGAACTGCGCGCCATCATCAACCAGTACGGCGGCGCCATGAAGGAAACCTACGGCGTGCCGGTGGCCGAGATCCAGGAAGCCATCAAGCACGGCGTGCGCAAGATCAACATCGACACCGACATCCGCATGGCCATGACCGGCGCGGTGCGCAAGTTCATGGCCGAGAACCCGGAAAAGTTCGACATGCGCGAATGGATGAAGCCGGCCCGCGAAGCCGCCAAGGCGGTGTGCAAGCAGCGCTACCTGGAATTCGGCTGCGAAGGCCAGGGCGCCAAGATCAAGGGTGAAACCCTGAGCGTGATGGCGGCCAAGTACGCCAGGGGCGAATTGGCACAACAGGTGAACTGATCTCACCCCGGTCCGACCTGCGATAATTCGCCGGAATGGTTCGGAGCCCGCTGACTGTTCGGTTGGCGGGCTTTTTTTCTTGCGTCCCGTATTGCCGACCACCCGATCATGACCGACGTCCTCCATACCTCCGACCTCAAGTCCTTGCCGCTGCTGGCGCGCGGCAAGGTGCGCGACAACTACGCCGTGGGCGACGACCGCATCCTGATGGTGGCTTCCGACCGCATCAGCGCCTTCGACGTCATCATGGGCGAGCCCATTCCCGGCAAGGGCAAGCTGCTGACCCGGCTGTCCCTGTGGTGGTTCGAGAGGCTGGGGCCCCAGGGGTTGAACATCTGTCCGATCCACCTGACCGGCGAGGCGCCCGAAAGCGTGGTGGCGCCCGAGGAGGTGCCCCAGGTCGAGGGCCGGTCCATGCTGGTCAAGCGCCTCAAGCCCATCCCGGTGGAGGCCGTGGTGCGCGGCTACCTGGCCGGCAGCGGCTGGAAGGAGTACCAGGAAAGCCGCTCGGTCTGCGGCGTGCCGCTGCCCGAGGGCCTGCGCAACGCCAGCAAGCTGCCCGAGCCGATCTACACCCCCGCGGCCAAGGCGGCGGTGGGCGAGCACGACGAGAACATCACCTACGAGCGCACGGTCGAGATGGTGGGGCCCGAGATCGCGGCCCAGATCCGCGACAAGGCCATCGCGCTGTACCGCGCGGCGGCCGAGATCGCGCGGGCCAAGGGCATCATCATCGCCGACACCAAGTTCGAGTTCGGCCTCGACGAGAACGGCACCGTGGTGCTGATGGACGAGGTGCTGACGCCCGATTCGTCGCGCTACTGGCCGGCCGAGCAGTACGCCGAGGGCAGCAACCCGCCGAGCTTCGACAAACAGTTCCTGCGTGACTGGCTCGAAACGGCCAAGGTCAACGGACAGCCCTGGGACAAGACGCCACCGGCACCGCGCCTGCCGCGCGAGGTGATCGAGAAGACCGCGGCCAAGTACCAGGAAGCGCTCGAACGCCTGCTGGGCTGACCGCTGGCGCACCGGATGGTGGCGCCCGCTTCAGGGGGGGATCAGTTGCACCGGGGGGCCAGCCCCGGGATGTCGCGACAGTTTTCGCCTCCGTTGGCGCTGCAGGCGTGGTTGGCGGCGGTCTGTGCTTCCAGGGTGGAGCGGCCCTCGGCCACACCGATGATCAGCCGCCCGCCGGGCAGGGTGCCCGCCGACAGGGCGCCGCATTCCCGGAACTGCAGGACCACCTCACAGTCGCGTGCGTCGCAGCGGTCGCGCGCCTCATCATTGGCCTCGGATTGTGTCCAGCCGCCGGTCACGATGGCGGCCCGCGTGGTGTTGTGGCTGAAGGCGATGGCCCCATAGGTGTCCTCGTCGCCGCAGGCCGCGACGAGCGCGGCGGCCGCCAGCAGGCTGGCCAGGGTGGTGATGCGTCGGTTCGACATGAGCTTCCCTCCTCGGTGTGCGGCGAAAGCCGGCTCGAGCTTGCATTCTAGGGTGTACGGCGACAGGGCCTAGAATGGCGCCCACAGACAACTCCGCTTGTGCCGCGTGTCGGCTGAGAGAGATCGCATGGCCCGCCAGAGGCCGCACCAACGCCCAAGTCCTGTCTGCCTGAATCGGTGGGTGCCGTGCGCCTGATTGCCGGGAGTTGCGATGCCTTTTGAACCATCCATCACGACATTGCTGTGGGCAGGATTTGTGCTCGGCGCTGCCTTTGGCGCGTCGGCGCGGGTCGGACGCTTCTGTCTGCAGCGGGGCTTGCGCGAGGCAGCGGCGGGCGGGCCGGCACCGGCGCTGCGCGCCTTTGCGCTGGCGCTGGCCGTGGCGCTGCTGATCTCGCAGGTGCTGGCCTGGTCGGGCCTGGTGGCGCTCGATGGCGCCCCGGTGGCGCGGGCGCGTTTTTCCTGGGTGGCCGTGCTGGTCGGCGGTCTGCTGTTCGGCGCCGGCATGGCCCTGGCGCGCGCCTGCGGCGCCCGTTCGCTGGTGCTGCTGGCAGGAGGCAACCTGCGGTCGCTGGTGACGCTGCTGTGCCTGGGGCTGGCGGCGCAGGCCACGCTGACGGGCGTGCTGGCGCCCGTGCGGCAGTGGCTGCAAGGTTGGGGCGGGGTTGCGCTGGCGCAGGCCACACTGCCCCAGCAGTTGCGTGCCTGGGGGCTGCCCGACCCGGTGGCCGCGCCGGGGGCCGCCGCCCTGCTGGCATTGCCCTTGCTGATCTATGCGCTGCGCCCGGCCAGGGCGGGCCGGGGTGATTCGAACGCGGTGCCCCTGCTGTGCGCGGCCATCATCGGTGTGCTGGTGGCCACCGCCTGGGTGGTCACGGCGCACCTGGGCGATCCGTTCGAGCCGGTGCCGCTCACCTCGCTCAGCTACGTCGGCCCGGTGGCCGAGGGGTTGCTGTTCCTGCAACTGGCCGTCGGACGCGACGCCAGCCTGGGTCCGGCCATCGTGGCGGGTACGCTGGCGGGCGCCGGCGTGGCGGCCCTGCTCACACACACGGCCCGCTGGGAAGGCTTCGAGAGTCCCGCGCAACTGGCCACCTCGGCCATTGGTGGCCTGCTCATGGGATTCGGCGGTGTGCTGGCCGTGGGCTGCACCATCGGTCAAGGGCTGGCGGGCCTGTCCGCGCTGGCCTGGGCCAGCGTGCCCGCCTGTGCCGGCATCGTGGCCGGGGCGTGGGCCGTGCTGTGCCTGCAAGCCCATTCCTTTCCATCCGGTTCCCGTTCACCCAGGAGAGCACCCTCATGCAACGACGCCATTTCCTGATCACCCCGCCCGCCCTGGCACTCGGTGCCGCGGCCGCTCCCGTGCTGGCCGCCCCGGCGGTCATCAGCCCGCAATCGGTCATCCTGCCGCGCCGCGGCAAGGGCCCGCGCATCGTCGTCTGCGGCGGTGGCTGGGGCGGCCTGACGGCGGCGCGCTACCTGCGCGAGCTCATGCCCAACGCCGACGTGGTGCTGCTCGAGCGCAACCCGACGTTCTGGTCCGGCCCCATGAGCAACAAGTGGCTGATCGACATCGTGAGCACCGACTTCGTCCAGCACGACATGCTGCACCCGGCCAACAAGTACGGTTACACGCTGCTGCAGACGCACGTGACGGGCTTCGAGCGCGACCAGCGCCGCGTGCGCACCACGCACGGCCTCGTGGAGTACGACTACCTCATCCTCTCGGGCGGCATCCGTGACGCGTGGGACGCCTGGTTCGGCGACGACCAGCGTGTCATCGACTACACGCGCCGCCACTTCTCCAGCGCCTACATCCCCAACCAGGAGATGTTCGCGCTCAAGCGCCGCGTGCACGCGTTCAAGGGTGGCACGCTGGTGATGACGCTGCCGCCGCCACCGCACCGCTGCCCGCCATCGCCGTACGAGCGCGCCTGCCTGATCGCCTCGCACATCAAGAAGAACAAGATCCCGGGCAAGATCGTGATCCTCGATCCCAAGCCGAGGATCGCGCCCATCGGCGTGGGCTACCAGCAGGCGTTCCAGGAGCTGTACCCCGACATCATCACGCACGTGCCCAATGCGCGTGTGCAGGAGGTCGATCCCTTCAACAAGCACATCAGGACGGCTGCAGGCGACTTCAGGTTCGACGAGGCCATCCTCATGCCGCCGCACCAGGCCGCCGACATGGTCTGGCACGCCGGCCTGATCGGCCAGGACGCGGCCGGCAAGCCGACCGGCTGGGCCGACATCCACC
>Ga0265293_10006967_pt1 | contig 17698 bp, 12 predicted proteins | sample Munlanlewell138R_FD_192505 | JGI IMG/M metagenome (GOLD analysis project Ga0265293, IMG submission 192505) | Leachate microbial communities from a municipal landfill in Southern Ontario, Canada - Leachate well 138R | ecosystem: Engineered > Solid waste > Landfill > Unclassified | place: Canada...
GGTGAAGGCAATCTTGGCGATGAAACAATTTTACGCGCGATTATTCTTAATCTGCCCCCTTTTGTCAGCCCCATAATTACTTCGGGAAAAACCAAACCGGCCTTATCAGACGACCGCTTCCCCCGTTATATTCGCCGTCGTGGCGTTTTTTCGTGGAGCCCCTTTCTATGCAATGCCCTTAAATCCAAAAAAGCCATTTTTTCGGGCGGAATACTCCAAGACTGGAGCGCCGACGGTGTTCTGTTCTTCGCATCGCGAATCTTTGCCGCAGCCGCCCTTAAATGCGCACCCTCGCTCTGGGGCGCCGGAATCGGCCCCCTGCGAAGCAAAGCAGCCCGAAGCATTGCCGCAAAAGCTTTAAAATACACCGAAAAGGTTTGGCTGAGAGACGAAGCATCGGCAACACTCTATAAAGACCTCATCAACCGAACACCCGAAATCGGCACCGACTGGTCGTGGCACTTCAACTCGCCCACAAAGCCACAAACAATAATAGACGGCCTTACCGCAATAAATCTGAGACCCTGGAAACATAATATTTCAGAGCTAGAAGCTCTAAAAACAACTCAATTCGCACAAAACACAAAATTCTTAGGAATGCCCGCCCGAAAAGAAGATATTAAGGCCATCAAAGCGCTTTTTCCTACGGCAGAAATAATTCAACCCGCAACTTTCGAAGATTACATGACCCAATGCGCCGTTGCCGAAAACGGTATCGCAATGCGATATCACGCCGCTTTGGCAATGTTAAGAGCAGGAACAAATCTAAAGTTGGTGCCTTATGACACTAAGGTTGAAGAATTAAAAAAAGCAATCGTAAATAAACAAAATTACATTGCAACAAACGAAAAACGATTTGAACAAATGAGAGAGGCTTTTAAAAAAGAGTTTGTTTGTTAACGCCCATTGCCGTCAGAAAGCTTTCTTTGTTAAGCGGTCTTACACGAATTCGCAGCACTTCCAGCTTCATTGTTTCAGCAATATGAGCAGGTATTTTTACAGCGTCTTTTTCGGTGCAGACAAGTGTCAGCCCCGCTAATTCGGCACGTTTACGCAAAGTCCCCAGTTCATCGGCAGTAAACCTGTGATGATCTTTAAACTCGCTTGATTCGACTACTTTGCAGTTGTTATCCGCAAGCTGAGCATAAAAACTTTGGGGACGCCCGATCCCCGAAAAGGCCAGGTAACTTTTGCCGACCGGTGATTGCCTGTTCCCAAAATTATCAAAAAGACCGTCGCAGAAAGTGCCCGTTTTGATAATTTTCGTGTCGGGAGCAATGCTGCGAATTTTATTGAACCAGTAATCGGCCCGTTCTTCTGAAACACTGTTGCACCTTGTCAGAAGAATCACATCGGCGATCTTTAGACGCTCGAAAGGCTCTCTGAGTCTTCCCATGGGCAAAACACAGGCTTCGGCGGGGTCACACATGGCATCAAAAAGAAGAATATTGAAGTCTTTTCTTATTCGGCGATATTGAAAGCCGTCGTCGAGCAAAAAAATATCGGGAGCGAACATCATTTCGCCCATAATCGCCGAATGATGGCGGTTCTTGCCCACCAAAACCGGAACAAACGGAAAGCGCTTGTTTGTCATCAGCGCTTCGTCGGTTAATTCTTGGGGGTGGTCGCCATCTTTATGCAGCACATAAAACGAGCGTTCATAGGGCGAACGATAACCTCTCGTAAGAACACAGACAGAAGTTTTAATTTCGCTTAAAAGCTCGAATAAAACCGGAGTTTTACCGGTGCCGCCCATGCTTATGTTGCCCACAGAGACAACCTTTGCTTTAGGTTTGTAGACCAAAAAGCCAAAAATATCAAAAAATTTTCGTTCGGCAAAAGACAAAAAGGAATAAATTTTAGAAATAATTGCAAGCAAAGTCATTCTGATAATATGTATGCAGGCTCGATCGCGAACTTACCCGATCGGGTTCTGAGCAGCTGCCATTCTTTTAATTCGCTCATCTTTTGTAAGTCTTCTATGTTAATTGAAACAATGCCTTTCCAGACTAATTCGCCGATTTCAACGTTTTCAACCAGCTGACTTGTCACGTAGCCGTCCATGAGAGGGCCGAGGTTTTTGCCTATCTGATTCTTAACAGAAGGGTTAAGTTTAAGCCCCAACGGGTTAAAGAAAAGAAACAAATGAATAAAAACAGTCAACACAATAATGCCTGCGAGCTGACAGTTTAAAGACATCGGCTCAACCGCCTCAAAGGATTTTAAGAGCAAGATCATGCCCATCATTAAAAACACAGGAGCAAACTGAAAGCTTATACCGGTAAAAACAGCCGATAAAAGATAAAAAACCAAATTAGGCATTTCTCGTTGCTTTAAATAAGAAAACCCGGCTATGTTTCCGAGCAAAAAAATCACAGACAACAAATATACAGATTTAATGTCATTAGCGGGAACAAAATTATAACTGAGAACCGAATCGGTGTTTATTCCTGCCGCCATTCCCTCGGGAAAAGCGAACAGGCCGCCTACCGCGCAAACCAAAAAAAGCGGCTTATTGTTTTTCCCTAAAAAAACATGGCAACCCACAAATAAGACAAACAGCCACGACGGAAGCCCCAAGCCGGTTGCAGAGGCAACCAAGGGAATCAGCACAAGACCGGTATATTTTTTTAAGCGGTCGCTGTCAAAAAGAAGGGCCAAAATTACCATAAACAAAACCAAAAACAAGTTGCGAAGCGAGAACAAGGTTTGCATGGAAAGTGAAAATACGGCAAGTACAAGCAACCCGGGAAGAGTTTCTTTGGTTTTATATATAAAGAAACACAAAGACGAGCAAATCAAAAAATACAAAATGTGGTAAAGGGCTTTAAGAGGCAAAAATGACGAGGTGGCTTCGACAATTCTCAGAGCAAGCTGTTCAGGTGGAGTGAACATACCCACAACGAGATCAAAATCGCGTGCCAGACTGAGTTCCCAGAATGTTGTCGCCGGAAAAGGCGCAGAGCGGGTAAACAGGAAAACCACGGCAATTGTCGCTACCAATGCCGCGGCTCTGTTCCAATTAATGCGTGATGCTTCAGATTGCTGCATCACAGCTATTCATCTAGGCCAAGAATTTTTTCGGGCTTAACGGGAATACTGCGTATTCTTTTGCCTGTGGCGTTGTGAATAGCGTTGACTATAGCCGGGGCGACGCCCATCAAGGGAACTTCGCCAAAGCCTTTTGCCCCGTAAGGGCCTTTGTCATAAGCGTGTTCAACGATAATCGGGTCGATTTCGGGGGCGTCGACGAAAGTTGGCAAAATGTAAGTAGAAAACGCGTTATTAAGCATTTTGCCCTTCGCATCGTGACGAATTTCTTCTGTGGTGCCGTAGCCCATGCCCTGCAGAGTGCCGCCCTCGATTTGCCCCTCAACCTGCTGAGGATTGATAGCTTTACCCATGTCATGGGCAGAGGTTATTTTCAGAACCTTATATTCGCCGGTGTCCATGTCAACTTCGACTTCGGCAATATTAGTGCAGTAGCTGTAAACGAAATAAGTGTTGCCCTGCCCGTCAGCTTGATTATAATTCGAATCGGGAGCTTTAAACCAGCCAAAAGCGCTTGGCATAAGGCGTTCGTCGTAAAGCTTATTGCAGACATCTTTAAAGGTTTCGCTTCGGCCGTTTTTATCGGCTTTAAGATAAGCTTTGCCTTCAAAAATTTCGACGTCGTCAGGGGAAGCTGCTCCGAGCAATTCTGCGGCGGCTGTGAGCAAAGAGGGTCTAAGCTGCTTGGCTGCCAGCATAAGAGCGTTACCGGACATAAAAGTAGTGCGGCTTGCCACCGTGGGGCCCGAATCAGGAACCAACGCGGTGTCTGTTTCAACAACGTTAACACAAGAGAAATCGGCTCCAAGGGCATCTGCGGCTATCTGTGCGAGAACCGTTCGGGCGCCTTGTCCCATTTCGACGTTACCTACCGCGCAGTGAACAGAGCCGTCGCGCATTATTGTAATACTGCTTCCGCATCTGTCAAGCTTCTTGCCGCCTGCTCCAAGACCGACACCGTAGTAGACAAGAGAAATTCCGATGCCTTTTCTGATGTTTCCGGTTTTTGCGTTCGGACTAACCCATTTATCAGCCCATTTTGACTTTTCTTGTGCTTTTTCGATAGTTTCAATCAAGCCGCAAGACTGGTCGATTAACTGATTTGTGGCTGTTCTTGAGCCAAGTTTATAGCAGTTTAGCTTTCTTATTTCTATGGGGTTTATGTTTAGTGCTTCGGCTATTTCATCCAGCAAAGATTCGGCCGCAAAAACAGTTTGAGGCGAACCAAAGCCGCGGTAAGCGCCGCAGGGAACCTTATTTGTTGCAACTCCGAATGATTTTATATGTATATGGTCACATTCGTAGGGCCCTAAGGCATGAACGGTGCCGCGCCATAAAACGATTGGGGTGAGCGTCGAGTAAGCGCCGCCGTCTGTGTAATATTCGATGATAGCGGCAACTATTTTGCCATTTTCATCGGTTCCGACTTTCATTTTAACCAGACTCGGATGTCTTTTCGAGCTGGAAATTATGTCTTCTTCGCGCTTATAAATCAGTTTAGCGGGGCGATTAAACAGCTTTGCGACAATAGTTGCGTGGCCTGCCACAACGGAAGGGAAGTCTTCTTTTCCGCCAAAGCCGCCGCCGGTAGTGGTTTGAACAACCCTTACCTTATTTTTGTCTATTCCGGCAGCTGCGGCAACCGCGTCGTGCACATAAAATGGGCACTGCATGCTTCCGTAGACTGTAATTGAATCTTCGATACCGGGAACGGCAATCGCGCCGTTAGTTTCGAGGTAAGCGTGTTCTTGATAAGGTGTTGTATATTCTTTTTCAAAAACGTGCGCGGCTTTTTTTATGGCTTCTTCTGCGTTGCCTTTTTCAACATTATATCTGCTGAAAATATTATCGGTTCCGTGAAGTTTTGGCGCGTTTTCGTCCAGCGCTTCTTTTATATTCAATATAGGTTTTAACGGTTCTACTTCAACCTTAACAAAAGGAGCTGCCATAGCGGCTTGCTCATATGATTCCGCAACAACTAGCGCCACGGGTTCGCCATGAAATCTTACATAATCTTTGGCCAAAAAAGGTTCATCGAACATTACCAAAGGAACAGCATTTTTACCGGGTATCATATCGCAGGTTACAACGCCCAAAACTCCCGGCATCTTTTCGGCTTGGGACTTATCGATATTTATTATTTTGCCGTAAGCGTGTTCTGATCTTACCGTAAAGATATGGACCAAATCAGAGAAATTGTAGTCATCTATATACTTGGCTACGCCCTTAAGTTTATCAAAAGCATCTTTTCTGGGTAAAGAGGCACCGACCGCCGTCATAAAAGACCTCCTAAAAAATTAGAGCCCTAGGGCAAACTTAGCAACCACTAAAACAACCACAGCCAACACAAAAAACGCTGCTTTCTTTTTTATATCATCTGTCGGGTTGTGTTTTTCATTATTATTTTCGTGCGACATGTGTCAGATTCCTTATTATAAATTGCAAATTCAAATCAGAATATTATCATACGATAAAAAGGCTGTAAATGTAATCTTTTCTTAAAAAAAATTAGGTTTAAGCTTTCAGCCCTAATATTAAGGTACACTTGCAATTTGAAGTAACTTATGGCAATATCTTACTAAATTATATTCTTCGACGAAGGTTAAGTGTAACAATGTATTTAAAGTCGCTTGAGCTCATGGGCTTCAAGTCTTTCGGTCGCAAAACGGTTTTCGATTTTACAAGAGGTATAACCGCGATAATCGGCCCAAACGGCTCGGGAAAAAGTAACGTATGCGACGCTATCAGATGGGTTTTGGGCGAACAAAGCCCTAAGGCTCTTCGCGGCACCAAAATGCCCGATGTTATTTTTGCGGGTTCTTCAGAGTTAAAAGGTTCAGCCTTTGCACAGGTTAAGTTGGTCTTAGACAACGAAGACAAGGCAATGCCCATCGAGTTTTCCGAGGTTTCAATTGCCAGACAATTGTATCGTTCGGGCGAGAGCAACTACATTTTAAATAACACCAAAACGCTTTTGTCATCGCTCAAAGAGCTCTTAATGGACACGGGAATCGGCAAAGACGGTTATTCTGTAATAGGGCAAGGCGACATTGACGATATCATTTTTCAGAAAACCCAGCCCAGACGCGCGCTAATAGAAGAAGCGGCGGGAATAACAAAGTTCAAGCACAGAAAAAACAGCGCACTGACTAAGCTCGAACACACAAGAACTAATTTAACCCGCTTATCGGATATCATATCTGAAATCGAGAACCAATTAGGGCCAATGGCCGAACAAGCCGAAAAAACAAAAAAATATCAGGCTCTTGCGAGCGAAATTAAGCAGCTTGAAATCGATTTAATCATGTATGACTTAAACAAGTTGTATTCTGACAAAGAAAACATCGCTTCAATGCGATTGGGGCTGTTGGCAAAGATAGAAGAAATAGAAAAGTTTTTGTCCGAAGTTGACCAAAAAAAGAGCGATGCGCACCTTAAGTTTGCCGAATTCGAGACGAGTTTAAACGAAAAACAAGACGAAGTTAAAAAGATAGTTTCGCAAATCGAAGACAAAAAGGGAATAGCGGCAACCCTCAGAGAAGACATAAAAAGCAGCAAAGCCCGTTGTCAGGCCATTGCAGAAGAGCTTGAAACCATAGATAAAATGCTCGAAACGGGCGACAATGAAATTCTTGAAGCGAAAAACAACTTAAGCGACGAAGAAGCGAACGAAATAAGATTGTCAGAAAAAATTTCTGAAGTTAAAGAAAACATTGATTCTGTTCAAAATGAGCTGAATAACCATTTAAAAGAACAAAGCCAAGGCAGAGAATCTGTGCTTCAAGCCGCTGTCAGGCTGACAGATTGCAAAAACAGAATGAACACTGCATTACAGCAGATTCAGATTCTCGAAAGACAGCTCGAAAAAGGCGACACCGATGTGGTGCAAGCCGAATCAAATTTAAACAAGCTAAAAGACGAAAATCAAAAGCTTGAACAAGAAGTTGCGACACTTAAACAAGAAATAGAAGACAACAAAAAACTTTTGAGCAGCGAATTGACGCAACTGAACAAGGTTGAAAAAGACTGCAAAAAGGTCGAAGAAGAGCTCGCGGCAACGACCGACCAAATGAAAATTGTGCGCGCGAGAAGCAACATTTTGGAAGAATTGCGACACAGCGGCGAAAGCGGCATCTACAGGGGCGTACAAGCGGCGTTGGCGCTCAAAGAAACGGGGCGACTTCCGCAAATTCACGGTATTGTGGGCGACTTGATAAAGGTGCCGGCCGGGTATGAAACCGCCATAGAAACAGCTCTTGGGGCCAGCATACAAGATATAATCACTCAAGACAGCGAAACAGCAAAAAAAGCTATAAGCATTTTAAAACAAAATAATGCGGGCCGCGCCACATTCTTGCCATTAGATATGATGACGGCGCCGCCGGCAATCGCAAACCCGCAGGTTAAGGGCTGTCTGGGGGTTGCTCTCGAAATAATAAGCTTTGACGCAAAATATTACACCGCCATAAGCAATATGCTCGGGCGAATTTTGATTTTTGAGAACTTAGACAGCGCGGTCGAATTTACCAAAAAAAGCAGGAGCTTTAACAGAATTGTTACGCTCGACGGCGAAATTGTCAGATCTTCGGGTGCTTTAACAGGCGGCGGAGAAGCAAGAAAATCGGGCGGCATACTTTCGAGAAGACGCGAACAAGAAGAACTCGAAGAAAAACTCGCAAGCATTGAGACAAAAGAAAAAAAGCTGCGCATCATGCTTAACAACCTGATGAAAGAAAGGCAAATTCTTAACGTATCAACACGAGAAAAAGACGAACACGTCAGACGCAGAGAGCAGTCTTTGGGTTTTTTCGAAAACACACTAAAGAAAAACAGCGATGAGTTAAAACAAAAAAGCGAAGAATTCACAAATTTGGCTGACGACAGAACAGAAATGAATCAAAGGCTGAAAAACGCCCAAAAAGATTATACGCAAGCCGAAAATGAGTTGATCGCACTCGAAAAACAAAACACAGATCTAAGCGAAAAACTCAAAGATATGAGCGGGCTGACCCAAGAAATACAAAACCGATTGAACGGTCTTTCAGACATTTATAGCGAATTGAAAATCGAAATGGCGCAAATTCTTGAGCGGCAAAAAAGCATAAAAAAAGAAATAGATGCGGCCTCTAAGCGCACAAGAGAGTCTAAAGACAGAAAAGAACGGGCAACAACCGAAATTGCACGCTTGAACAACATCGGAGAAGAAAACGAAACTAAAGTCGGTGCGATGCAAAAAGAAATAGACGACTTAGACAGAATAAGAGAAAACCTTGAAAGCTCAATGGAAGGTATTCAAACTGAATACAGAAAAATGAGCAAAGAACTGGAACAACTTGACAGAGCTTATCAAAGTCGCGTTAGAATTGAAGACACGACAAGAACTAAATTAAACGAACTCGACATAAAACTTGCCGAAATTAAAACACACATAAACACAAAAGAGGGCGTTTTAAGCGGCGAATACAGCATTTCTGCCGAAGAACAAACATTTAATCCAAATAAATACGAAAGCCGCGATGAAGTTGTGGGGCGAATCAGCGCACTTAATTTTGAGCAGCAATTGCTTGAACCGGTCAACCCCCTCGCAGTTGAAGACTATAATAAAACAAAAGAGAGATTCGACTTTTTAAACCTGCAATCGGAAGACCTGCGCGAAGCCGCCGGCAGTCTTGAACAAGTCATAGCAGAGATTGATAAAATTTCTGCCGAAAGGTTCTTAGAAACATTTGCACAAATCGGAATAGCATTTAACGACATATTCGAAATACTGTTCCCGGGCGGAAGCGGCACATTAAAACTCACAGACAAAGACAACCCGCTCGAAAGCAATGTTGACATAGTATGTAAGCTGCCGGGCAAAAAGCTCTCGACCCTTGAACTTTTTTCGGGCGGTGAAAAAGCGCTTATTTCTTTGGCCATGCTGTTTTCGATCTTACAGGTCAAACCGCCGGCATTCTGCTTGCTCGACGAAGTTGAAGCGGCTCTTGACGAAGCTAACGTAAAAAGATTTAACCGCATGCTCAGAAGCTTTGCCGATAAAACACAATTTTTGGTAATAACGCATAACAAGCAAACCATGCAGACAGTCGATGTCATATACGGCGTCACAATGCAAAAAGCGGGGATTTCCAGACAAATCTCGATCAGACTCGAAGACGAAGAAAAAATTAAAGAGTTTACGGTTGGAAAAGGACAAATAACGGAGAACAGAAATGAGCAAAAACGAAACAAACCTGCAGGACTCGGCGAATCAGAAATTGAATCAGTCGCAGAAGCAGCAGATATCTGACAGTTCGCCCGAAGCCGACCCGTCAAGCAACAATAAAAAGCCGGCCAAAGTCTGGGATGAATCCAGACTGATAGTTTTGCTGATAGGTCTCAGTCTATTGGCAGAAGGCGCGTTAATACACTACCAAGCGGGAGACTCGCAGTTTTTGGTCGCTGTGGTAACAGGTATCGCGGGCTTGCTCATGACTTTTATGGCTTATTTTTTGCCCTTTGAACAAGAGCCTGAAGACGAACAAGAGAGCGGAGACAAACAAGAGCTCGAAAACAAGCAAAAATCTGTCGAATCAAAAACGGAAGAAATCACACAAAAAATAGCCGAACCCGAGTCGCCGGCAACCGAAAAAAGTCTCGTAAAAGAACTCGTAAAAGAGGCGGAAAAGCCCGAAGCGGAGCCGGAGCTATCTTGGATTGAGCGCCTTAATAAAGGCTTAACCAAAACCAGAACAGGTTTTATCGGAAAGCTTAAAAAACTTGTTTTGGGCAGCACAAAAATTGACTCTGACCTTCTTGAAGAGCTCGAAGAGGCTTTATACGAAGCTGACGTGGGAGTTAAAACCACCGAAGAATTGTTAGCTTATCTGCATGAAAAGGTCGAAAAAGAAAACATCACCGACCCGAATCAAATTTATACCCTTTTAAAAGAAAATCTTAAAAACCGCCTGAACAAATATGCCGCTCCGCCGACTTTAAACAAAGACGGCCTGACCGTTTATCTTATAATCGGCGTTAACGGAGTCGGAAAAACCACCACCATAGCCAAACTGGCCAACTATTTCACAAAAGAAGGCAAAAAAGTAGTTTTGGCTGCCGGCGACACTTTTAGAGCTGCCGCAATCGATCAAATCTGCATTTGGGGCGAAAGAGCCAAAGTAGACGTCATACACGGAAACGAAGGCGGCGACCCCGGTGCTTTGGTGTTCGACGCTATTCACGCCGCAAAAAAACGAAACGCAGATCTGCTGATAATAGACACAGCCGGCAGAATGCACGTTAAAGCAAATCTGATGTCAGAATTGAAAAAAATTCAAAAGATTGCCGAAAAAGAAAGCTGTGGGGGCCCGCACGAAATTCTTTTGGTCTTAGACGCAACAACCGGCCAAAACGCTGTGCAGCAGGCAAAACAATTTAACGAAGCCCTTCCGCTAACCGGTTTGGTCGTAACAAAACTTGACGGAACCGCAAAAGGCGGTGTTTTGTTTGCCGTTGAAGAGCAAATCAGCGCTCCGGTTAAATTTATCGGAGTCGGCGAAAAAATGAACGATCTTATGCCATTTGAGCCTACAGAGTATCTTCAGGCCCTTTTTGCCGATGACACCGACAAGAAAAAAGAATCTGACTATAATGTTGTTAAATGAACAAAAAGAGGTAAAAATGCTTAAAAATTTGCACGCGCTTTTATTTATAACAACCCTGATTCTCTTTATAATTTCTTCTGCCAATCAAGCCGGCGCCATGAGCCAAAACGAATTGGCAAAGTTAATCGAATCTGCCGAAAAAGGTTCGCAAGAGAGTGCTCTGCAATTGTTTGCATTATATATTGAAGGGAAAGAGATAAAGCAACATTACAAACAAGCCGCCGCCTGGTGCCATAAAGCCGCCGAAGCGGGAAACGCGGACGCGCAATATAATATGGGGCGCTTATATTATAACGGGCACGGGGTTGAACAAAGCTACGAAAACGCGGCAAAATGGTATAAATTGGCTGCCGATAGCGGCAACGACTGGGCAATGGGAAAACTCGGACAAATGTATTTTGAAGGCAAAGGCCTCGATATTGATTACGCCAAAGCCTTTCAGCTTTACACCAAAGCTTCTGAAAAAGGAGCTTTATGGGCCGACTACCTATTGGCCTGGTGCTACTACTACGGTCACGGGACCAAACAAAGCGATGAACTAGCCCTTAAACATTTCGAAAAAGTTGCAGATAACGGCGACAGCGATGCTCAAATGCAACTTGGAAGCATGTATCAATATGGACAATGCGTAAAAACAGACAACGTAAAAGCCTATAAATGGTATACTCTGGCAGCAAAAAACAGCCCCTTAGCCGCTCACAAAAGAGACGCGCTGCTGAAAAAACTTACGCCGGAACAACATTTGAAAATAATGGAATCAAACTAGCATACAAATTGCTTTATTGACCTTAACATCTTATGTGTGCTAATTTTATTGGGTTACAACTCTAATCAGACAGGAAGCACTTAATGAAAAAAACCTTTGTGGTTGACACTAACGTTATTCTACATAGCCATCAGGCACTATTCTCGTTCAAAGAACACGATGTGGTTATTCCTTTAGGCGTCATAGAGGAACTTGACAGATTTAAAAGCGTTAACGACGAAAAGGGAAGAGAAGCCCGACAAGCATCAAGAGAGCTCGACCAACTAAGATTAAAAGGCAACATAGCGCAAGGCGTAGAACTGCCTTCGGGCGGCTCTATTCAGATAATGTTAGATGCTGAAATAGAGTCGTTAGAACAATTTGGCCTAGACAAAAGAAAAGTGGACAACAGAATTCTTGCGTGTGCTTTACATCTTAAAAATAAAGGGCTCGAACCTATTTTAGTAAGTAAAGACATTAACTGCAGAATCAAAGCAAATGCACTCGGAATAAATGCGGAAGACTTCGAAACAAATAAAATTGACATAGACGAGCTCTACACAGGCTGGTGCGAAATCATTATGCCCGCCGCCAGAATTGAAACATTCATAAGAGAAGAAGGGCTTGTTTACGAAGAAGATGATCTGTTCAAAAATGAATTCGTTCTTCTGAAAGCGGCCGAAAACGAAAACAAAACAGCACTTGCAAAATATGACGGTGCGCAAAAAAAACTGCTGCCCCTTTTCCATCTAAACTCTAAACCCTGGGGCGTAGAACCGATGAACTTACAGCAAAAATTCGCAATAGAACTTTTGCTGTGCAACGAAATACAGCTCGTAACACTTGTAGGGCGCGCAGGAACAGGCAAAACACTTTTGGCATTAGCGTGCGGCTTACAGAAAACAATAGACGAACACATGTTCAGAAAGCTCCTTGTCAGCAGACCAATCATGCCGCTCGGCAAAGACATAGGTTATTTGCCCGGCTCAAAAGACGAAAAATTGAGCCATTGGATGCAGCCTATCTTTGACAACCTTGAATTTGTAATGGACAGACTTTATAAAAATTCTGACGACGTCGATAAAAAAATCAGATTCTTGATTGAATCTCAAAAAATTCAAATCGAAGCCATCACCTATATCAGAGGCAGAAGCATTCCAAAACAGTTTTTGATCGTTGACGAAGCACAAAACCTGACTCCGCACGAAGTTAAAACAATCATAAGCAGAGCGGGAGAAGGCACAAAAGTGGTTTTGACCGGCGACCCCTATCAGATCGACAACCCATACCTCGACAGCTCATCGAACGGTTTAAACTTTGTAATTGAAAAATTCAAAGATCATAACCTGTTCGGACATATAATTCTGCACAAATCAGAACGTTCTTCACTTTCTGCATTAGCCTCGGAAGTCCTTTAAAACAATAACTCTAAGCACTTAATAAGGGGGGACACGGTGAATCGACGAGCAATTTCTATGCTTGAAATAATTATAGCGGTGGCAATACTTGTTGTGGCTGTTGTCCCTCTTTTCACGCTTATGAGCAAACAAACAACCGACACAGGTCTTGTTGCTTCTCAGGCTTACGCAATCAATAAGGCATCCGAAACCTTAAACGCTTTTCTCGACAATGTCCCGTTTGCCGCCATAAGACAAGGTAATCCGGGGTATCTGGCTGTTGATGATATTTCTAAAATGGCAAAATTCACCAGATACGACGATAATTGGGCAAAAAAGATGTCAACCATGCTCTTTAATAACACTAAAAAAGAGTCGCTTGGCTACCCATGCAAGGGAATAATTGAAGATGCCAGGGGAACAGCGTATCTTATTCATCTTAAAGTTGAGGATGTCTGCTCCGGTGAAAAGCTGTCTAAGCCCGAAAGAATACAAATCGGCACATCTTACCCGGACGGTGCTCCGGCTGAGTTTTCTGATAAAAACGAAATAGCTTTCGCGTTCTTACGAAACCCCTCTGCCCTTTCTGACGGCTCATGGATGGAAAGCTACGCGAAAAAATTGAACGAATCGGGAAAACCCGTATCTGAATTAGACTTGCCCACACAAGTATCAGAAGCACCCGAAAACCTTTATAACGACATGGGAATAACATTACCGGCAGGAGCGCCATCGTTTCTTAATCCGACGGCCGAACGCTATTTCCCTAAAATGGTAACTCAAAAAACGGCCTACAAAACGACTGAGCAATTTTCTTGGTGTTCCATGAAAAAGCTTATTATCCAAGTGCAATGGAACAATAAGTCGCAATATTTGAAAGAACCCGAAAACGAAGCGGGCGACATTCAGCGTCTCCACCTAATGACAATGAAAGGAGACCTTGATTGATGCCTAACAGAAACTTGTTAAATAAGAATACCAAAAGAGGCATGGCCATCGTTATTTCACTTGTGGTGTCTTTTTGTTTGCTTTTGTTGTTTGTGGCTCTGAACATGAGACAATCAAGCACCGCCTCTCATAACCAAATTACCTTACAAGAGAGACAAGCCCTTTTTTCCGCAAGGGCCGCCATGCAGCATTTTTTGCTTAAAATCAAGCTTTTTCCGACAGAGCTTTACGACGCTGTAGAATTAGCACAGGGCAAAAACCCGATTTTTGACTTTTCCGAATTCGAAGCTAAGAGCGAAACAAACGATAACGCTTTTGTTTCATATTCGATCCCCGGCAAAGAAAGCGTTTATATAAGAGTATTGCCGTCTAAAGAATATGATATGTACGGTCAGCCGAAGTATTTCTATCACCCGTTACCCGGCAAAGATGCCTTTATAAGACTTGGCAGCTTCACAAACCCCGATTACAGATTTTTGCTTAAAAACAGCGCCTCAAGCGACCCCGAAAAAAAATATCTGTCACCTGCGGCGCCGCCCATTGAATTGAAAGCAGACAAGTATCTTAAATACTTCATCAGAGACTGCACCAACCAAAGTTTGCTCACCGCAAACCTGCAACCTGCGCTTGACATGACCATAAACTCCGAAATTTCCAAAATTAAAAATTTCGATATTGCCAAGCATGAGGGATACCCTTACACAATGAATTACAGCGTTTCTGAAGTTAAAATACAGTCAATACAAGGTTTAAGAAAATATGGCGAAGAAGCCCTAGAAATTTCAGTAGAAGGCATAGCAACGAATTTTCAGGGCAAAAGCAAATCGCAAACTCATAAGAGAATACAGAAAATTACAAGAAAAGGCAGTATAGAATGAGAGAAAAAAGAGCCTTCACGCTCATCGAAGTTGTTGTTGCCTGCGGAATATTAGGCCTGTTTATGTATGGAGTTTACACACTTTACACAGGCGGCTCAAAAACTGCGGCAAAGGGACAATGGATAAATGACGCGGTAAACGAACTCAGAAACGCCACGTCTGTAATCCATAAATCCATAAACAGTGCGACTTACCCCACAACAATGTTCACCGACAAGTTTTACGACCCGTGCGATAACACCGATAAATCTGTTGCGGCTCAATTTTATTTAAAAATTCTAAAAGACAGCGAAAAAATTGAAACGCCCGCCTCAGGCCAAACAACTTTAATGAAATGGGTAGTTTCGTCACCCGAAAAACCGCCTCTTAGCACCGGTAAAATAACTAAACACGAATTAATTTTGGCTTTTGACGCTAAATATTTAACAAAACCGCTCGGAAAACTTATCTTAAAAACAGAAGCATTCACATTTACCACAGATGCGCACAATAATTACGCTCGCTCAGGAAAACTTAATTTGACGCCGATATCTGATGAGAGCGGTGTCAAGACACTTGTTAACAACGTACTTTTTGTGGAATTTATGGTGGGTGGTACAATTCCGCCTGAAAAACCTGTGGACTTTCTGCCGATTTCCGTTAAAATATGTACGGGGTATCCCAAAGACGAAAAAGTAGTAAAAGAAAACTCTATAATGGCAACTCCTCAAGTTGGCATAGACTTATTATAAGGTTGTAGCTTTAAATCATGGCAAAACAATGGCATCAATTAGAAAAATTAGATCATAAGGCTTTAAAAAAGCTTCAGGCCGAACGCGAGAAACAAAAATTAGTCGCCCAAAAAGCCGAAGAACAAAAGCGAATAATGATTGTAGGCGGAATCGTTTTATCAGTTGTTATTATTATAATAGCTTTTGGTATTATGATCAGCAAACGCTCTAAAGAGCTTGCATTTAAAGAAGAAAGAGAAAAATTGTATATTTCTTCGGTCATCGAAAAAGTCGGAAACCCCGAGTTTCGAAAAGCCGGTCTCTGGGAACCGGTTAAAGATAATATGCAATTCAGTGAAGATTGCTCTTTCAGAACAAACGAATCAGACTCCGTTACCGTGCAATTACAGCTCAATAACCTGATCAAAGCATTGGGCAACACAGAAATGATTGTTGTAAGGCCCTTTTTGGCCGAAAAAGAAAATAAAGTAGAAAAAGAAGCTGCCGAACTTGTTAGGGGCGAAGTAACGGTAACAATAGACCTAGACGGGCGCGACTTGCTCGAAATAATAGCGGCGGGCGTTACCATATCAGGCAAATCAGGGCTTTTTAAAATACTTTATAACCAAGACAAAGATTATGGAGAAGTGGTAGTCAAAAACGGATTAGTCGAAGTAAAATCACAAACCGACGAACCCGTTAAAGTTTCAGGATTCTATAAAGTCGTATTTTCGTCAAGAAAGGTTCAGCAGCCTGTTCAAGCAAGCGTTATTCAATATGACTGGCGCTGACAAGTATGATAAAGATATTAAAGGCAAATGTTCATAATTTACGCGGCATAAGCCTGACTATTCCCGACAAAGCCATGACCGTTATTACCGGCGTTTCGGGTTCGGGAAAATCATCTCTGGCCTTCGATACAATACACGCCGAAGGACAAAGAAGATACATGGAATCTCTGTCTTCATACGCGAGACAGTTTTTGAACCAAATGGAAAAGCCCGATGTTGAGTCTATCGAGGGGCTTTCACCCACAATAGCCATACAGCAAAAATCAACATCTAACAACCCCCGCTCAACGGTCGGAACAGTAACGGAAATTTACGATTATTTCAGACTTTTGTTCGCCGCTGTCGGCAAACCTTTTTGTCCCAAATGCTCTAAGCCTGTAGAAAAATCCACGGCTCAACAGGTTACCGACACCTTAGCCGGCTACCCTGACAAAACAAAAATTACCTTGCTCGCACCAATAATCAGAAGCCGAAAAGGCGAATACGCGAAAGTTTTTGAAGAACTGCGAAAAGAGGGGCTTTCACGAGTCAGAATCGATGGCGAAACTTTGTCTCTCGACGACGACGAAATACCCGAATTAGACAGAAACAAAAAACATAATATAGAAGTAGCAGTAGACAGAATAAGAATCTCAGAGCAAGAAAAAGAAGCGGTTAAAGCGCGATTGTCAGAAGGTATTGAGCTATGCTTTAAAATGGCAGACGGCCAGCTTTTGGTGATAATAGAAACAGAATCAGAAACCAAAGAGCAGCTTTTCAGCGAGAATTTAAGGTGCAGAGACTGTGATATTTCGCTTCCCGAGATTAAACCGAGACTTTTTTCTTTTAACGCTCCGTATGGTTCTTGCCCCGATTGTTCCGGGCTCGGCTTTAAATTGATAGTCGACCCCGAATTGGTAGTGCCCGATGACGAACTTTCTATAGCACAGGGAGCCATAGCAAGCGACAACTACTCTGAAACAAGTTTTTCAAGACAAATAATGGAAGGCTTGGCAAAGCATTATAAGTTTTCGTTGAGCACTCCCTATAAAAACCTGTCCGAAGAAGTAAAAAATGTAATAATGTTTGGCTCGGGAAACGTTTCTTTAACGATTAAATACAAGGGCAGAACAATGGAGGGCGCCATAAACAAGCCCTTTGAGGGGATTATACCCACAATCACCAGAAGGCACTCAGAAACTAATTCAATGGGTTCGCAAAAGTTTTATGAAAGGTTTATGCGAACATTGCCATGCCACACATGCCACGGCAAAAGACTAAACGAGGTGGCCCTTTCCGTAAAAATTAAGAACGAAAACATTCACGAACTGTCTCAGCACTCGGTAGGCGAACTTTTCGATTTTTTCGCAAATATTGAGCTGACCGAGAGAGAAAAGCTTATCTGCAAAAAGGTGCTCGAACAGATTAACAGCCGCATAGGGTTTCTGAAAGACGTTGGGTTAGACTACCTTAACCTTTCGCGTGCGGCGCAAACGCTGTCGGGGGGTGAAGCGCAAAGGATCAGGCTCGCGACACAGATAGGCTCGGCGCTGGTT
>Ga0265293_10006968_pt1 | contig 17695 bp, 21 predicted proteins | sample Munlanlewell138R_FD_192505 | JGI IMG/M metagenome (GOLD analysis project Ga0265293, IMG submission 192505) | Leachate microbial communities from a municipal landfill in Southern Ontario, Canada - Leachate well 138R | ecosystem: Engineered > Solid waste > Landfill > Unclassified | place: Canada...
GAATCTAACCAACCAGTGCTATTTTTAATTAATTTTTTATAAAGTTCTGGCGATAAATCATCTGGGTGAAAATCATCACCTGTGTCATATTCTAACATAAAATGGTCTAAAACAAATTGTTTTCTACCAACAATATATAAAAGATTGTAATTCTCCTTTTGTAGCAACCGATACAATGATATTGGGTTCTGCATCAAAGCCCTGAAGTGCAGATAAACAATTTTTACCCGTTTGTGTGTCTCGTACTAAATGAATAAAGACGCAAGTATCAATTATTATATTTTTCATCTTCTCACGTCTTTTAGCATTTCATTAAACTGTTCATCACTAATATCATCTTTTAACAATCCTGAAATTCCTTTTAGAGCTTCAAAAGAAGATGATTTTTTTTGAAGCTTCACCTGAAACAACAATTGCTGTTTGGCAGTCATCGCATTGGGTTTTTTGGAGAAAAACTTATCGGTTTTACCTGGTTCAGAAAATTCTTCTATCTCTACAAAACTTAATTGTCCGTTTGGTTTGAAGTGAGCTATTCCGGAAATAGTAACTTCCTTTCCCATAAACGAAACAATATCAGAAATAATAGACTTGTTCTTAACATTTACCAACACAAATCCTTGCTCAGTCTGTAAACCCAATTTTCCTTTAGATACCTTCATTTCATCTAATTGTCCATTTACAAAGACTTTTCTGGGCTCGGGTATACTATTTTTCCCTTTACATTGAGTTACAGAACCATCTTCAGAATTTATAGCCATAGTAACGTGAGGGGATCTACTTTTTCTTAAAGACAATAATGTTGTTCCTTCGTTTGTTGTACCACAATGTCCCATTGCTTCAGCTTCATCATCTGATATTGTTGTTCTTAAATCAATCCAATACCAACCATCATCATATTTCTTGAATATGTAACCACTTTCATCTTCAATTATTCCGCCAGCTTTTAAGTTCTTGTGCCATTCATCTGCGACATTCCAAGCATCTGCATAAGTTTTATATTGAGATAAATCTGTTTCTTCGTCTGATCTTAATGGTGTTTTCAACCAATCAACTATTGTTGTTATTGGTTCTTCTGATTCTAACCAATCTTGTGACCTCATTAAGAATTCATCAAGTTCATTTTCTATATTCTTTTTAAGGTTTTTACCAGCCGAATACTCAAACCAAGCATATAGTAAGTTTACATCTTCATCTTCCTTAAATTTAGTCTTTTCTATTTCGTATAATTCTGTTATTATTTTAACTATTTCATCTGTTACTTCACCATGTTTCAAGTATAATCCCATAGACTTTCCGAATGCTTTTGATGCTTCATCATTGAAGTAAACTTGATCGGTCCCTCTAAAATATCCTTCAACATAATCAAGAATATAGTTTTTAACTCTATCAGCAAACCAAACAAGATATTTCACACCATCAGAAGAATCTACACTAACTACTTTTTTAATTAACCAATTAATTATAAGTTCGTTATTAAGAAAATTGTTTATTCTTTTAACTGTTTTATTGATCTTCTTTTCCCTTGATTTTGATTCATTTAATGAGTCTAAATAATCTAAATATATCTTTCTTGCTCTTATTCTATCCATTGTAAACACCTTCCTTTTCTAATAATTCTAAAATATCCTCAATCTCTAATTCATGATAAATCGTAGAAGCATATTCTTTCCAATTTAAGTTATCCGTTATAACTTTTGATATTTCCTCATTATCAATAGAATCATTAACGTCTATGTTCCAAGCATCTTCTATTTTTTGTTCAATATTTTCACCTGGACTGTAGTTTCTTTTTATATAGAGTTCTACTAATTCTTCCCTTCTATAATCATTTGGAAAAGAGCTCCATACTTTACTAAAACCTAATTCTTCAAATATGCAAATTGGTATCAAATCTTCTCTATCTTCCCAAGGCATCATTTCCATAATATCATCCGCTATGTCAGGAAAATTATCCATTATAGTCCAATATAAAACACCTTCATCTTCAATATATGTTCTTGGTGATTTGAGAATAAGTTCTTTAAGTTTTTCGTTAATGAATTTAGCAATATTTTTATAACCATCTGAAACATCAATAGTTTCAAATATGGAATATGGTCCGAATTGTTTAGAACACCAAGCCACTCCTCTGTTTTGGAATAAATATTCCATTGTTGGTAGTAACATTGTTTCTGTCATTTCTGGTTGAGGTAAATCTTCAACAATTTTATTCCATAGTTCATCATCTCTCAATTCTGTATTGTATGGTAAATAACCAAATTTATTTACCAAATCTCTTGCAATTGTTTTCAATGGTCCATTTCTTATAGGTCTTTTATCTTTGTGGTCCCAAACATGACCGTGAGGTTCACCATTTTCATAATCAGTTTGTTCAATAGCAAAATTCAATTCTGAATCTAACTTATTCATAAAATAAGTTAATGCGCCTTTATGTCCAAAGTGTTTTTTGAAATGTTTTGGTGGGTCATACACTGTACACCAAGCCTTATCACCGAACTCGCTTGAAGCATCTTCATCATATGGTGAATATACCAACCACTCATAAGAATTGTGATGAACATCTGCATAATCTTTCATTTCTTTTGAAAATTTTACTAAATTCTCCCAATCTTGATCCTGATTTAATACGTTTGCTAATTCAGATACAGATTTAATCCTATTTATTTGTCTGTGTTTGTTAGGTAATTTGGTTTTTATATTGTTGAATTTTGTAATCATTTTGGTTATAGTTTCTTTAACATCACCTTTCATTTTCTCTTTTTCTTCATCAGTAAGTTTTGAGAATCTATCACATAACCAATCAAAATATGCTAAATTATCTGTTGGGTCATTTTCATAAAAATATTGAACATTTTCTTGTCCTATTTTCTTGTCATATTTATCTCTAATATCATCAATTCTACCTTCAAGTATAAGACTTTCATTTACACCAATAGCGTGATAAAAACCCCAAGATAAGAATGCATCTACCTCATGTTCTAATCCTTCTAAATCAGTAAAAACATCACTTTCATCGTTTCCAAAATATCCACTTAAATAATCTTCATTTTGGAATAATATTTGACCGTCATATTCTTTATCATTAACAAAAAGTTTACCGTTCCACCTTGAATAATCTTCTACACCTCTAAAATCTGCATAAGAATCATCTAAAGAACTATCATTCAGAGATGATGGTATAATATCATATAATACAAGTTTAGCTTCATAAGGACCAATATGATCGGTATAAGATTTAGAATCCATTTCTTTCTGAATTTCTTCTGTTGGTTCTTCCTTAGAAAATTTATTCAGAAAATCTTTTTCATAGTCTGATAAAGAATCCATTCCAGTCTTACTAATCTTATCTAATATTGTATCAACTCTTTGATTCTCAAAAGATTTTATAAATTTCATATTAATTTCTTAATTTATTTTATATATTTATATAATTATATCGTATATTTTTCTTCTTGCTTCGCCTTCTTGAAAATCTTTTTTGTCAAGTAAGTGAGTTCTATTGTCTGCAGTAAAATCATTAACTTTTACCCAACCTTTTTTAATTTTACCTTCTTCAACTTCAATATCTTCGTATTTATATCCTTTTATTTTGCATCTTATTTTGTCTTCATCGGATTTTACTATTTTATAATCAACAACATAAAGTACTGGTTCACCTTTTACATACTTTACTGCTTGATAATCAAAAGATTTCATATTAGATTTTGTTTCATTAACATCTTGTTCTAATTTTTCAACCTTTTTAACATCAACAGGATTTTCAAGTATAACTTCTGATTCTTCACCACCTATGAAAACAATAATATCCTTAAATGGTATTTCAGCAATTAACAATGTTGGATCTTTTGATAAAGATGGTTTGAATTGATATCCACCCGTGAAATAATATTTTGCAAATCTTTCACCTTGACTTCTATTAGTAGTCCAACAAGTATATTTACCATCATTGTAGTCACAATCATAATCACATTTAATTCCTCTATAAACTGTTACTGTTTCTGGAATATTACCATCAAACATATCGTGTGCTGTTTTGTAATTCCATTTCTTTATATTACGACTTTTGGCTAATTTTTCTAAAATTCTATCATTACATACCTGGCTATTATAATGTACTCTTATTCTTTCTTTAATCCTATCGAAATCATCTCCTAATTTAGACCAACGAGTCCACATATCATATGGTATATTAGAAATTCTATATCCGTAAAGTCCTTTCTTGTCGTATTTTTCTAATTCTTTTTGTAGAATAACCGATTCCTCAAATGTTTTAGTTTTAAAATATTTATCTATTATTTCTTCACATTCTGGTGATGAATAATAAACACCATCTTTAAGTTCAACACAATTGAAAGTTTTCATAGATTCTGCAAAATTGACACCCATTCTATTGTCTCTGTCCCAAGATTTAGCTGACATTTTACCCTTATATATGTGATGTAAAAAATACAACCAGGCAACTTCTCTAATCATTATCGTGTTCAATCATTTTTTGTACTTCTTTAATTCTATCTGAAGTCATTTTTATTTTATCTAATATTTTTATTTGTTCAGGATCAAAAACTACTATTTCACCATTTGGTGCGATTAGACCATCATAACCGTGTTCTTTCAACATACCTGCAACATCTATATCAAAATATTGGTCAACATCATTAAAAACATCATTTATTAAATCTATTTCTTCTTCACTTGTTCCTGCTCTTTGATATATTTTTTCCATTTCACCATCAGGCATATTTAATAAATTATATTCTGAATTTCTCATAAAATCGTTTAATTCTTTTTGGAAATCATAATATTTATCAAATGTGAATGGATTTTTTATATCTAATTCACATTTATATACATAAGGTTCAAAATCATCCATACCTCTTTTATTACCAACACCAACTGCATAAGATTCGGCAGTTTCTATATTATCGGCAAAATATATTCCGTTGACCCAATCACCATATCCACCAACATCAGCACCATCACCTCTTTTTCCTAAATCAAATTTATCAAATACCCCGTGTGGTGTACCGTGATAAGCTATTATTTTATCAAAGTTCTGAAAACTCTCTGTAAATCTAAACCTTGTTGATTTGTTTCTATATTGTGCTTGGCTCATACCTTTTGGTGTTTTAATGTGTTTAGGTTTATAGCCTAAATCTTTAAGTGCCTTTGCTTTATCCTTAGCGTTTAATAAATGTAATTCATATTCTGTTGCTGATGGATCTTTACTTGTTTTATAATCTTTCAATTTGATAAATTTTGTTCTTTTACCAGAATAATCACTCCATTTATCTTTTGGGTCTATTTCATCAAGATAAATTTCTATTTCCCATTCATTTTCATCTATTTGAAAGTCTGTTGCTAAATTATTTATTTCTTTAACAATTTCATCTAATTTTCCTTTTGTTTCTGGATATTGCCAAAAAGATATTAATTTTTTATCTTTCCATATTCTACCAGCATAATCAAAATTTTCTAATGCTGGAGTACCTTTTTCATTTTCTTCAATACCAAAATAAGATATAACATTAGGGTGAATACCATATTCATATCCTATAACAAAACCTGTGTTAAGATTTATCAAATTTCTTCCAGTTTTATCAGGTGATGTATATCTAATATCTTTTAGATAACCAATAGGATGTGCTCCATACATATCATATCTAATTCTTTGATTCTTATATAATGTTGTGTCTGGACTCTCAAATAAACTGAATTTAGTTATCATAATTTTTCTACACTTATTATTTTTACTTTTGTATCATCTTTAAGATTAATCTCTTGTTCCCAAGGATATTCACAAAATTGACTCATACTACTTTCAAAATCAACATTATCTGGATCAGTTTTAACTTCAATAATATATGAATCATAATCGTCTATATCTCCTTCTTCAGGAAAGAACTGATTTCTCAATGTATCTTCTAATTCTTTTGCATTTTCTTTTGTTAATGTCCAATGTTCTCCTAATTCTCCATCATCTAAATCATTAAGAGTTCTTAAAAAGACTAATCTATAAATATAACCACCAGAATTAATTTCAACTAACTGATCGAAAAACCAATTCCACTCTTCGTTTGCTCTTTCTTCGTCACCATATTGGTCAACTAGATAAGGAAAATTATCATCATTTTTCAATTCTTCACTTTTCATTTCAAAAAGTTCAGGAAAATGACACTCAAACATTTGATTATATTTTTTAAGTCTAAACATCGTATAATTTGTTTATTATTTCTTCTGATAATGTTGATTTATCTATAGATCCGTCCCAACCATTATATGGAGGATCACAATCTATAAGAAACTGGTTATCATAAGCCTCAATAGTACTTATATCATTTATCATGTCTATGATATTAGAATAAGAATCTGTCAATGAATCATTAATTTCACTAATCCATTCCCAGTTTAAGTCAATATGTAAACCATCAACAGTACCATCTTCTTTATACCACCACCATGATTTACCATTAGGGTTTTTAATTACTTTACCAACTTTATCTAAAATTGCGTTAGTAACGGTTTCATATGCTTCTCCTTCATCTGCAAGTTCTTGTGCACTTGTGTATGCTCTATCCATCATGTCTCGTATATCATCTAAAGCATCTGAGTAAAAATCTATTTTCCCTTCTTTTGTATCAATTAAAGTTGATCCATTTCTTGCTGATAGTAAACTTTCAAATGATATTACTCCACCGATTGGTGTTTTAATCCAAATATCATCTTTATTTGGACTTAATTCACAGTTATCTGAACTCATCATAAAACAGTCTTGTTCATCACCTAAATCGTAACAAATTTCATAACCTTGATGTGTACAAACATTCAATAATTCTTGTAATGCTCTTTCTTCAACTTTATTCCATTCGTAAGTATAATCAAATTCCAACGTATCATAATTGAAATTCTCTATATAAGTTCCATCTAATACTTCACATTGCCAACCTTTTCTATAATCTCGATTTTCCTGGAAAATTGTACAAGAAAAATCAAGCCAATCACTAACAACAAAATGTGGTTCACCGTTATGAACATGTAAATCATCATAACCTGCACAAAGTTCTTCAACTGTGATAACATTTTCTTTGAATAATTTATATCTAACACCAATACCAGCATTATTAAATAATGCAGGATTACTATTCTTAATTTCTACTATTTGTTCACCAGTAAGATCACTTATATGAAAATCTTCTGTTGGTAAATATTCTTCTGTAGAGAAATATGAAATTGGTTCAAAGTCGTTTTGTATTGTAACCCAATCTCCAACTTTAGGATATTTCAATAATTCTAAAATATATTTATGATATTTTTCAATAGGTTTCTTGTTTTCACGACCTTTCATTTGGAAAACTGCACCATCATCTGTTCCTATTGCTGCAGTAACGTGTGGTGATTGTTTTCTTCTCAATGAATATAAAGTGTCACCATAACTTGTTGTACCACAATGTCCCATGGCACTTGCTTCTTCTTCATCAGAATTTGTTTCTAAATCGATCCAATACCAACCATCATCAAATGTTAAAAGTACTGTTCCTTCTTCGTTTATAATAACACCAGTTGCTTTAATATTTTCATGCCATTCTTCTGCTCTATTGAAAGCATCTTCTAAACTTTTAAATTGGCTTAAATCAACTTGTTCTTCTTCTCTGATTGGTGATTTCAACCAATCTACAATAGGACCAATTAGACTATCATATCTTGTTCTTTTCCATTTGCTTTCTATGAGTTTATTAAAGGCTATTCTTTTACTATATTTGTCTGTTTTTTTAGTTAAAAAATCATCTACAATTTCTCTTATATCATCATCTTTCAATTCACCTTTTCTTTTACCATCAATTGTTACAGAATTATTTTTGAACATATTATCTTCAACACAAGCTTCTATAAAATCTTTTTTCATTCTATCAGCAAACCAAATAGTATATTGTAAACCTCTTGTTGGTGTGTCAGAATTTTCATTATCAACAACTTTGTCCATGATATAATCTATCATAGGCTCAAATTTCAGAAATTTATTAATTTTTTGTTTCTGTTTATTTATTTTCTTGTCTCTGTTTTTACCTTCTAACAGAGATGTAAAAGAATTGTAACTATATAACATTATAATTCATCATATTTTTTCTTCCATTCCTCATAAGATTCTGGATCTTCTTCTTTAAGAATAGACAATAACGCATAAAGATTATCTTTTTTACCTTCATCAAAGTAATTACTAATCTTTGTTTCTAAATCTTCTAAAGATTCTTCACTCATTTCTTCGTATGTCTTTAAATATCTCATTTTACTTTTACTAAATAATATGTTTCACCCATAAAATCACAATAGATTCTATCTGTTTCCCATTCTGGTTTCAATTTTTTGAAATATGTAATATATAATCTATCTCTTTGTTCTTTATCTCCTTGTTTTTCACCTCTTTGTCCACCTATAAATATGTATTGAACATTTGGATTTTCAGATAAGTATTTTTCAACTACATATTTTAATGTTGCCATTATTCTAAATAATTCTCCTCTATTAGTTATAACTTTATCATCATATGTGTGATAAACATCTTCATCATCGCCAGTAAAGGGAAAAAATGAAATACCAATAACATTTTCATAAAAATCATCAAGATCATCAACAATACTACATTCCTCTGCATCATTTGGACTTATGTGCATTTCAGTCATACCTTCCATAATATTTATAGAGTATCTGTAACCACTGTCAGTATTAAAAAAGTAATTATGACCATCTGGTCCTAATGGTGTAGGTAAAGTCAATTCGTTATCAATATTATATGGTGGTAATTTGGCATCACCTATTTCTAATATTAAATAATTTTCAAATGTGCCTAAATATTTCATTATAAATTATGTTTTTTTTTCTAAAATTATCTACTTCATTCATATGTATATATAAACAATCTGAATCAGGAAATTGTTTGTTTTGTGTGGAAAATTATAATTGATAAGTTGTTTATATGTTTTTTTAACAAATCCCATTTTTTCTGGTCTAAACAATTCTTCTAATTTTTGTAAATTGTATTTATCTTTATTTGTTTCTAAAAATTTATTTTTCATAGTTGTTTGGAATCTTCTCCAACTATCTTGTGCAACATCACTGTATCGTGATGCAAAAGAATATAAATTAGAAGTTTCCAAATCATTAAAGAATTTTTTAGTATCTTCATCAAATAATTCATCCATATGGTATGCTTGTATATCATCAGTATTCATTTACGAAATTAAAACTTCGTAAATATTTTTTGTTGTGTGCAAGTGCTACATTCGAGCATTTAATGAACATTTGTAGGAACTTGACCATAATTAAATATTTTTTTGCCTGCCCTCAAACAACTCGTTAATTAATTCATCAGAACTTGGTATTCCATCTAATTTAGTATTTGGGTAAATACCCATATAATGTTCTATAAAGCAAGTTAAATTCTGAGCAACAGCAATTGGGTCTATTCTGTTTAAATCAACTTTATATACATCTTGTGTTCTCCAATTACCTTTTGCTGCATATTCTGTACCTTTTCCAATATCAGGGTCGTCTGATATTTCAAAAACCTTTTTAGTTAATTCTAATTGTTCTGGAATATCTGGGTCAGCACATACTAAAAATGCCTGTATTAAACAGTCTTTAATATCTCGCATAGTCAATCCTTTAACCTCTTGCTGTCCTCTTATTCCGTTATCAGTCCAAGGTTGTCCGTTATATGGTCGTTCTCTATCATTTCTATAATCAGAAGAACTTCCATCAGTATTCATTGCAAAATCAAAATTATCTTTAAAATATTTATCATTTGCATCCAAAATTTCAATGTGTTTTTTTGCCATCTCTAAAAAATGTTTAATTCAAAGTTCCGTGTTCCAAAGTCGCACTACTCATACTTGCGTTGTGTATAGGTAATTTTTGCCCTTCCTTCAGTGCTTCATCAATAGCTTTTATTATACTTACTTTCATCCCTTCACCGATTTCATTCCATTCATAGTTTACGAATCTATGATATATTTCTTCTGCTTTTGTCATTGTATTTAATTTTTTATGTTATTTAATCGGGCAAAAACTACCCATACACTCGTCCGTTATAAGCAAGTGCTACATTTCGTCCCCGAATAAAGTTCCTGCTTGTAAATCTTTTTCTTTTCTTTTTTCTTCCCACACTTTTTTAATACGTTCTTCTGCAATTTTAAAATAATTTTCATCAAGTTCTACTCCTATGTATTGCCTGTTTCGTTTTCTTTTGATGAAAAGTATTCTCATTAACTCAATAGGTTTTTCTGTATCGAGGCGTAATATTAAAACTCGTCCCGAAGAACCTTTTGAGTAATAACATGAGCAACTACTTGATATATGTGTCCTAACTTGCAATAAATATCATCGTCTTTTATAATTGCTTAATTCTATAAAAAGTTATAAAATTTGAGCCTTTGTGGAAGAGGGACCATATACTCCTCTTTGCAATATGTTCAATGCAGCATTATAATCTGCATCAAGTTTCATACCACAATTTATACATTCATAAAGTTCGCCTTTACGACTTTCTTTATGAACACTACCACACTTTGAACAAGTTTGACTTGTGTAAGCAGGATCGACTTTCTTAATTATAAAACCTTTACTTTCGGAAAGTTGTTCTAACTTATTAAACGTTCGGTCATAAGACCAACGTTGTAACTTGTTCATTGTTTTCTTATATACTTTTCCTGATGATTTGTGCTTAACATTCTTTAAACTTTCTATCACAACTTCATCAGGTTGTTCTTTACTTATAAATTCTTTAACATAAAAGTTAATCAATTCATTTCGTTCTATCAAAGCACGTTTGAATTTCTTACTTCCTTGTTTCTTTCTTGAGATTTTATCATAAACTTTATTCAGTTCTTGTCCATAATGTACACCACTTGAACTGCTTATGAGTTTCTTATATCCAACGTCTATACCTACAATGTTTTTAACATCCTTCTTTGTTTCAATTTCTTTTTCCCAAAACAAATTAAGATAGTAATTATCCTTAACTTTCTTAAGTTGTATCGTATTCTTTCTTGTCCAATTTGAATCTTTAAATTGGATACTTTGTCTATGATGTTTTAGAGGGATGTTTATCGTTATTGCTCGCTTTCTTTCTTTTTGGAAGTATGGAGTTTTAAGACGTGTAAATTCGTCAAATGTTTTTCCTTTCTTTATGTCAAATAAACGATAGTGTCTCTAATCGAGTTCAGTGAAGAAAACAAAAAGAATTTCCCCTACACACTTTTAAATATTAATATTTTTAGTCTTATCTGTTATTTTGAATAAATTCAAAGCACGTCCTTCTTTTTTCTTATTTAGATTAATCTTTTCTAAAAATCCGCCTTCAACTAAGTTATTGAAAAATTTTTCACCTTCATCATAAAAAGAAGATGTACCAAAAAAATCACTCCCTCCAAAACTATTCAATGACCTTTTTCCAATTCTATTAATTAATTCTTTATTATCTAATTTATGATTTGCCCAATCTGATAATGTTTTTAATAAATATTTTTTGGTTAAGCCCTTACCCTTATATTCTTTTTTTGGGAAAAAACTATGTATATATAAAATTGGTTCATTTGGCAAATCATATTGTTCAGCATACGCTTCATAAGCATCAGTTGGGTATTCTTTATTTCCAAATGTAACCATCCCAATAATATCGATACCTTTAAATGGTTGTGGTATTTCATTATATATATTTTCATTCAAAAATTCTCGTAAAGTAGTTGGTATAAATTTTCTCATTTCCATTTGTCTTTTTCTTTATATAAATATTAAATAATTTCTGTTTTCATAATCGACTGTATTTGTTTGTGTTCCGTTACCATGTCAATCATAATTTTAAATTTTTGTTATTATAATTTTTAACCAGGAACAATACCCCATTTAGAATTATCATAAGGTATGACTCTAAATGGATTAGGGTTTATGTTTATTCTTTGTGTAGAACATATTACATTTCTTGATGGAAATAATCTCCAAGCCTTTAGATGGTTTATTAATAAAGTATATGTGTTTGGTGAATATGCAGAATGTCTATATTTTTTGCCCCAGTGCATATAATAACTCTTAAAATTGTCTCCCTGGTGTCCATATCCTGTGTTTATTGCATTATAAGTATGTTCTTTGATAATAGGCATATCATCAAAAGAAAACTTCTTACAATTCTCTCTAAATAGTTTTAGGAATTCATCTTCATTTATAGATAATGAACTTTCTGAAAATCCTCTTTCTTCGTATGTTTGTAAATATTTCATAACTTATCCATAAACGAGTTCAAACATTTCGTTTCTACTCATTTGACTTACCATTTTGTCCACATAATCATCAAAATCAACATAATTCCCACCTATGTCTGTTAAATCTGAAAGATCCATATTATATGGATCTCCATACATTTCATCGATTAAATCTTCTGCAGAATATCCGTCATATCTTTCATTATTAAAATAATATTTAACCAAATCGTATGCAGAATGTTTAGTTTGGAAGAAATCTTGTAATTCCTGATAACATTCTGTGTCTGAATATTCTGTGTCTGGTTCATAATCTAATTTTTCTAATCTTTCAGGATTTTGTAAAGCTTCCTTGAAATTATCTATATCTGCACGTCCATCTTGTACCCAGAATTCACCATATTCGTGTGGTATATCGAAATATTCTTCGAATTTACCACTACAATTTCTCCAAATATATTGAAATGTAAATACTAAATAATCATCATATGATGGGAAAAATTCTGATGCTAATTGTGTATGAAAATAATCTACTTCATTGTCAATAACCCCTTGAACATAATTGGTATTATCTAAAAGACTTAAATATAAACTTCTATCAACACCAATTTCTTCAAATCCTCCAAGACCATCATACCAATTTATTGCTTCTTCTCTTAGTTCTTGATCAGATAAATATGGATATTCTATTTCATTTTCAACTTCTTCTAATGCTTTGTAAATTTCTGGTTCGTCATGTTCATCAAACTCATCTTTAATGTCTGATATTCTATATAATGTGCTGCCTTCATGGTCTTGATAATCCCAAACCACAATTTCTTCGTTTGGTTTAAGTTGAAATGCCATATCTTTTGTTGAATCTAACTTATTAGTACAATATAATAATCCACCTCTTGGTCCCCAATAAGAGTTGAAATGGCTATCTTCATAAGTTGTACACCAGTTAGATTTTCTATCTTTTCTATTAGCATATTCACTTGCTTCATATGTAAATGGTTGAAAAACTAACCATTCAAAACTGTTGTAAAATATTTTTACTTCATCTTCTTCGAAATCAGTTTCTAATTCATCGAATTTGTCTTTCTTATCTAATACATCACCTAATTGTTTGATAGTTTTGATTTTAGTTATTGGTGTATCTATTTCTTTCTTATTGTTATGATATTTTCTCAACATTAATTCAAGTCGTTCTATAGTTTTTGTGTCTTTGAGCCACTTATCTTCATCTTGTTCTTTTCTTGGTTTGTTAAGTTCATCACTAATTTCTAAATCTTCTCTGTTAGTTTTAATAAATTTCAATAACCATTCAGCATATGCCTTATTTTCTGTGTTGTCTATATCAAAAATAACCTCACCTAAACCTTCACCTAAATCCTTTTTGAATTTTGTTTCTAAATCACTAATTCTGCTTTCAAGAATTAAAAATTCCTCGAAAGTTAGAGTCTTATTTTCATTCAGTTTTTCTATCATTTTCTTAATACTTTTATTCTTTCAATTTGATATTTAGAAATATCTAAATTTTTGTTAGTTTCTAATATATTTAGAATATTTTTATACATTTCAATTGTCATTTTACAATCAAAAAGAGCATCGTGATAACCTGTATCATCGATTCCTAATTCGGGTGCCCATTTACTCATCGATGAAGAAGTAAGCCCAAAATCTCTATTACTCGTTCCTATGCTATCCAATTTATCTTTATATACATTATCAGTCTCCGCTAATTTTTGATAAATAGGAATGATATATAGTTGTAATAACATCTTTGTATCTAATACAGGATAACTTAAATTTCTTCCTGAACGACCACCAAACATGTGCATATCAAATTCTGCATTCTGTATAACAAACAACGGATTGTTTAGTGCATCAATCCAATAGAAGAAATTGTCTAATGCTTCTTGTTCATCTATATAACTTTTACCTTCTATTTTATCACCATATCTATTAAATGATAAAACTTTTCTTCTTGACATCATTCCTGGTACAGGACTTTCATCAAGACCTTGTTTCATTTCGTCTGTAAGTTTTATTTTCTGGTTATATTCATCAATAACCAAATAATTATTAGGATCTATTGCAACCGCTGCAATTTGTGTTAATTGTTGTTTCTTAGGACCACCAAGACCTGTAGTTTCAGTATCTATGAAAACCCAAGTATTATCTTTCAATGAATCAAGATAATTGAGTATTTCAGGAACACTTTTATACCACATTTTATTCTCGAAAGGTTTTTGCCAAGATTTCCATTTCTTTTGTTTTGGTTTCCAACCTTGTTTCTTTAATAATTCTGTCTTTTTTTCTGGTGGCATCATATGAGGTATTTCTTTACCAATATTAGTTTTTTTTATACCATTATAATAATCTTCATATTTACTGATTGGGATAATTGTAGATTTTTTCAGATCATCATCATCAATATTTTTAGTTAATTCTCCATTTTCTATAACTATTTCAATTTGCCATTCGCCCCAAAAATCATCAGGTGCCATACTAATATCTAAATGTGATTCTAAATTGATTATTATTTCTTTAAGTTTCTCTGGATCAGGGTAATCCCAGAAAGACATAACTTGTTCACTTAACCACAATCTACCAGAATAATTCATACTCATTCTACCCATTGGATCTCCATCAATTTTAAGTGACATATCACCATGTGATGAACCAGGTATTCCTATAAGAAATTTGTCATTATATTTATAATAACCAAAAGGTATTGCATCTTCTTGCATATAATGAAGGTCTTTAACATAACCATCACCTTTATATTTTATGTTATCAGGACTTTCGTACATTTTAAATTTCTTTAAGTGATTCATACCAATACATAAGATTTTGTTTTATGTTCGCCTGCAACAGTTTCTTTACCTGTTTCTTGTATAAATCCTTCATTTTCAAGAGATTTTACAATATTTTTGTCTAATTCAGGGTTTATAAAAAATTCTCTACGGTCAAGTTCTTCAGAATCAGGAACAATAACACTTAAATCATCATATTTTCCTGTGCGCATTTCTAATTGAACCTCAAAAGGAAACTTATCATCATCGTACTTCAAATGGAAGTATAATGTTCTACCATCCACATTTACACTTATTAAACCAGAATAGTCATCGAATTTAGTTATCATTTACAGAAAATATATTTTGGATTATATATTAAATAATAGAAACGACATTATATCATATTGTTTTAATTTTTTACTGTCATTTTGACAAAAACCCTATCGTATCTGGATACGATAAAAGGCATTTATTAGTGTTTTTAACGATAAATTTTATGACATTTTGACAGTAAAATTCATATGGCATAGTAATTGAAATAAATAAAATTGAAAATAATTTAGTTTTTAACTCAAAAAATAATTAAAAATTATGACATTAATTAAATTTAACAACAAACCTAAATCTTTATTTGCACCGTTTGACAAAAATTTTGATGATATGGTGAATGAGTTTTTTGGATATACACCAACATTATATAGAACAAAAAGTGATTTCGGTGCCACAAATGTAAAAGAAACGGATGAATCTTACAATTTAGAAGTTCTATTACCAGGATTTTCTAAAGATGAAACTAATGTTGAGATAGAAGATGGTATGATAACTATTTCGGCTAAAGTGGAAGACACCAACTCTGAGGAAACAAAAGATTATAACAGACAAGAGTTCGTGAAGAAATCGTTTGTAAGAGCATTTAATCTTCCTGATGATGTAGATGAAGATAGAATTTCAGCAGATATGAAAGATGGTGTTTTATTTGTTTCATTAAATAAAAAGGAAGAAGTCGTATCTAAACCAAAAAAAATTAAAATATTATAATTAGATACTGAATAGTTAAAAAACCCTCACTTATTGTTGAGGGTTTTTTTATATATAAGAAAAATTAAAAATTCTTATGATAGATCATATATACGATTATGACAATCAGTTTTTCAGAATGGTTACAGTTGCTTTGGCAAGAACTATGAGTAGGTCTATTCGTTGGATAAACCATTTTGAACCACAAAATGAAGATGAAAGTGGAAGAAAAAGGGTGACAGTACCGTTTTATACAAGTTTGACTGGTGAGGAAAGGTTTGCGTTAGATGCTTTTGTAGATGATGTTGCAGGTGAAAGAGTAACAATGAATACTGATCAATATCAAAGAGGTCAAATAACATTTCAAGGATTTGCTTCTCGTTCAGACCAATTTGCTAATCCAAATCAATATTTATCTCAAAAAGCTGATATTAATGGAACACTAAGAAGAATCATATCAAAAGTAAAAGCCGTACCAGTTGATATAAATTATGATATTGAAATACAATTAGCTACTCAAAATGAAGTAGATAAATGTTCACAGAAAATTATGAATCTTTTATATAATTATATGTTTTTCAATATTGATTATTTCGGTATTAAAATTGATGCTGTATTACAATTACCAGATGATAAATCTATTGAGATACAAAGAGAAGTTTCTATGGATTCTGATAGAAAGAAAATGATTAAATTTTCATTAGAAGTTCAATCGTATTATCCAATTTTTAAGATTGAGGCTGATGATTTAATTGTTTGTGACAATGATGATGATATAGATTGGGAATATTTAGGTATAGAACAACCAACTGAAGATTTCTTAGAATCTATCAAAAATTACAATAAATCATTCGGTATTATGAATGTTAAAGGTGGTGTGAATGGATCTGATACAATCGAAGGTATGACCGCAATTAGGAGAGGTTTCTGGAATAGATATTATCACGAATTAGGTAGACAAGAAACATTAACTAAGCAAAGAGACCAATTTGTGAATCCTGAGAGTTGGAGTGGTGAAACATTCCACGTAAGTCCAATAGATCCTGGTCCGAGTGCTCCTGACAACGATATAGATTAAATTTAATCTCTCAGAAATGAGAGATTTTTTTTGGCAAAAAAAGAGTTTTTATAGTTAATATATAAATACGATACAAATTATATCTAAAAAAACCAAAAGGTGCAAGATATAAATAAAAAATAATAATAAACAAATGGGAAACCTAAAATTAGAATTGTTCAACTTTAAGAATAGATTGAACATTGATCAATTAGACATTGCTAGAGTTGCTGATTCACACTTAGCTAACTATGAAAACATGTCTGAAATGGAAATTAATGAGTCGTTGAAAGTAAGTCTTGATTCATACAGATATGAGCCAGAGGTTAAGGCATTATTAGAATCAGTACAAGAAGAAATTGAAAGTATGCCTTTAGTGTATGAATTAAAGGATCTTTACAAGAAAGTTGAAAGAAAAAATCTTGGTGTAATGTATAGACCTGCTTTAGTTCAACTTTTAGAAATCATCAACAAACCAAATGATGACGCTAGAATGGAATCAGTTCTTAATGAACTTTCTATTTATGATTGGGTACCAGAAATTAAGCATTTCTTAATGAAAATGTCTGCTTCTCCAATTGAAAGACAAAATT
>Ga0265293_10006970_pt1 | contig 17692 bp, 13 predicted proteins | sample Munlanlewell138R_FD_192505 | JGI IMG/M metagenome (GOLD analysis project Ga0265293, IMG submission 192505) | Leachate microbial communities from a municipal landfill in Southern Ontario, Canada - Leachate well 138R | ecosystem: Engineered > Solid waste > Landfill > Unclassified | place: Canada...
GCCTGGTCCACCAGGTCGCCGGAGAAGTCGGGATGCCGCACCGGCGGGCCCATCGGGGCATAGCCGTGCTCGGCGTCCACCAGGGTGATGCTGGTCCCGCCGCCGCCGAAGTCGCATACCGCGATGACGCCGCGGGTCGGCAGGCCGGGATCGTTCTGCAGCGCGGTGACGACGGCCGATACCTCGGAGAGCACCGCCGGGGGCCGTCCTCGCCACTCCGGCACCCGGGCCAGCGCCGAGGTCAGCGCCTGCACCGCCGCGGGACGCCAGTGCGCGGGGACGGCGACCGCCGCCAGTTGCGGAAGTTCTCGACCGCGGGTGGCCTCGTAGGCCGTCTGCCGCAGCGCCTCGGCGAGCACCCGCTCCGCGCGGTGACTGGTCCCGTCGGCGGCCAGCAGGCCCACCGGGTCCCCCACCCGGTCGACGAAGTCCGTGATCGTGCCGCCCCCGGCCGACAGGACCGGCGCCTTGCGCATCGCATTGTCCGATGTCACGGCCGCCAAGGCCGTGGTGCCGACCGACAGTCCGAGCGCCGGCCGTGTTGCATCCCTCATGTTTCCATCCCGCGATTCCTCATTGGGAATCTCGGTTCCGGGCCCCGGACCGTTACGTCGGGGAATCCTTCGGCCGCCCCGTTCGTTGCCCACTCCATAGAATGTGAAGTCAAACCGGCTGCGGGCAACCTCGGCCCGAGGATGTCGAGGTGTCCAACATGCTGGCGATAGGCGCCCCCAAGGGCCCTGGTGTCAGAGGGCGCCGGCGCCGTCGGCTCTATTTGACCGTCAGCTTCCCCCTCGTCCTGGTGGCGTCGCTGTATTTCGCCGATGTGATGTTGACCTCGGGAAAGGTGCCCCGCGGGGTCACCGCCGCCGGCGTTGAGCTCGGCGGACTGACCCCGGTGGCCGCCGAGCAGCGGCTCACCGAGGTCGTCGGCCCGCGCGCCGAGGAGCCGGTGCCCGTGACCCTGGGGACCGCCGAGGCCGAGGTGGACCCGCGGTCGATCGACCTGACCCTCGACGCCCCCGCCACCGTCGCGCAGGCGGGCCCGCAACCGTTGAATCCCTTCACCCGATTCACCTCGCTCTTTGCCGAGACCCCGATCGACGTCGTCTCGTCGGTGGACGCAGCCGCCCTGACCGAGGCCCTCGAAAACCTCGGGGACACCGTCGCCGAGGATCCCGTCGAGGGCTCCGTGCGATTCGTCGACGGCGAACCCGAGGCCGCGCAGCCGCAACCCGGCCGCCGACTCGACGTCCCGGCCGCCGCCGAGGTGTTCACCCGGGACTGGGCGACCGGCGACACCGTGGACCTGCCGATGGTGGAACGCCCCGCGCGCACGACCAGCGCCGAGATCGAGTCCGCCCTCAACGACGTCGCCATCCCGGCGGTGTCGGGGCCGGTCACCGTCGACGGCGACGACGACACCCGGGCCGTCATCTCCGAGGACGTCATCGCCGAAGCGCTGACCTTCCGCACCGAGGACGGCCGCCTGGTGCCGGAGATCGACGAGAACGTGATTGTCGAGGAGTTGCGCCCGCAGCTGGCAGAGTCGGAGGTCCCGCGCCGCGACGCCGACATCGACTTCGCGGCCAGCCCGCCGGTCAAGGCGCGCGAGCAGGCGGGCCGCACCGTCGACTACGACGCCACCCTGACCGATCTGCTCTCGGTGCTCACCAGCACCGACGACCGCGAGATCACCGCCGAGTACGTCGACGAGCCGGCCACGTTCACCTTCGCGGAACTCGAGGCGCTCGGCCCCATCGAGGTCATCGGCGAGTTCGAGACCAGCGGCTTCTCCGGGGACTCCGGTCGCAACATCCGCCGCGCCGCCCAGCAGATCGACGGCATCGTGGTCCGGCCGGGAGAAACGTTCAGCCTCAACGACGCAACCAATCCGCGCACGTTGGCCGCCGGCTACGTCGAGGCCGGCATCATCCAGAACGGCAGGCCCGCGCGCGGGGTCGGCGGCGGGGTCTCCCAATTGGCCACCACGCTGTACAACGCCTCGTACTTCGCCGGCATGGAGGACATCGAGCACCACGAGCACAGCTACTACATCAGCCGCTACCCCGCCGGCCGGGAGGCGACGGTGTTCGGCGACGTGCTCGACGTGAAGTTCCGCAACGACGGTCCCACGTCGGTGCAGATCCAGACCCAGTGGACCTCGAGTTCCATCACGGTGCGCCTGGTCGGCATCAAGCGCTACGAGGTGACGTCGTCGCAGAGTGACCGCAGCCGTCCGACGAGCCCGCGGACCGTGCGGATCCCCGCCGGCGAGGCGTGCAGCGCCAGCAACGGCGGGCCGGGATTCACCATCACCGACACCCGCACACTGCGCGACATCACCACCGGACAGACCCGCACCGAGCCCCGCACGGTGGTCTACGACCCGATCCCCCGGGTGGTGTGCGGCGGCTGAGCCCCCACGGCAATCAGGCGATCCCGGTGTGGACTCAGCAAATTGTGCCGTAGGATTCGGCGCATTCGCTTTGTGCACTTCTGGGGGTTTCGGGTGGGGAAATCGTGTGGTCGGCATCGCGCTCAGCGCAGCCGTCGTTGGTCGGCGGGCGGCACCGCGGCCACGGTGGCCGCGGCCGGCGTCGCCGCGACGGTCGTCGGGCTGACGCCGACGCTGGTGGCGAGCCCGCAGTTGCTGGCGCAGACGTACTACCTGCGCGGCACCAACATCGGCGACGAGCCGACCGACGCCGAGTTCACCGCCTTCATGGGGCGGGTGTTCGCCGGCACCGCGACGGTGCCGCCCAGCGGTCCCCCCACCAAGATCGACTACAACGCCGGTTTCTGGCCGGTGTCACACGGCGGACTCGACGACCTGAAGTGGGATGCGTCGGTGTCCCAGGGCGCCGCGCTGCTGGCCGATGAGCAAATCGGCGACGGTGACGTGGTCTTCGCGTTCTCCCAAGGTGCGGTGGCGGCCTCGAAGTACAAGGGCGAGCATGCGAACACCGGCGCGACGTTCGTCCTCGTGGAGAATCCCAACCGCGCCAACGGCGGTGTCCTGTCGCGCTTCGCCGGGCTGAAGATCCCGATTTTGGATGTCACGTTCAGCGGGGCCACCCCCGACAACGGGGATCTGACCCTCGACATCGCCCGCCAGTACAGCGGTTGGTCGGACTTCCCCACCTATCCGCTGAACCTGTTGGCCACCGCGAACGCGGTGCTGGGCATCGTCTATCTGCACGGTCCGACGCAGCGGGTCGAAGATCTGGAGGCGCAACTCGCCGCGATTCCCACCGACGACCCCGACTACTACCAGCAGCACGGCAACACCACCTACTACCTGATCCCCACCGATCGGCTGCCGCTGCTGCGCCCGTTCGGTGGCATCGTGCCCGAACCGATCCTGGTCGCCCTCAACGAGCCGCTGCGGGTGCTGGTGGAAACCGGTTACGACCGAACCGATTACAGCACCCCGACCCGCGCGCAGCTGCTCCCGAAGATCGACCCGGTCGAGCTGACCCGTGACCTGGCCGACGCCACCGCGGCCGGCGTCGCGAAAGGCCTTGCCTCGGCCGGGATTTCCCCCGCGCCCGCCGCCACCGCGGACCAGGCACCGGATTCCTTGGCGGCGCCGGACCTCGGCGAGCGCCGCGAGGCACAGCAGGCGGCGACGACCCTGACCGCCGACGATGACGCCGGTGCCGGTGCCGGCGGCGGCGGCGGCGAGACCGCGGAGGCGCCCGCCGCCCGCAAGGCACCCGGGGCCAAGCTGCGCAAGGCCCTGCGCGACCTGGCCCCGAAGATCGGCGCCACGGCGGAACAGCGAGCCGAACGTAAGGCCGAGCGCGCAGCCAAACGCGAGACCGAGCGCGCCACCGCATCCGAGCAGTCCGAGGATCGGTCCGCGCCCGAGTCGGACGACAAGTCCGAACCCGCCGACCGCGAGGCGGGTTGATTCTTCCGCGCCGCGGGTACAGGCTGGGTCGGGCGGACGAGAAGGCGACCCGATAAGGCCGGGTGATGAGGATGGGGCGACGAGCGGTCGCGGTCTGCGCTGCTCTGGTCCTGCTGCTCGCCTCGTGCGCCACCGGCAACCGGGTCGACCTCGGTGGTGGCGCGTCGAGCAATCTCATCGCCGGAATCGCCGGCGAACCCGACCAACTCGACCCGCACAAGACCACCGCCTACTTCTCGTTCGAGGTGCTCGAGAACGTCTTCGACACCCTCGTCGAACCCGACGCGCAGCTGCGGATGCAACCGGCGCTCGCGCAATCCTGGGAGACCGCCCCGGATCAGCTGAGCTGGACATTCCACCTGCGCCCCGGGGTGAAGTTCCACGACGGCCGCCCGCTGACCGCCGACGACGTCGTGTACTCCTACCGCCGCATCATCGACGAGAAGCTGGCCAACGTCGACAAGTTCAGCGCCGTCACCGAGGTGTCGGCCCCCGACCCCGCCACCGTGGTGATCAACCTGAGCCGGCCCACCCCGAACCTGCTGACCAACCTCGGCGGCTTCAAGGGGATGGCGATCGTGCAGCGCGAGAACGTCGAAAGCGGCGCCGTCGCCACCGATCCCGTCGGCACCGGGCCGTTCGCGTTCGCGGGCGCCAAGAGCGGCGATTCCATCACGTTGAGCGCCAACCCCGACTATTGGGGCGGCGCCCCGCAGATCACCGGCGTCACCTATCGCTTCATCTCCGAGCCCTCCACCGCGCTGTCGGCGCTGCAGGCCGGCGAAATCGATTGGACCGACTCGGTTCCCACTCAGCGGGTCGCGCAGCTACGCGGCGATGACTCGATCCGGCTCGAAGTCACCCCCAGCAACGACTACTGGTATTTGGCGCTGAACCAGGCCCGCGAACCGTGGAACGACGTGCGCGTGCGGCGGGCCATCGCCTACGGCATCGACCGGCCATCGATTTTGACCGCCACCAGTTACGGCACCGCGGCGGCCAACCAGCTGGCGATCCCGGAGGGCAATCCCTGGTTCACGCCGTACGACCGATATCGCTTCGACCTCGACGAATCCCGGAAGCTGTTGCAGGAGGCCGGGACCGAGCCCGGCGAGTTGGACATGTTGGTCACCAACGAGTATCCCGAGACCATCACCGCCGCGCAGATCGTCGCCGCCAACCTGGCCCCGCTGGGCTTCACCGTCCGGATCCGCACCGTGGACTTCGCCACCTGGCTCGACGAGCAGAACCACGGCAACTTCGACATGCTGATGATGGGTTGGCTGGGCAACATCGATCCCGACGACTTCTACTACGCCCAGCACCACACCGACGGCACGAGCAACGCGCAGAAGTTCTCCGATCCCGAGGTCGACCGGTTGCTGGACGCCGGTCGGGTGGAAACCGACCCGCAGGCCCGCCACGACATCTACGCGCGGGCGGCCACCCGGATCGCCGACGAGGTCAGCTACATCTTCCTGTACAACCCGTCGGTCATCCAGGCCTGGAATCCCGATCTGAGCGGCTACGAGGCCCGTCGGGATGGCGCAATCCGATTCCGCGCGGCGCGGTTCGGGGACACATGACGCCGCTGCTGAGGTTTCTGACCCGGCGGGTGCTGCACTCGCTGGTGGTCCTGTTCGGCGTCCTGGTCCTGGTGTTCGCGCTGGTGCACCTGGTCCCCGGTGATCCGGTCCGCATCGCGCTGGGCACCCGCTACACCCCGGAGGCCTACGAGGCGTTACGCACCGCCAGCGGGCTGGATCGGCCGCTGCTGCAACAGTTCCTCGGCTACGTCGGTTCGGCGGTGCGCGGCGACCTGGGGGTGAGTTTCCGCAACGGCGACCCGGTGACGGTGACGCTGCTCGAGCGGCTGCCGGCCACGGTCTCGCTGGGCCTGGTCGGCATTGTCATCGCGCTGCTCATCGCGATCCCGCTCGGGGTGTTCTCCGCGCTGCGGGAGGGCCGGCTCAGCGACGGAATCATCCGGGTGACAAGTCAATTCGGGGTCTCGGTACCCGACTTCTGGATGGGCATCCTGCTGATCGGGCTGTTCTCGACGACCCTGGGCTGGCTGCCCACCTCCGGCTACCGCCCGCTGTTCGACGACCCGGCGGGCTGGCTGCGGCACATCGTGCTGCCCGGCCTGACGGTGGGACTGGTCGCCGGCGCCATCATGACGCGCTACGTGCGTTCGGCGGTCCTCGAGGTCGCCTCGATGGGCTACGTGCGCACGGCACGGTCCAAGGGACTGTCCCCCGGCGTCGTCACGAGGCGGCACGTCATGCGCAACGCGCTGGTGCCCATCCTCACCATCACCGGGATCCAGCTGGCGACCATCCTGGGTGGAGTGATCGTCGTCGAGGTGGTCTTCGCCTGGCCGGGTCTGGGCCGGTTGGTGTTCAACGCGGTCTCGGCGCGCGACTATCCGCTGATCCAGGGCGCGGTGCTGCTGATCGCGGTGTTGTTCCTGCTGATCAACCTCCTGGTCGACGTGTTGTATGCGGTGGTGGACCCGAGGATTCGGCTGTCATGAACCAACGCGTGTCCCCGTGGAAGCTGCTGCTGACCAACCCCATCACCGCGCTGAGCGCCGCCGTGCTCGTCGTCGTCGCGGTGATCGTGGTCGGCGCCGGTGCGCTGGCGCCCTACGGCATCAACGACATCGACGTGCCGAATGCGCTGCAGGGCCCGGGCCTGACGCACTGGTTCGGCACCGACGAACTGGGCCGCGACGTGCTCTCCCGGGTGCTGGTGGCCATTCAGGCCTCGATGCGCATCGCCGTGATCAGCGTGACGTTCGCGGCCGTCGTCGGCGTGGCGATCGGCCTGCTGGCCGGATACCGCGGCGGCTGGCTGGATTCCGTGCTGATGCGCGTGGTCGACGTGATGTTCGCCTTCCCGGTACTGCTGCTGGCGTTGGCGATCGTGGCGATCCTGGGTCCCGGCGTCACCACCACCACGCTGGCCATCGGCATCGTCTTCACGCCGATCTTCGCGCGGGTCGCGCGGGCCAGCACGCTCAGTGTGCGCACCGAGCCCTACGTCGCGGTCTCGCGGACCATGGGCACCGGCGACGGGTACATACTCGGTCACCATGTGCTGCCGAACATTTCGGGACCGCTGATCGTGCAGACCTCGCTGTCGTTGGCGTTCGCGACGCTGTCGGAGGCCGCGCTGTCGTTTCTCGGGCTCGGCATCCAGCCGCCGCAGCCGTCGCTGGGCCGGATGATCTTCGATTCGCAGGGCTTCGTCACGATGGCGTGGTGGATGGCGGTGTTTCCCGGCGCAGCGATCTTCGTCATCGTGCTGGCGTTCAACCTGCTCGGCGACGGACTGCGCGACGTGCTGGACCCCAAGCAGCGCACCCTGATCGAGGCCCGGCGGGCGGGGCGGGGCCGATGAGCGCGCCCGTACTCGACGTCACCGATCTGCGGGTGCGCATCGGCAACCGCGAGATCGTCGGCGGGGTGTCGTTGTCCGTCGCGCGGGAGCAGACCCTCGGCATCGTCGGCGAATCCGGTTCCGGCAAGTCCATGACCGCGCTCGCGGCCACCGGTCTGCTCGACGCCCCCGGTGCCGTCGTCACGGGCAGCGCCGTGCTGGCCGGGACGCCGCAGACCCAACTCGTCGGCGCGTCGGCGCGGGTGCTGCGTGGCGTGCATGGCGGGCGCATCGGCTTCGTGTTCCAGGACCCGGGCACCTCGCTGAACCCGCTGCTGACGCTGGAGCGACAGATCACCGAATCGCTGGAGGCCCACCGGGGTTCGACCCGGCGCGGGGCGCGCTCGCGGGCGCTGGAATTGCTGGAGGCCGTCGGCCTGCCGGATCCGTCGGCGCGCCTGCACTCCTACCCGCATCAGCTCTCCGGCGGGCAGCGCCAGCGGGTGATGATCGCCATCGCACTGGCCTGCGATCCCGAACTGCTGATCGCCGACGAGCCCACCACCGCCCTGGACGTGACCACCCAGGCGCAGATCATCGACCTGGTGCGGGAGTTGCAGCGCGACTTCGGTACCGCCGTGGTGTGGATCAGCCACGATCTCGGGGTCATCGGGCAGGTCGCCGACCAGGTCACGGTGTTGCAGGCCGGCGAGGCGGTGGAGCAGGCGCCGGTGCTCGACGTGTTCGACCACCCCCGGCAGCCCTACACGCGCGAACTGCTCGACGCCCGGCCGCTGATCGGTGCCGACGGGCCCCCGCCCGTCGAGGAGGCTCCGGTGCTGCTCGACGTGGCCGGCCTCGACGTGACGTTCACCGCCGAGACGCCGCGGGGCCGCTCCGATGTGCGTGCCGTCCAGGATCTTTCGTTCCGGATCCGCCGCGGCACCACCCTGGGCCTGGTCGGCGAATCCGGGTCGGGCAAGTCGACGGTGGCCGCGGCGCTGACCGCCCTGGTGCGCCCCGCCGCCGGCACGGCGACGCTCGACGGTATCGACGTCGCCGACCGGTCGATGCGCCGGCGGATCAGCATGGTGTTCCAGGATCCGTTCTCGTCGCTGAACCCGCGCCGGACGGTCGCCGCCGCGATCGCCGAGCCGTTGCGGGTGCACCGGCTGGCCGACGGCAAGCGCGGCCGCGCCGCCCGGGTCGGCGAGCTGCTCGAACTCGTCGGGCTCACACCGGAATTCGCGTCCCGCTATCCGCACGAGCTATCCGGCGGTCAACGGCAGCGGGTCAGTATCGCCCGCGCCGTTGCCGTCGAACCCGATCTGCTGATCCTCGACGAGTCGACGGCCTCCCTCGACGTCTCGGTGCAGGACCGGGTGTTGGACCTGCTGGCCGAACTACAGCGCGAACTGGGCTTGACCTATCTGTTCATCGCCCACGACCTGGCGGTCGTGCAGCGGATGAGCCACGACGTGCTGGTCCTGCGCGACGGGCGCGCCGTGGAGTACCGGTCGGCCGCCGAGTTGTTCGCCCACCCCGACGCCGACTACACCCGCGCGCTGCTGGCGGCGGTCCCCCCGGCGCGTCCGCGCGGCGCCGGCGCGGCATGAGAAGGTGCAGCGATGACTTCGTATCAGCCCCTGGGGTACCAGCCGCTGGCCGGCAAGGTGGCCCTGATCACCGGCGTCTCCTCGGGACTCGGCGCGGCGACGGCGAAACTGTTCGCCGAGCGCGGCGCCACGGTGTTCGGCATCGCCCGCGACGCCGAGCGGATGGCCGCGGTCTTCGCCGATGTCCCGGGCGGTAGGCACGCCTCGTTCGACATCGGCCGCCCGCAGGCGTGCCGCGACGCCGTCGAGCAGTGCGTGGCCGAGTTCGGTCGCCTCGATGTGCTGGTGAACGCCGCCGGGTACCACCAGATGCGGCACACCCTGACCATGACCGATCAGGACTGGGACGACGACCTCGCGGTCAACCTGACCGGACCGTTCCACCTGTGCCGGGCCGCCCTGCCGCACCTGCTGGCCGCCGGCGGCAACATCGTCAACGTGTCGTCGGTCGCCGGCCTCGAGGGCGAGGTGTACTCGTCGGGGTACTGCGCCGCCAAGCACGGCATCGTCGGCCTGACCCGCGCACTCGCCGTCGAGTTCACCGCCGAGCGGCTGCGGGTCAACGTCGTGTGCCCGGGCGGGATGTCCACGCCGCAGGTCACCGAGTTCGCCGCGCCCGAGAACGCGGACTGGAACCTGATCATGCGCATCGCCGCGCCCCGCGGAATGATGGACCCGGTCGACGTGGCCAAGGCCATCGCGTTTTTGGCCAGCGACGACGCCGCGGCCATCCACGGTTCGGTGTACCGAGTCGACAACGGCAAGGGCGCCGGCTGAGTAGCCTCGTGCCCATGGCAGCGTCGCGAGGTGTCGTCCGTTCCACAGCGACCGAGGCCAGCGCCGGGTTGGCCGGGTCGGTGGCCACCGCCCGCAGTGCGGGTGTCGCGGGCTCGGTCGCCACCGTCACCAGCGCCGGCGTCGTCGGCTCGGTGGCGACCGCCAGCAGCGCCGCGATCGCCGTCAGCGCCATGACCACGCTGTCATTCGCGATCCTCGGATGCATCGGCTGCGTGGGCTGTTTCGCCTGCCGCACGTGTGTGGCGTGTCTGGGCTGTGCCCGCTGCACCAACTGTGTCGGCTGCGTGGGCTGCTACAACTGCTCCGGCCTGCGCAACGCCGTGGGGCAGCGCAACGTCCACGTGTGACGAACCGCGGGTCAGCGGGCCTTCGCGGTTTCGGCGTGGCCGGCGTCGAAGTGGTCGGCGTCGAAGTGGTCGGCATGGAACAGGGCGTGGCTCAGCAGTCGCTGGACGTGCTGGTCGGCCGCCGAGTAGTAGACGAAGGTACCTTCGCGACGGCCCTTGACCAGGCCCGCCAACCGCAGCTTGGCCAGGTGCTGGCTGACCACCGTGGGCGCGACCTCGGCCAGTTCGGCCAGGCACGCCACTGACGACTCACCCTGCAGCAGCGCCCAGAGCACCCGAATCCGGGTCGGATCGCTCAGCATCCGGAACGTTTCGGCAGCCAGGTGCACCTGCTCCTCGTTCGGCATCTGGAAGTCCGGCAGCGACGTGTGCATGCCACCAGCTTACTGAGTGATCGTCTGCTCAGCTGCATTCGTACCTGCGTGCATTCGCAGGTACGCTTCCAAGGTGGTCATCGAAACGCCAGCGCTCGCGCCCGCCTCCGCCGTCGATCGCGGGCGGCGATCGAGCGCCTGGGAGCTCCCCGAGGTCCGGTGGGCGCAACTCGCCGCAGCACTGTTCCTCGTGGGCCTGCTCGCGCAACTGGCCGGCGCGCCCGCTCCGGTGTACTGGGCGTTGTACCTGGGCTGCTATCTGTCGGGCGGCTGGCAACCCGGGTTGGCGGGGCTGAAGGCTCTGCGGAACAAGGTTCTTGACGTCGATCTGCTGATGGTGGTCGCCGCGGTCGGCGCCGCGGCCATCGGACAGGTCTTCGACGGTGCCCTGCTCATCCTCATCTTCGCCACCTCGGGCGCCCTCGAGGCCGTGGCCACCAAGCGCACCGAGGATTCGGTGCACGGCCTGCTGGATCTGGCCCCCGAGACCGCGCAGCGGCTCACCGAATCCGGTGCGGAGCAGACGGTGGACACCGCGACGCTGGACGTCGGCGACGTCCTGATCATCCGGCCTGGCGAACGCATCGGTGGCGATGGCGTCGTCCTGGCCGGCGCCGGCGAAGTGGATCAGGCCACCATCACCGGCGAACCGCTGCCGGTAACCAAGCAGCCGGGCGACGAGGTCTTCGCCGGCACGGTCAACGGCACCGGCACCCTTCGGGTCCGGGTGTCGCGTCCGGCCGCCGACATGGTGATCGCCCGCATCGTCGCGATGGTCGCCGAGGCCAGCGCGAGCAAGGCCAGGATGCAGTTGTTCATCGAGAAGGTCGAGCAGCGGTACTCGGTGGGCATGGTCGCCGCCACCGTCGCCCTGTTCACGATCCCGCTGCTGCTGGGCGCGGACCTGGAGTCGACGCTGCTGCGCGCGATGACGTTCATGATCGTCGCGTCGCCGTGCGCGTTGGTGCTGTCCACGATGCCGCCGATGCTCTCGGCGATCGCCAACGCCGGCCGGCACGGGGTACTGGTGAAATCCGCGGTGGTGCTCGAAAAGCTCGGCACCATCACCCATGTCGCGCTGGACAAGACCGGCACCCTCACCGAGGGCGCCCCGCGCCTGGTACAGATCCGGCGGCTGGCCGGTATCGGCGCCACCGAACTGCTCAGGCTCACCGCTTCCGCCGAGCACCCGTCCGAGCACCCCGTGGCCCGCGCCATCGTGACCGCCGCGCGGGACGCCGACCTGGCGCTGGAGCCCGTCGCCGAGTTCAGCTCCGCCCCCGGGCGCGGCGTCCGAACTCGCCTCGGCGACAAGGTGATCGAGGTCGGCAGCCCCGCCCTGCTCGGCGCCGACGACGCGCCGGCGCGGGAGATCGTCGGCGAGTTCGAGCGAGTCGGCCACACGGGCGTCGTCGTCCGCATCGACGGCACCGTCGTGGGTGTGCTCGGGCTGACCGACCGGGTCCGCGACGGCGCCGCGGACGCGGTGGCCGACCTGACCGCGCTGACCGGGGCCCGGCCGATCCTGCTCACCGGCGACAACTCGCGAGCGGCGGCGACTCTGGCCGCCCAGGCGGGCATCACCGACGTCCGCGCCGAGTTGTTGCCCCAGGACAAACTCGCGGCGGTCACCGACCTGCAGGCGCACGGCGGCCGGGCCATGTTCGTCGGTGACGGGGTGAACGACGCGCCGGCCATGGCCGCGGCCACCGTGGGGGTCGCCATGGGCCGCACGGGCTCCGACCTGGCGCTGGACACCGCCGATGTCGTCATCACTCGCGACGATCTGTCGACCCTGCCGGCCGTCGTCGCGATGGCGCGCCGGGCGCGCCGGTTCGTGATCGCCAACCTGACCATCGCCGCGACGTTCATCGTCGTCCTGGTGGCGTGGGACCTGTTCGGGCATCTACCGCTACCGCTCGGAGTCGCCGGCCACGAAGGCTCCACCATCCTCGTCGGGCTCAACGGTCTGCGGCTTCTGCGCGGCGCGGCCTGGCCGGCGAGCCGAGAGCGGTGACTGCCCGACTCGGCGTTTCGCCGCAGATCAGCGCCCACCAGGTGAGGCAAGATGGCCAGCATGAACGCAGCGACACCACCGGCCGAATCCAAGGGCGTCCTGGTCTGGCTGTTCGGGCTGCCCAAGCGCATCCTGTCGCTGCGCACCATCGTGATCGCGGCGATGGCCGGGGTGATCGGCACCATCCTGATCATCGGCGGGTGGGTCTGGTTCGGCATCATCAACGACCAGTACAGCCAGCTCGACCGGCGCCTGGACTCGGTGAGCAGCCTGGGCGACTTCAGCAACATCCTCACCGCGCCGCCACCGTCGGCCGCCGATGACCCGCTCGAGGAGGGTGACCTGGTCCGCACCGCGCGCATCGGGCGGGTGACGGTCTCCACGCCCAGCAACGTGGTGCTGCCCGAGTTCGAGGACGGCTACACCAACACCACGATCGACGGCGTCGACTACCGGGTCCGCACCTTCCAGGTGGGGCCCGCGTCCATCGCGCTGGGTTCGCCGCTGCAGGAGACCCAGGACCGGATCGACGCGCTGCACACGCGGGTCATGCTCATCTGCGGCAGCCTGATCCTCACCACGCTGGTGGTGGGCTGGGTCATCTCGCTGGTGATGATCACCCCGTTCCGTCGGTTGGCCCAGCAGGCCCGCGCCATCAACGCCCAGTCCACGCCCGACGAGGTCCAAGTGCGCGGCGTGTGGGAGGCCGTGGAGATCGGCGAGGCCGTCGAGGGCATGCTCGACCGGATCGGCAAGGAGCAGGAACGCACCAAGGCCGCCCTCGAGTCGGCCCGCGACTTCGCCGCCGCGGCCTCGCACGAGTTGCGCACCCCGCTGACCGCGATGCGGACCAACCTCGAGGTGCTGTCCACCCTCGACATGCCCGCCGAGGCGCGCCAGGAACTCGTCGGCGACGTGATGCGCACGCAGAGCCGCATCGAGACCACGCTGTGGGCCCTCGAGCGCCTCGCGCAGGGCCAGCTGACCACCGCCGACGACTTCGTGCCGTGCGACATCACCGAGATCCTGGACCGCGCCGCGCACGACGCCGAACGCAGCTACCCCGATCTGCAGGTGTCGCTGGCCGCCACCACCACGGTGCTGATGGTCGGTCTGCCGGCCGGGTTGCGGCTGGTCATCGACAACGCGATCGCCAACGCGGTCAAACACGGCGGGGCCACCGAGGTGCGCCTCGATGCCATCAGTTCGGCCACCGGGGTGCAGATCACCGTCGACGACAACGGGTCCGGGGTACCCGAGGCCGAACGCGCCGAGGTGTTCGAGCGGTTCTCCCGCGGGTCGACGGCCTCGCGCTCGGGTTCGGGTCTGGGGCTGGCGTTGGTGGCCCAGCAGGCCGAGGTGCACGGCGGCACCGCGCGCCTCGAGCAGAGCGCGCTGGGCGGGGCGCGGCTGGTGCTGGATCTGCCGGGCGTGCAGTAACGAGAAGGTCACAGCCACCAAAGAGGTTGATAACGACGCGATCACGCGCGGCGCGCGTGTCGGGTCCGGCGGCGGTGCGCGGCTAACTTGCCGGTGTGACGGACGCACTCAGGACCACGACCCGCATGGCCACCGCCACCCTGTTGGCGGCGATGTTGACTGCGATGTTCCTCATCGTCGGGCCCGCCCCGCAGTCCCGGGCCGCCTCGCAGGTGGCCATCGAACTGCTCGATGTGCCGTCGCCCTCGATGGGCCGCAACATCCGCGTCGAATTCCTCGGCGGCGGACCGCACTCGGTGTACCTGCTCGACGGCCTGCGCGCCCAGGAGGACTCCAACGGCTGGAACATCAACACCGCCGCGTTCGACTGGTTCAACGGCTCCGGGATCTCGGTGGTGATGCCCGTCGGCGGCCAGTCCAGCTTCTACACCGACTGGTACCGCCCCGCGGCCGGGACCGCCGGCACCAGCACCTACAAGTGGGAAACCTTTCTGACCCAGGAACTTCCGGCGTGGCTGGCCGCCAACCGGGGCCAGGACCCCACCGGCAACGCGGTCGTCGGGCTGTCGATGGCCGGCGGGGCCGCGCTGACCCTGGCCATCTGGCATCCGCAGCAGTTCATCTTCGCCAGTTCGCTATCCGGCTTCCTGAATCCGTCGAACGGCCTGTGGCCCACCCTGATCGGGCTCGCGATGAAGGATGCCGGCGGCTACAACTCGGTGGACATGTGGGGTCCGGCCGGCGATGTCGCCTGGAAGCGCAACGACCCGATGGTCAACATCAACCGGCTGGTGGCCAACCGGACCGCGCTGTGGATCTACTGCGGCAACGGCACCCCGTCGGACCTCGACAGCGGCAACGACTTCGGCACCAACTTCAGCGCGCAGTACCTGGAGAACATCACCGCGAGCACCAACAAGGACTTTCAGCAGCGCTACCTGGCCGCCGGGGGCCGCAACGCGGTGTTCCAATTCCCCACCAACGGCACCCACAGCTGGGGCTACTGGGGTTCGCAGCTGCAGGCCATGAAGCCCGACCTGGTGCGCATCCTGACCACGCCCACCCCGGCGCCGCTGCCCGCCCCCGCGCCCGCGCCCGCGCCGGGCCTGCCCGGAGCGCTGCCGCCCCCGGCCGCGGCACCGGCCGCCCCGGCGCTGCCCGCCGCGCTGCCGCCGGCGCTGCCCGTGGCCCAGCCGGTCGCCGCCATCGGATAGCCCAACTGCAGGGTACGACGGCCCGCGGGCAGTTATCGTGATCGTTACGGTAAGCCCGTTCGCAGCCTGCGGACCCGGAGAAGATTGGGGCGATTGTGCCCACCGAACAGAAGGTCACCTACTGCCGGATCTGTGAGCCGATGTGCGGCCTGATCGCCACGGTCGAGAACGACCGCCTGGTGTCGCTGCGCCCGGATCACGACCACCCGCTGTCCCGGGGCCGCGCCTGCCCCAAGGGCATCGCGTTCACCGAGGTGCAGAACGATCCCGACCGGGTGCTGACCCCGTTGCGCCGCCGGCCCGACGGCGGCTTCGAACCGGTGTCCTGGGATGTCGCACTCGACGACATCGCCGCGCGCCTGACCCGCATCCTGGCCGAGCACGGCGGTGCCGCGGTCGGCCAGTACTTCGGCAACCCGGCGGCGTTCGGCTACGCGGCCAGCATCTGGTCCGGGTTCTTCATGAAGCGCATCGGCGCCAACCACCTGTATTCGGCCGGCTCGCAGGACATCAACAGCCGCTACGTCGCCTCCGCCCTGCTCTACGGGGCGGCCACCCAGCTGCCGTTCCCGGACCTGCCCCGCACCGACTTCCTGTTCATGCTCGGCGCCAACCCGCTGATCTCACACGGCAGCGCGCTGCGCGTGCCGCGGGTCCGCGACGACCTGGCGGGCATCGTCAAACGCGGCGGGCGGGTCGTGGTCGTCGACCCCCGTCGCACCGAGACCGCCGCGGCCTACGAGCATGTCGAGGTCCGGCCCGACTCCGATGCCTGGCTGCTGCTGTCGCTGCTGCAGGTCGTCTTCGCCGAGGGCCTCGAGGATCGGCGCGCCATCGCCGCGCAGTCCACCGGGGCCGAGACCCTGCGGGCGTTGTGCGCCGATTTCCCGCCCGAGGACACCGCGGCCCGCACCGGCGTGCCCGCCGACGTCGTCCGGGCGCTGGCCCGCGACTTCTGCACCGCCCGGACCGCGGTCGCCTACGGCCGCACGGGCGCCTGCCTGGGGCATCACGGCACCCTGGTGAGCTTCCTGATCGACGCGCTCAACGTGGTCAGCGGCAACCTGGACGCCCCCGGCGGCAGCCTGATGTCGCACACCGTGATCCCGCTGGAGGACATGGGCGAGAAGACCGGCGCGTTCGACTACGACACCAAACGCTCCCGGATCGGGAACTTCCCGGCCGTGCACAACACATTCCCCGCCGCCGTCATGGCCGACGAGATCACCACCCCGGGCCCCGGGCAACTCCGCGCGCTGTTCGTGCTGGCCGGCAACCCGGTGCTCTCGGTGCCCAACAGCACCGCCCTCGACGACGCGCTGGGCAAGCTGGATCTTCTTGTGTCGCTGGACTTCTACGTCAACGAGACCAACCGGCACGCGCACTACATCCTGCCGAGCACCACCATGCTCGAGCGCGACGACCTGCCGATGGCGTTCGCGGCCTGCTGCCCGTCGGTGTACATCCAGTCCACCGAGGCCGTGGTCAAGCCCTACGGGCAGGCCCGGCAGGAGTGGGAGGTGTTCCAGGAGTTGGCCACCCGGATGGGGGTCTCCATGCTGGCGGCCGGGGCGATGGAGAAGCTCAACCCGGTGCTGCACTGGTTCGAACGGCGCGGCCTGCGATTCACCCCCCGACGGATGATGGATCTGCTGCTGCGCACCGGTCCCTACGGCGACCGGTTCGGCCTGCGCCGGAGCGGTCTGAATCTGAAGAAACTGCAACAACATCCGCACGGCATCCTGCTCGCCGAACACGCCCCGCACGGCGTGCTGCACAAGGCGGTGCGGCACAAGGGCGGCAAGGTGCGGCTGGATCCCGAGCAGATTGTCGCCGAGATCGGTCGGCTGGGACATGCGCCCGCCACCACCGCCGAGTTCCCGTTGCTGGCCATCGGCATCCGCGAGCTGAAGTCGCAGAACAGCTGGATGCACAACAGCCCCACCCTGATGAAGGGCGACCGCCGGCACCGGGCGCGGATCCATCCGCGCGATGCCGAGGCGGCGGGCCTGCGCGACGGCGGCCGGGTCCGCGTGGTGTCGGTCGACGGCGCCGTGGAGACCGAGGTGCTGATCACCGACGAGATCGGCCCCGGCACCGTCGCGATCCCGCAGGGCTGGGGGCACCGCGGCGGCGGCTGGCGGTTGGCCAACGCCAACCCGGGCGTCAACGTCAACGAACTGACGTCCAACCGGGCCGAGGACCTCGAGGTGCTCGCGGGAATGTCGGTGCTCAACGGGGTGGCCGTCCGGCTGGAGGCCGTGCCGCTGGTCGGCGACCTCGCCGCCGCGGCCAGCACGGTCGAAGCGCCATAGCGCCCGACCCCGCGCCCCGCGGCCGCCCAGGCCGTAAGGTCGACCCGTGACCCGACTCGACAGGTTCTTCGAGATCACCTCGCGCGGCTCGACGGTCGCCGGTGAACTCCGCGGCGGCGTCGTCACTTTCATCGCGATGGCCTACATCATCGTGCTGAACCCGATCATCCTGTCCGGCACCGCCGACGTCGCGGGCAACGAGCTCGGGTTCACCCAGGTCTCCGCGGTGACGTCGCTGGCAGCCGGCGTGATGACCATCGTGTTCGGGGTG
>Ga0265293_10006971_pt1 | contig 17690 bp, 16 predicted proteins | sample Munlanlewell138R_FD_192505 | JGI IMG/M metagenome (GOLD analysis project Ga0265293, IMG submission 192505) | Leachate microbial communities from a municipal landfill in Southern Ontario, Canada - Leachate well 138R | ecosystem: Engineered > Solid waste > Landfill > Unclassified | place: Canada...
ATGTGCCGACCGCAAACCCCACATAAAAAAAGGCCACAATAAAAAGTAAAATCATCTTGCGGTTAAAAACCTTTTTTATAGGTCCGGACGTTACAATATCCGGTATCGCTTTCATACCGTCCTGTTTTATAACAAGTACGAAAGCCGCTAAAATAAAACCGCAGAAAGCTCCCAGCGCCAAAAAAATAAGGTTTGTTTCGCCGTCGCCGCTTATAAAAACGGTAGAGAGTATAGGTCCCGAAACCGCGCCCGCGCCGAAAAACACATGTATGATGTTAAGGTGAAACCCCATCTTATCGGGGTATAATATTCCCATATACGCGTTAAGCATAGCCTCAAGCATTCTTGTGCTGCCGCCGACTATAAAAAAAAGCAAAAGTATAAAAATAAACTCCGCGGCGAAATAAAGCAGTATCAGCGCCGCGCAGTAAATTGCGAACAACACGCCTATAAGCGACGATTTTTTAAACCTGTCGGCTACAAACATGCCAAACAAGGCAAAGGTTACGCCCCCAAGCCCCTGAAACAATGTTATAAGCCCGTTGTTGGACAGGGATATCTGATAACGCTCCATAAAGACGGTTATAAGAGGACCTAAAAGCGTAACAGACATAGCGTATGAAAACATCATGAAATAAAGCAACGGCATAAGCAGCTTTGGGTACGTTCTGCTTACGCCCGGACTAATATAATTATTCAACCGCCGCCTCCTTAGCCCGATACCTGTAAATAATGATTAGTTTTGCCGTCCGGACTATACCTTTTGGCAAAACTCTATTTTTTCGGCGTTAGGCCCTTCAATTGTAAAGAACCTAACGCCGTTTTCAAAAAAGGGCAAAAACTGCACTTTATCGTCCAGTATTTTTAAGCCTTTATGCTTTATCTGTTCAAAAGCATCGTCAATGTCCGTAACGCTTATCGCAATATGGTCTATCGCGCCTGCTTTTTGAGCGCACTCTTTGGATTCGTATAATTCAATTGTTAATCCCTTAAAACTCAAAAAGGCAACCTTTGCACCGTCCGGTATTTTGAAGGTATGCGTTTTCTCAAACCCCAGGCTTTCATAAAAGATAACGGAAGCGGGCAGATTGCGCGCGGGCACCCCTATATGCCCTAAACCGGCGGCGTTGTCTTCAATACGCATATAAGCTCCTAAAAAACATTAAAATTTAAGAACAATCTTTTTTTGATTCTCTCTTGCTTTAAACATGTCTATTGCTTTAACGCCGTCCGCAAAATCAAACACATCCGAAATAAAGTCCATGCCGTCCAGCTTTCCGTCCAGCATCATTGTTATTATTTCGTCATGCACCGCGGCCTCCTCATATTTAGACGGCCACTGCACAAACCTTAAATCAAACGTATACGGCGCTTCCTGCCAGTTTATAAGATGCTCGTTAACCGGCGTTACCCCGTATACGCATACCTGACCGAAGCTTCTTACCAGCTTAAGATTGGCGTTTATCAAAGCGGGTACGCCCGCCGCGTCCAAAAGTATATCGGCGCCGTCGGGAAACAGCCTTTTTATTTCCGCGCCCGCGTCCGTTTTTGTGCTGTTGAAAACAATATCGGCTCCTATATGCTTCGCGTTTCGCGTCTTCTCGTCGTCGATGTCTACGCAAACTACGGGGTTTAAGCCCATTAGCTTCGCGAATTTTACAAACGTGAGCCCTACGGGACCTGCGCCGTATATCACAATATTCTGACCTTTTTTAAACCCTAAACGCTTTATGGTCGAGTACACTTCGCGGAATGTTACAATCATCGTCGCCCCCACCGGGTCGAGCGACGCCGGAATAACATTTTGCGCGAAATGAGCGTCGCAAAACACCTCGCCGTCAACGGGCAGCTTATCGTCAGCCATGGCCTTATAGTCTCCCGCTACGGAGTATTGCGCCATTGCGCCCCATGTTGAAAAATAGTCCCCGCATTTACCGGGCGTTAAAGGCATTATAACCGTATCGCCTTTTTTAAGGTTTCTCACTTTACCGCCGGTTTTTACAACAACGCCTACGGCTTCATGACCGATTATTGTCGGATAATCCGAAAAGCCTTTAAGCGAATCGTGCAAAATCTTCATGTCGGTGCCGCATACCGCGCTGGCCTTAACTTCTATAAGCGATTCATACGGATTAATTTTCGGCTCCGGAACTTCCTCTATGGACACGGAACCGTCCCTTTGCGCAACCAATGCTTTCATACGTTTTTCTCCTTGCTTATTTGCCGCAAACAACCTTGTCTCTCGTTATATCCTTAAGGCTCCTGCAGTTCGCTAGGCGCATTATATTCTGCAATTCCCAGAATATCTTCTGCGTATAGATAGAAACGCTGTCCCTGCCGCCTCCGTAAACCGCTATGGTATACGGCCTGCCGATTCCGACCGCGTCCGCGCCTAAAGCCAACAGCTTAAACACATCTTCGCCGCTGCGCACCGCGCCGTCCGCAAACACTCTCATAGAATCCCCTACGGCGTTGCAGATGTCCTCAAGCACATCGCTTGGAGACTGCGACCCTTCGACTATATTACCGCCGTGGTTAGAGACGAGTACACCGTAAGCGCCCGCTTCAAGAGCCTTAACAGCCGTTTTTACGGACATAACGCCTTTTATGACTACGGGTACTTTGATGGCGGCAATCATTTCTTTAAGCTCTTCAACCGACCTTGAGCATACGCCCTCATTTTTAGAGCCTATCTTGCCGGAATACTGATATCCAAGCCCTATGGCGTCAAGGTCTGTGGAAATCGCCATCGCGCCGACTTCCATAGAGCAGCGGACGCGTTTCCAGAATTCCTCCCTGTCAGCCCAAGGCTTTATCGTCGGGACGCCTTTTCCGTCAACATCCTTAAGAGCCTCAACTTGCCCCTCAAAATAACCCGGCTCCTTGTTGTCCCCAAGCCACGCCATTCCGCCGGCTTCGCACGCGCCTTCAATCAGCGCTCTGCCATACGCGTCATTGTTGTTAAAATACGGGCTGTCAAGCTCATAATCCGTTAGTATTTTCCCTATAGGAGACGCAAAAACAGGCAAGTCGAACTGCTTCCCAAAAACTTCGTACGACGTATCGGGCACATAATCGTCGTGAATAACATCCATTACTATGCGTATTTTTTCAAGAGCGTCATAGCTGTTATAAAAGCCCGCGTTGTTGCCTTTTGAACCCATTTCGAGCGAATTGGTAAACCTGCCCGCACAGGCCCTGCCGTTGCATACCTTGCATACCCTGCACGTAGGCTTCATAGCTGTCTTCGCGTGCTCCTGATACTGCGCGTATTTTAGCAGAACATCGTTATAATTAAGTGAATGCTCCATTGTAGTTCTCCTTTGATGTATATTTATGTTCGCCGCTTTCGCCGCCCGCCGCGGCATTATGATACGGTGTTAACCGGATTGCCCTTAAGAAAGCGCATTATATTGTCCGCGGTTATATCCATAAGCCTCTGCCGTGATTCTTTGGGAGCCCATGCTATATGAGGCGTTATAATACAGTTCTCCGCGCGCAGCAGCGGATTGTCCGCCGGTATAGGCTCGGTTGAAACAACATCAACCGCGGCATAGTATACCTTTTTGCTGTCAAGCGCCTCCGCCAAGTCGCTCTCGTTAATCAGCGGTCCTCTCGACGTATTAATAATTATTACGCCGTCCTTCATTTTCAAAATGCTGCTTTTGTTGATAATACCTTTTGTGGATTCAAAAAGCGGACAGTGCAAAGAAATAACGTCCGATTTTGCGTACAAAGTATCCAAATCGCAGTATTCGTATTCGGAATTAACTACCTGCGAATCGTGATATATAACTTTCATACCGAGCGCTTTCGCTATTTCCGCAAGCGCTCTTCCTATTCTCCCGAAACCGATTATGCCCATCGTTTTGCCGGCAAGTTCAATAAGAGGGTAATTCCAATAGCAAAAGTCCTCGCTTTTTGTCCACTGGCCGTTCTTTACCGATTGGCCGTGCGAGCCGACATGATGGCAAATCTCCAAAAGAAGCGCTATGGCATACTGCGCGACCGCTGTTGTGCCGTACGTCGGTATATTGGTTACCGTGATTCCTTTTTCCTTAGCGGCTTGCACGTCAACCACGTTATAACCGGTAGCGAGAACGCCTATATATTTTATATTCGGGCACTGTTCAAATACTTGTTTTGTCAACGGCGTTTTGTTGGTGAGTACAATTTCCGCGTTTCCTATGCGCTCTGCCGTTTTATTCTCGGGCGTGCGGTCGTAGACGGTCAAATTCCCGAAGGCGGATACCGCGTCCCAGCTTAAATCACCGGGATTGAGCGTGTATCCGTCAAGAACGACAATATTCGGCTTTTTCATATAAAGCCCCCCTTTTAATGCTAAATATCAATTATATTTTTCTCCACGCCGCGTCTAAAGTACGTTTCGCGTTGGCTATAACAATTTCCGAATCCTCATCGCCGAACGGCTTTACCTCGAAACTGACTATAGGCCGTTTTTCCGGACATATAAAGCCTATGTCCATCAGAACCTTTAAATAATGCGCGAGCTCGTCCACATCGTTATCCCCGTAGGGGAACCCAAAGCGCGGATGCGAATCGCCGTACCCGGGCATGCTGCTGTCCTTGGATACGCAGTTGCCCATGTGCGCGTGTATTATGTAATCCTTAACCGGCAAAAGGCTTTCCTCTGTGGTTTCGTGCAGAAGAGGTATATGGCTTAAATCCACCATAAGCCCAAAGTTATCGCAGCAAGCCGAAATTTCCTGCGCATATTCTTTTGCCAAGCCGGCCGGACCTATAAGCGATTTTTTATCAACATCATAATCGAAAACTTCATGCGCTACAGTCATGCCGCCCTTTTGCTTCGCATACGCGCACAATTCCTTGGTAGACTTAATAAGCGCGCCGTAGGCTTTGTCTTTTTCCCGGCTGTCGTATTTGCCCGATAAAAACGCGAATGCCACGCATCCAAGCTCATACGCTTGGTCTATACCCATCTTTAGCAGCGCGACGGCTTCCGCCCGCCTGCCCTCGTCCGTATCGTTTACGTTCTTGCCCGCGGCCAGCAGCATCGGCTGCCCTCCAAACGCCGCCGTTACACATGACGCGCCAATCATATCGGCCACTTTCGCCCTTACCGAGGCGTCATTAATCTGTGTTACCTCTATCGCGTCAAAATATGTGTCCGTCAATATTTTTTTAACCGTCTCCTCAATGGGCCCGTCGCCTTTCATAGTCGTAGGGTACGCCATAAAGTGTATAAGACCGGGCTTAAAATAATCTCTCATTGATTCTTTCATTATTGTTTACTCCTTACAGAAAACAGCTGTGTTAAAAACAGCTTTTACGGGATAATGGGGAAAGAAACTTTCCCCATCCCGTCCAATTCTAGCTTCCCTGTATATCTGTCAATCTCCGTAGAATTCGTCAAGAATAGCTTGCGCGTTGCTCTTGTCGATAACAGTTCCGCCCGTGGTGATTTCTTTTTCAATCGTTTTGCCGTTAAGTACGTCAACCGCAGCCCTAACAGAGAAAGCGCCCTGCTGGAACGGACTCTGGTCAAGCGTGTACGCGAGTCTGCCGTCTATAACAGCCTCTATGCCTTCCGGTGTTCCGTCGAAACCGGAAACAAGTATACCGGCTCTCGCCGCGTCCTCTATCGCCTGAATAGCTCCGAGCGCCGTCGCGTCGTTTAATCCCCAAACCATGTCTATGCTAGAATGGCTCTGAAGGATATTTTCCATAACTGTCATAGCCTGTTCTCTTCTTGCGTATGCCGGCTGCTTGTCCAAAACCTCTATGTCGGGATACTTGTCAACCAAATCCAAAACAGCCTGAACTCTTTGCTGGTTAACCCATGCCGCCGGGTCGCTCTCTAAGATGACGATATTGCCCTTGTAGCCCATGTCGGCAAAAACACGCTCGGTCATTTTCAAGCTGCCGTCATAGTTATCGACGCCTACGAATGTCTTCGCGCCTTCGAGGTCTACACGGGAGTTGAATATTATGACCGGTATATTCGCGTCAATGGCTCTTTGGAGCGCCGGCTTAACCGCCTCGCCGTCAATCGCCGCAATACATATCGCGTCAACGCCCGACTGTATCGCGTCTTCAATCTGGTTGATCTGAGCTGCCGTATCGGTGTTCTTCATAGGTGCATATTCAACAATCGTAACACCAAGCTCTTCGGCCTCCGCATAAGCGCCCTGCATAATATACCGCCAGAAAGGCGTCGTCGAATCCTTGACAAATACGCCAATGGTATAGTCGTTTACAACTACATCATCCGGTTCGTCATCCGTTTCCACAGGCGTAACCGGCGGAGCATCCGTACTGGGTCCCGGTGTATCCGTCTGCGCACATCCTGCAGCCACAATGCTTATTACCAGTACCAGTACCAATAATAATTTAAGTGAACTGTTCCTCATCGATTTTTTCCTCCATTATTATTTATTCTTGCTAATAGCAAGCTTTATGTTCTTATGTTTATTTACTGTTCCGACAACCGCTTTGACGCGAAATAGTCTATCAGTACGGCAAGTATGATTATTGCGCCGTTTACGGTACCCTGCCAGTAAGATGAAACGCTAAGCAGGTTCATACCGTTTATAAGCAAGGTTATAATCAGCGCGCCTATAATAGCCCCCCACGCGCTTCCGACGCCGCCCCTGAAGGATACGCCGCCTATAGCCACGGCGCCTATGCTTTGGAAAGCAAACGCTTGTCCTATCTCGCCTTCGGCGGTGCCCAGCCTTCCAAGATATATTATTCCCGCTATTGCCGAGAGCAGGCCTGACGCGGCAAACCCTAAAATAATTGTCCTGTTGGTTTTAATGCCCGAGAATTTTGCCGAATACGGGTTTGCGCCCACCAAATACAGCTCTCTGCCCGCTCTTGTACGCTTTAGCATAAGCGCGGTAAGCACGGTTAACAGCAGCGCCAGCACAATAGGCATCGGTATCTCGCCGAATAACCTCCCGCCGCCCAAATACCTAATCGCGGGGTGTAAGTTAGTCACAACTTCGCCTCTCATTATCGCGTAGGTAAGCCCGCGGAAAATCTCTCTCGTGCCGAATGTAACCAATATCGCCGGAAGCCTTAAATACGCTATCATGGCGCCGTTTAATACGCCTATGGCAACGCCTATAAAAAGCGCGTATAATATGCCGACTATAAGCAACGCCGGATTATCCTGGTTTACAAGCAAACCGGCCGCCATGCACGATGAAAAAGCGAGAGTGGAGCCTATCGATATATCCACGCCTCTTCCAAGGAGCATGGCGCACATCATGCCAAGAGACATTATTGCCAGCATCGACGATTGCCTTAGAACATTAATTATGTTTGTGAACACCAAAAAGTTTTCTGTTCCCAAGGTAAGCCCGACGCATATAAGCAGCAGTATTAGAATTCGAGAATACTTGGCTAGGAAAACGGTAGCTTTCTTCATATCCTTATTCCTCCCCTCTTCTGAGCACGTCAATGGTCAGTATCAGAATCAGGATAAATCCTATAACCATCATTTGCAGAGCGGATGATAACCCAATCATATTAAGACCATTACGAAGTATTGAAAGCGCCAGCGCTCCAAGAAGGGCGCCCCATATTGAGCCCCTGCCGCCCGTTAAGGCTGTTCCGCCTAAAACCGCGCCGCATATTCCGTCAAGCTCAAGGCCAATGCCCTGGGACGGATTTGCGGAGTTCAGTCTGGAGGCAAGAAGAAGGCCCGCGACTGCAGACAGCATACCGTTGTTAATAAATACGCTCATTTTTATTTTCTTTACATTAATTCCCGACGCCCATGCGGATTCTTCGCGTCCGCCGACCGCGTACAGCTTAATTCCGTACGGCCGCGTTTTCAGCACGAATGAAAGTACCAAATAAAGTACGAGCACTATTATTGCCGGAATAGGAATTATCCAAAGCTTTCCGGTGTCAAGCAGTGTAAACGCTTCGGACGAAGCGCGCACCGTACCGCCCGATATAACCATCCCAAGGCTCTCGGCAATACCCATCGTCCCAAGAGTAATGATAAACGGCGATATCTTGGTATATCCGGAGAGTATGCCGTTAAAAAGCCCAAACATCAGCCCCACCGCAATACACAGCAAGTAAACTAGCGCTAACGACATTCCTTCGTTAAACATTTGAACCGCGATAACGCCGCAGAAACCGGCAATACCGCCGACGGACAAATCCATCTGTCTTGTAAGCACCGCCTGGAAAGAGCACATAGCGATAATGCATATTACGGCGGCCTGATGAATAATGTTGTCAAAATTAGCTACGGTAAAGAATTTGTCAGACATCAACGTAAAGCATATAATCAAGCCGACAATTCCGTATACCGCGCCTGTTTGCGGCAATCTTATACGTGAGAATAATTTTTTTATATTCATTATTCTTTTCCTCCTGACGCATAGCTGATGATACGTTCCTGAGAAACTTCTTTATGGTCAAGTTCCGCAACCATCCGCCCCTCACGCATCACGTAAATGCGGTCTGCGATTGTTAGTATTTCGGGCAGATCAGACGATATCATCAGAATTGACACGCCGCTTTTGGCAAGACGGTTCATGATATGGTATATTTCTTCCCTTGCTCCAACATCAATCCCCCGGGTCGGTTCGTCAAATATCAGCAAATCAGACTCTGTAAACAGCCACTTGCCTAAAACAACCTTCTGTTGGTTCCCGCCCGAGAGGAAAACCACTTCTCTTTTTATTGTCGGACATGAAATATTAAGGCTCTTTACCGCCTCGTGCGCCGCGCATTTTTCTTTCTTTAAATTGAGTATTCCGGATTTAGATATCTTTTTTAACGCCGCCTGGGTAACGTTCATATACATTGGCAGCGTCAAGGAAAGCCCGTTTTCTTTTCTGCTTTCCGGCAGCAGACCGGTTTTGCGCTTTATGCACTTGCCCGGATTAGGTTTTTCAACCTTCTCACCGTTTATATTCACTTCACCCGAATCTATCTTATCGATCCCAAAAATAGCGTGTACCAGTTCCGTCCTTCCCGCGCCTACAAGCCCCGCAAGAGCGACTATCTCGCCTTCCTTGACGTTTATCGAAATATCTTTTAACGCCTTTCCCCTGCACAGGTTTTTTACCTCGAGCACAATTTTATCCTTGGCCGTGCTTTCCGCCCTCACTCTTTCCTGAGAGACGGCGCGCCCAACCATCATGCGTATAAGCTCGTCAAGATCGGTGTCTATGCCTTTTGTGCCTATTACCATGCCGTCGCGCAATACCGTGATACGGTCGCCTATGTGCTTTATTTCCTGAAGCCTGTGAGAAATGTATATAATAGAAACGCCCGTATCCTTAAGTCTTCTTATTGTGTCAAAAAGGTTTACTATTTCATTCTCGCTTAACGCGGCCGTAGGCTCGTCCATTATAAGTATCTTAGCGTCCAACGAAAGCGCCTTGGCGACCTCAACAAGCTGCTGCTGCGCAACGCCTAATGAGCGCACTTTTATATCCGTATCAATATTTGCCTTAAGAAAACCCAGAAGCTCTTTCGCGCGTTTTTTAATAGCCTGCTTGTCTATGCAGCCGTTCTTTTTAAGAGGCTCCCTGCCAAGAAAGATATTCTGCGCTACGGTTAAATCAGGTATCAGGTTAAACTCCTGATAGATAATTGAAATGCCCAGCTCTTGTGCGTGGCGCGTGTTTTTTATATTGACCTTTTCTTCGTCAATATAAAGGCTGCCGGAATCAATAGAGTACAATCCGGAAATAATTTTCATAAGCGTTGATTTGCCGGCCCCGTTCTCTCCCAGCAAAACATGCACTTCCCCTTTGAGCAAATCGAAAGTAACATCGGATAGTGCTTTTACCCCCGGAAATTCCTTATTAATTTTCTCGGCTCGCAGTACTGTCTGTTTACCCATCTGCTTCCCTCTTTCGTTAATTCCGCCTCTTTCGGCTATGCCGAAGGAGGCGGCAGACTTTATCATTTATTCATATCGGAGCATGAACTTAACCTTTATTCATGCCGGGCACGAACTCAACCTTAAGCGCGTCGGACTGATAAGCGGCTTTCATAGCCTCCTCGCACTGGTCAAGGTCGAACCTGTGGCTTATAAGCTTGTGCCACGGATATTCGTGACGGTGCCTTACCATCATTTCGTGATGAGCGTAATACATATCATGCGGATGGTTAGTGTTGCCTATAAACAACACGTTCTTTGCCGAAAAATGACGGTGTATGTTAAGCTCAACGCTTCCCGTATCGGCAAAGTTGCCCGTCTCGCAGTATGTGCCGCCCCTGCGCAGCATTTTAAGCCCCACGTCTACAACCTCAGGCCGGCCTACGCCTTCCACAATCACATCCGCGCCTCTTCCGTCCGTATGGCTGCGGATAACCTCCACAAGCTCGTCGTCGGTATACTTGGAAATATCTATGCTTATATCCGCTCCGAACTCCTTCGCAAGCGCTAAGTTAGGCAGCTTTGAATCAAGCGCTATTATCTTTCCGGCGCCCAGCATACGCGCCTTAGCTATCATGGTCATGCCTATAGCTCCAAGCCCCTGCATTACAACCGTATCCCCAAAATTAAATCCGCGCGCTTCTATAGAGCTGTACTGCTTCGCCCTGTCGAGAAGAGCGGACACCACGAATATCTCCGACAGCGCGTTCTCTTCCACAGTCATCTCTTCGTGCGTCTTGTAAACCCATGTCTTCGGGGGAAGGTATATGTACTCAGACCACCCTCCTATAAAATGCGGAGCCTCGGCGCTCGAATATGTCATGCCTATTCCCTGATGATTGGCACAGAACGGGAAGGCGTGTATGCGCCTGCAGTACCAGCAGCGCCCGCATATAACATTGGGGCAGTGGGTTATGCGATCTCCCACTTTAAGGTCTCTTCCGGAATATTCAATATCGGCGCCCTTGCCGTTCATCTCCACCACTATCGCGGAGTTCTCGTGCCCGGGCACGTGCGGATAAACCATGTCCTGCTCGGCTTCCGTTCCGCCGTACAAAGTGGTGTCGCCGTCGAACGCGTGCTTGTCGGTGCCGCATATACCCGCCATCTCAACCTTAGCTATAAGCGCTCCCGGCTCGATTTCTTTCGGCCACGGAAAGTACTGGCATTCTATTTTCCCCGGCCCCGTCATTACAACTGATTTTACTTTGTCTGGTATCATCTCTTTACTCCTCGTTATTCTTGACGTCATGTGGGATAAGCCAACGTATATATGTGCGTGCCGCCCTTCTGCAGCGGTCCTTTTATTACGGCTTCTATCTGTTCACGCGGGCGCATAGTCGAAGCCTCTATAGGCGGAAGCTTGCCGGCGGGATACATGGCCAGAATGTCGTTTATCAGCTTTTCCACATAATCCATAATCGCGTAACAGCCCGGACGAGCTTTCTCGGGGTCCGCGAGAGTAGCGTCTCCCACGACTCCTTCCGGCGTGGAAACAACCTCTATGGCCGACGCGCCAACCTGGAGCCAGAAATCTATGGGCGATTCCGAATGGTACGCGCTGCCCGATTTGTTGATATGTCCCGGCGGGAATATTGTCATAGGCGTTGATTTTTCCGCGTAGCGCTGGTCTATAAGTTCGGGGAACAGCGCCATTGAATACGAAGTCTCAACTTCGTCCGCGTGTATAAACGGCGTTTCGAACGGTCCGCCGTGAGCTTTATCCCTTATATGCTCGGGTATAATAAACCACCAGTTAACCGCCACCACTATAGACGGCACCTGATATTTTTTCGCGAACTGGTGTATGGCAAGCGGCAGCACATAATCCTGGCCGTGCCCGTTAAGCAGTATCATTTTCCTAAAACCCGAGTTCCAAAAACCCGCTATAACGGCGCGTATATATGCCGCTAAATCTTCCTCCGGCACTACGATTGTGCCCGGCATACCCATATGATGGAACGGATGAGAACCGTACCATATAGGCTCCGCCACCGTGCATCCCGTCGCCTGCGCTATCTGCTCCGCAAGTCTTGTTACAAGGAACGTATCCTCGCCGGGGCACGCGTTCTTTCCGTGGTTTTCCGTACTGCCTATAGGGATTATAAGCACGTCGTTCTTTTTTAACCGCTCGTTGATTTGATGTCCGGTCATCGTCTGGTAATATATACCGGACGGCTTCTCCATATGGCCGCCCTCCGGCGGTATTGTCCATTTGCTCATTTTAATAATTCCCCTTTTGCTGTTATTATTTTAAAAGCAGTTTTTCCGTAGTTACTGCGAGCCTTGTATTTTGGATACGTTATGTATTTCGTACTGTGTAATATATTATATACTATCCAAAAAGTCAAGCTATTTTATTGTTTTCGGAGCGCGTTACGGTATAACCGCAACGCCTAATCGCACATAATTCTTAAATTATGTAATCTGTGTTATTCAGCCCCGAGCTTCCCTATCTTTTCCATGTCGTCCGCGACATACGACAGCCCATATTTTTCATATGTTTTGCGTGTGGGGTAGCCGTTGCTTTTGTCCCAGCCGTGCATATCATAATACTCGTCCAGCATACCGTCGTATTTATCTCTGTCAATTTTCCAGCCCTTGCGGGAACCCTTAGGGATAGCCTCGTTCATTTCTCTCTTAGGAGGATAATCGTCTTTACGCGCGAGATCTGTAAATCTTAAGTTTATCGCTTTTTCCATATTAAGCTGCCTCATGGCGATTTCCTCAAGCTTATCCGTTGTAAACTCTTTGCCCGTGGCGGCGGACAGCAGCTCGGCTATGTCATCCAAATTCATATAGTTCATGTCCATATGAATGGTGTTGAATATACATATTCCAAGACAATTGCACGCCCTGTGCAGTATCTCATGATAATACACAATTTTCGCCTTGCCTTCGTAAGCGGCGGGGTCTACTGCAATATCCCCGGGAACTCCCAGAATTTTAAGCGACATCTCATTGTCCATTTCAAGCCCGCTTTGCTCGCAGTTTGGCGTGCCGGTTGTATGCCCTCCCCCGCGGGTGGATACGGCGGTTCCAAGACACCAGCCGTTGGAGCTTCGCATAAGCTCGTATAAATCCTGTTTTTTTACATGAATCGCGTAATAGTCGCTTCCCCTACCGAGAATCTCCGCAGCCCTTGCCGAGCCTTCCGCCAGAAGGTTTCCGAATCCTTTCCTATAGCTCATCATTTCAATAAGCTTAAGAATAACCTGCTCGTCGCCCCACTTTATCTCTATGCCGCCGGTGTCTTCCTTTGTCAGTATGCCGCGATCGTAGCATTCCATAGCCCAGCCGATAGCTCCGCCCGCAACGTCTACATCAAGCCCCAAATCATTGCACAAATCGTTTGCGGCCAGCATAAATTCTCCTGTTTTTACTCCCAGCTTTCCTATAATAGCCCCTACAACTTCCCACTGGCTCATAAACGTATTTAACCCTTTATACGGACCGTCGGTTACATGAACCTGGCGTCCGCAGCATATCACGCACCCCGGAAACCCCTGTCTTGTAACCTGGTATTTATCAATAATGTCCATGGGGTTTAAATTTTTCGCTTCTTCGTCCGGTATCCTGCATTCCTGAAAGTTTTTATACGGTATACCGCATATGTTTTGTTTATGATGCCACGCGCTGGGCGTGCCGTATTCCCCGAGTGTTTTTGTCGTCTCGCGGCTGTTTATCCTGTCGCGGCATTCCAAAACCTTTTTTATAAATCTTTCGGGCTGCGCAATATTAACAGGCTTACTGCCCTTGCATACCACGGCTTTTAAGTTTTTTGATCCCATTACGGCTCCCGAGCCGCAGCGTCCTATCGCGCGGTTTTTATCCTGAATTAAACACGCGTTTCTCGACAAATTTTCTCCGGCCGGTCCTATTGACAATACATGCAGCTTGTTATCATTCAGTTCTTCCCTTAACGCCTCAAGCGTTTTTGACGTGGTTAAACCCCAAAGATGCTTCGCGTCCCTAATCTCAACCTTATCGTCGGTTATCAATAAGTAACACGGGCTGTAAGAGCGCCCCTCGACGATAACGTCATCATAGCCCGCGTGCTTAAGCTCAAGGCCTATATGACTGTCGCTCGAGCCGGTTGCCCATCCTCCGGTTACTGGCCCTAATGTGCTTAAGCTTATTTTGCACGCCCCCGGCGCAACGGTTCCCATAAGCGCGCCGCTTGAAAAAATCATTTTGTTCATGGGGTCGTATGGCGTATGCCAATCTTTTAGTTCATCGTACAGTATTTTTGCCGCAAGGCCGCTTCCGCCCAGCCAGTCATCAAAATAAGCGGAATTATCGAATGTCTTTATATCACCTGTGCTTAAATTAATTCTTAAGGCCTTACCCATGTAAGCGTAACTTGTTTTTTCATTCATTGGACGACTCCTTCCCGACCGTTATAAGACGCTCTTTTTTAAATGTATTTATTAATTCATTCAGGTCCTTGTCTATGTGGCAGTAACGGATGCACATAGGCTCGTCGTGCCCATTGCATCCGTCACATTTATACGCCCCGTCTTCAGCTATTCTCACTATATAACCGGTGTTGTCCTGTTTTTCTATAATATCAATCGCAGTTGCATTATAATTAAATTGCCCCGTTAGCTTAAACGAACATGCAATTTGACAGGTCCGGCACCCCCCGCAATCCTTTAACTCAAAATCCATAACTGCCCCTCCTAACTAAAGTGTTGTTATAATCCGCAAAATAGCTGCGAAATTTTATATGCTGTAATCAATCATGGAATTCAACTATTTCTCTCAAGCGCTTTTTAACGTTGCTAATATGCTCTTCCATCGCGGCTCGCGCGAAAGCCGCGTTTCTCTCTTTAATTTTCGTCAGTAATGCGGCGTGCTCGTCTATAGAGCTTTTTAAGTTATCTACCGATGTCAGCGCATATATGCGCAGCCTGTACAGCAAATCGTCAACGCTGTCCATAACGTCGCGAATCTTATTGTTGTTTAAGCAGTTAATTATTGAATTATGCAGCTTGGTTTCGAATCTGTTATATTCCATTATCCTGCCGTCGTTAACCATTATCCTGCTGTTTTCGTTAATCTCAAATAAATCGTCGATTTCTTTTTCCGAAATTATCGAAACGCTTCTTTCGGCGGCATACCCCTCGATTATCTGCCGTAATTCAAAAATATTATCAAAATCGTTTTTAGTAACTCCGGAAACAAAAAAGCCAACGCGCGAAGCCGAATAAACAAGACCCGACTGCTTAAGACGCAAAAGCGCTTCCCTTATAGGCGTTCTGCTTATACCGAGCTCCTTTGACATATCTTCAATATTCAGTTGGCTACCGGGGCTTAACTCATGCTCTAATATACGCATTTTTATGGTCATGTAAGCCCATTCGTTTAAATCCAGAGGCTTTTTGAAACTGATGTCTTCAATCATGTGCGCCCTCGTATGTAGTATATTTTATATTATATATCTTCACATTTTACTGTCAACAGTTTTTCATTAGTATCAAATCGTTTTAGTGTTGACAATGGATTTGTGATTTAATAGAATGCCTGTATGTGATATATTATATATCACATACACCTATAGGTCAAACTAAATCTGCCGCCGCCGAACGCAATTAGGCTCCGGCCGTAAACAAAGGATAAATATTATGGAAAGCCTAATTATATCAGCGGAAGTTGTCGCACCATTCTTTTTCCTTATGTCTCTTGGGTATCTGTTAAGAAAAAGAAAGCTTGCGGATTCCCATACGCTTACTGCAATGAACAAAATGGCTTTCCATATATTTATTCCCGCCCTGCTGTTAAAAAGCATGTACGAAACCGAAAACATAGGCGCGCATCTTTATCTTGTCGGGTATGCCGCCGCCGGAGTAATAATTTCGTTTGCCGTTCTTCTTTTCGTTGTGCCCCGTCTTTTTAAACAAAACCCTGTAAGAGGGGTACTGGTGCAGGCAATTTTCCGCGGCAACGCTTCAATTTACGGTATACCTATCGCTTTGGCTCTTTGCGGAGACTCTAACATAGACGCGGTCACTGTAACTGTATCCGCTATCGTACCCATTTTTAACATACTGGCCGTCATTTCACTTGAGGTCTTCCGCCGCGAGAAAGCCGATATAAAAAGCATATTCAAAGGAATACTTACCAACCCCTGCATCATCGGTATAGCTTTGGGTTTTCTGCTTAATATTTTAAAGGTTCCCCTTCCCAAAATACTGGCGGGCACCTTAACCGGCACAGCGAACATTGCCGCTCCGCTGTCCTTTATAGTGCTGGGAGGTTTCTTAACTTTCGAATCAGTTAAGGAAAACCGTAAGGCGCTCATACTGGGCGTAAGCGGAAAGCTGATACTTATGCCCCTGGTTTGGATTCCCCTGGCGGCGCTGCTTGGCTTTAGCGGCCAATCTCTCGTTGCCCTTATAGCCGTTTTTGCCTCGCCGGCGGCCGTTTCCTCTTTTACAATGGCTAAGGCTATGGGCGGAGACGCCAAGCTGGCAAATGAGATTGTCGTTTTTTCGTCCGCTCTCTCGGTGTTTACCATCTTTCTGCTATTAACCGTGCTTAAGCTTGCGGCGTTACTATAGTATGTTTAAACCCGGGTCAGCCCCACTGATACAATCCGCCCGTATTCAATATTACGCATCTGTCTGAAATTCTCTTTTTCAGTTCGCACATCGCTTCAATACCGGTGCAATGCAGCGGCACATGCATTTTAACTTCCAGCTTTAGTATTTCATCCAGCGTTTGCCGTATAGTCGTATTGTCCGCGCCGTAAAGATGCATACCGGATATAAGCGCGACTATAGCCTCACCCGGGAATAAAGACTGCGCATATTTGATGCATGGAACAACGCCCGTATGGCTGCATCCCGAAAAAACAAAAACCCCGCCCGCTTTTTTATTCCTTATCGCGAGAAACTGTTCGTGCCGCATATCGTCAATCACATATTCGTTTTTTTCATTCTTGGTATAAAACTGAGCGGTCGGCTCAAAACCATCAATTTTTGGTATAGTGCCGGATACAACTATGTCCTCGCCAATATTTGTTACTCCGTCGGTCAGTATGAGCCGCTCCCTTATTTTATCAAGCATTCCCGTCCATCTGATGCCGCAGTGCGTTTCGCTTAATTTGCCGTCCTCCATAGGGTACGGTTCGTTAAACGCATCTTTATGTATATACACAGGCGACTTCGCGTTAGCCTTCAAGAAATCCGGCACCCCTCCGGCATGGTCGTGATGACCGTGGCTGATTACGGCAAAATCAACATCCGCCAAATCCACGCCCATCTGCCGCGCGTTTTGCACAAACGCGTCCGACATTCCGGTATCGTACAGTATTTTTTTATCTTCTGTTTCAATATAAACAGACAGGCCGTGTTCGCCTATATACTGCGTCTTGTACGTTTTGTTTTCAACAAGTATCCTTATTTTTATCATATTTACTCCTAATTTTACCGGAAAACATTAATCCACTATGTTGCCGGTTCTTCTGGTTGGGGGATAAAGCCTATCGTGCATGTATTTTTCGGACATATACAAAGCGGCTACGGGGTTATGCCCGAGCAATCTGTCCTTAACAACAAGATATGTAACGGGAAGCTTTGTGTTTCTTATAAACAGCGAATCGTGTCCAACGCACAATCCCATAATAACCGCAAGCTCGCACCCCGCTTTTTCAAGATACAAAGCCTGTCCTATAGGATTGCACAGCCCTTCCCAATCCTTTTTTACCTGGTATTCCCCAAGCCCAAGCTCTGTTTTGGAGAATGTTCCCGCCTTGCAGCAAACCGTATCCACCTTAAAGCCGTTCGCT
>Ga0265293_10006974_pt1 | contig 17686 bp, 18 predicted proteins | sample Munlanlewell138R_FD_192505 | JGI IMG/M metagenome (GOLD analysis project Ga0265293, IMG submission 192505) | Leachate microbial communities from a municipal landfill in Southern Ontario, Canada - Leachate well 138R | ecosystem: Engineered > Solid waste > Landfill > Unclassified | place: Canada...
ACTTTTTGACACTTTCTGTTAATATTTTCTTTAAAAAAAGAAAAATCCGCGAATTATACTGAAGTTTATTTTAAAAGTAGCTTTTTCTTAAGCCTTTTGTAGCCCTTGAAGCTCAAGCTTTACTTTTTCAACATGCTCTTTTACTCTAACTTTTTCAAATACAGCTTTTATAATTCCATCAGGATTTATAATAAAAGTAGTGCGAACTATCCCCATATACTCTTTGCCAAAGTTTTTCTTTTGTTGCCAAACACCATACTCTTGCATCATTGTAGTCTCTTCATCACTAAGTAGAGTGATGCCAAGCTCTTTTTTTTCTATAAAGTCACGATGTTTTTTAGTTGAATCTGCACTAACGCCTATAATTATGGCATCTAACTCACTAAAATCAGGTGCAGCCTCAGTAAATTCACAAGCTTCAGTTGTACAACCTGGAGTATTATCTTTTGGATAAAAGTATAAAACTATCCATTTTCCCTTTAAATCCCTCAAGCAAATCTCAATATCATCTTGATTTGGCAAGCAAAACTCTGGTGCTTTGTCGTCTATTTTTAACATAATTATATTTTCCTTTAATTTATTTCATAAATTTAAGGGAACCTTTTCCCTATTCATTTATCACGCAAAACGAACAAGTCCGTTTTACTACGCTAACGCTTGGTTTTCCTCGGCAGAAAGCCCTCGGCATTAGTGCCTCTTTGTTTATTTCATAAATTTAAGGGAACCTTTTCCCTATTCATTTATCACGCAAAACGAACAAGTCCGTTTTACTACGCTAACGCTTGGTTTTCCTCGGCAGAAAGCCCTCGGCATTAGTGCCTCTTTTATCTCTCGTTTTCTCGTTCCTATCGTCCTCGATAGGCACGAATAGAAGCTGAGTTAAGTACGCATTACCAAGCTGGAGCTTGGGAACGAGAAACAAGTTCGGGGTTCTAAAGTGTATCAATACACAAACATCAAAAAATAAACCCAGATGCCTGTTAGTGAGGTGAGAACAACTCCGCTAAATGTTATGATTCCTACTTTTTTATGCTTGTTTTGCTTTAGTAACTTTTTAGCCATAAAAATAGCCATACCCCATATTATTAGCGTGATGATGGAGATTGCTATATGAAATACCAATACTACAAAAGCGTAATTGTGCGAGACAGAACTCTCTTGCATAAACGCGTTAAATCCACCTGCCATTCTCACGCCAGTTTCAAAATATCCTAAGACTATAACAGAAAATGCAAATATAAATATCTGCGCATATGAGTGTAGTTTATACTTTTTAGCTCTAGCTAAGAAGATAGCACTTGCTACTAAAAGTGGTAAAAATGCTACTATTAGCGTGACGGCATCCATAAAAAATGGTGCTCTTGTTCCTAAAAACCCTTGATGAAACATATATTCTAAATTGCTCAACTTTTAACTCCTCTTTGATAGTAAATATACCATGAACCCAAGATCGCTAGGACGACTAAAACCACAATTGTAATCTGCTTTAAGTAAATACCAAGTAGTTCTTGATTTTCACCTATAAAATATCCAAGCATTGTAAGTATCAATGCCCAAATACCAGCTCCTAATGCTGTATAGATTGAAAATGTAACTAGATTCATACGAGCTAATCCCGCAGGGATAGAGATGAGTTGCCTGATTCCTGGAATGAGCCTTCCTGTAAAAGTAGAGATATGACCATGTTTATCAAAGAAGCTATCCATTTTCTCTAGTGCGCTCTCTTTAATAAAAAAATACTTTCCGTATCTCTTTAAAAATTTTCTTCCTAAACTCAAGGCAAGATAGTAGTTTATAAATGCTCCGAGCATCGAACCACTTAAACCACTAAACATTATCATAGATATACTCATCTGACCTTGTGATGCTAAATATCCCGCTGGAATAAGTATTATCTCACTTGGAAAAGGTATAAAAGAACTCTCAATTGCCATCAGAAAAAAGATACCTACATATCCCCAGTCAAATATCAGATCAACTAAACTTTGGGCTAACTCTTTTATCACTTTAGTACCCCTTTTATATCTTTAATCATCGTATCTGCAACTCCTTGCATTGAATATTGCATCAGTTTTTTACTCTTTTTCTCTAAGGTCTCATCTAAAATATCAAGTAGTTTATCTCTTAAATCATCTCCCTCTCTTTGACACCAGCCTAGCTCATTTTGCACGATAAAACTAGCATTATAGTACTGATGGTCTGAAGCGGCGTATGGATATGGAACAAAAAAAGTTGGAAGTCCGTTTGCAGTAAGTTCCCAAAGTGTACTAGCTCCCCCGCGGCTTACTGCTAAATCTGCTCTTTGTATGAGCTTGTCTAACTCATTTGTAAATCCAAAAAGCTCAACCTCTACATCTAAGCTTTCATACTCTTTTTTTACTCTAAGATAGTCACTCTCACCAGTTTGATGAATGATTTTTATATCTCTTTTTTTAAGCTCTTTTGCCACACTTAAGGCTAAATCATTTATAGCTCTTGCACCATGAGAACCACCTAAAAATATGATGCACTTTAAACTCTCTCTTACTCTTTGCCTCTCAAAGAAAACATCTTTTACAGGGTAGCCTTTTATTGGTGAGTCTTCATCATAAGCTGAGATAAACCTCTTTGCATATGGCTTTAAAAGAGAGTTCAATCTGCCCTCTACCGCATTTTGTTCATGTATAAAAAGTGGGATTTTTAAACTCAGCGAGGCAAAAGCTGCAGCAGCGGCTGAGAAGCCTCCGACACTATAAGTAGCATCTATCTTGTGTTTTTTAAGTATCTCTCTTGAAGTTAAAAATGCACGAAAAATATTCCATAAGGCTCTTACTTTTGCAAAACCTTTTTGGTTTACAACTCCAGTAGTGTTTAAAAAATAGACATGTGAAAAGTTACTAATACCCTCAAAATATCTTCTATCTTGTCCATTTTCAGAACCAATAAAAATCACCTCATAACCATTTTCTAGTGCCTTAACTGCCAGCGCGTCTGCTATCATAAGATGCCCTCCAGTTCCACCACCTGTTATACATAACTTCAATCAAACACCCCTTTACATCTTTGCTTTTTTAGATGCCATAAGCACCATTCCAACAGCCATAGCAGCAGCTATAACAGCGGAGCCTCCGTAGCTTAAAAAAGGAACTGAGATACCTTTGATGGGAGTTATTCCACTTATGCCATAAGCATTTATCAAAAAAGCGAATGACAAAAGCAAACCAACTCCAAGTGAGAAAAGATACGCACATCTATCTTTTGAGCGATTTGCGATTTTGAAAATTCTCTGCAAAATCCACATAAAAAGGATAACAACTGCAAAAACACCCACAAAACCAAACTCTTCTGCAAGTCCAGCTAAAACAAAGTCTGTATGAACCTCACTTAAAAAACCTAGTTTAAAAGTCCCGCTTGCAAGTCCTGTACCAAAAATGCCACCATTATGTATAGCATTTAGTGAGTGTCCTATCTGATATGGTTCTATCTCTGTTGGCACTCTTAGTTTAGTAGCAATTGCTGCTGGAAAAAGCTCTAGTACGCTATTTTGAGCTAGTGCCCACCATGACTTTATCCTACTTATACGATGTTCTGCAGTCATTATAAAAAACAGAAAAAATATCATAGAGATAGATAAAAGAGAGAGAAAAAACCTAAAACTACTCCCTGCAAACATAAGCATAAAAAGAAGCGTCATCCCAAGAACTACGACTTGTCCTAAATCATTTTGTATAAAAGCTATCATAAACATAGCTCCAACAAAAACCAAAGCATATGGGATGAAGCGCTTAAATTCAGCGCCAATGCCCATGCCATCATGATGACCTAACTTTCTTGAAAAACTCCAAGCTAAAAAATATACAAAACCGACTTTAAAAAACTCTACAGGAGCGAGTGAAAACCCAAAAAGCTTTATCCATCTCTTTGCACCACCCACTTCTGAGACTAGATACTCTGGTAAAAATGGCATAGCTATCATCATAAGCATAGAGCCAAAAAAAAGAGTAAGGCCTATCCTTTTTAGCCACTTATCAGGATCTAATTGTGCGAGTAACCAGATGATTATGATAGCAATAAAGCCAAATATGGCCTGTCTTAGAGCAAAATGAAACTCATTTACCCCAAAAAGTATAGTTGTATATGCTGAGAGTGAGTAAGTAAGGATGACACTTATTAAAATCATCAAAGAGACTAATGTAAAGAGTTTTCTGTCTGCCATTATTTGATTTTATTTATCTTTAGGACAAACTCTACTTCTGCTTTTGAGATATGCAGCTCTTTCGAAATGGTCTCTAGCGAGACACCTTGCTTAAAAAGTGAGATAATTTTCTCATCATCATTCCCATGAACTGAAGTAGGAATAGATATCTGTTTCACTCCACTTTGAATAGTTGCAATTCTAAGATTTAACTGCTCATCCATAACAAGAAGTGTCTCTTCCACTCTTTTAAGCCCCATAGATACGGGTTTAACTAAGTCATATGCAGTTCTTTCTACTTCAGCGTAAATATCCTCATCACTCATACGAGAGTTGTTAGCTTTTATCTCTTTTTTTGTAGCATCTAACTCTTTTTTTAAGTAGAAAATCTCTCTGTTTAAATCTTCAACTACAGATGCAACTGAGCGAATATTTCTATGTGATTCTGAATCTTTTGAAAAAATAAAATATATTATATATAATATCATAGCGGCCATTGCTACTACAACGTACTCTATGTTTAAAAGCTCAAGATACCTCATTTAGCTTTAGCCTCACGGATTAGAACCCTCTCTCTAGCTGTTAGATATGCACCCCACTCTTTTTCATCTCTCTCATGTATCTTTATAATCTCTGCAAGTGATGCATCAATGGCTCTAAAGAAAATCGGAACATCTCTTTTTGGATGCACAGGCACCTCAATTCTTGCATAATATTCTACTCCACTCACGAAGACATCTGAACTAACTTTAAAGTGTTCAAATCCAATAGACTCTATATCTACCATATGTTTTAAATGCACTCTTTTTGGCTTTTCATTCTTCAAAAACATCTCTAGTGCATCTATCTTTCTGTGAAGTTCAACAACCAAGTTAAGTATTACTGGATCACTATCAGCTGTCTCACCTCTACCTTTTGCAAGCTTTAACCACTGGCTGATTGGATCATCATCACTCTCACTTAGTTGTGAGAACTCTTTGTTAAATCCTTCTTCATTAGCAGTAAGTTCATCATATGTCATGCTTATATGAGCTGGAACTAAACGGACACTCATGATGCAACCTTATCTATGATAATGAGTACTAAAAAAGCAATTCCCAAATAGCCGTTTACTGTAAAAAAAGCACGATCTATCTGAGTAAAATCTCGTCTAACTATCCTATGTTCATAACCTAGCATCAAAGCACTAAGTATCACAGCTAAGTAAGCAAAAAGCCCAAGTCCAGCTATCCACACAAATAGTGCCCAAAAAATAACAGTGAGCATGTGAAATAAAAGAGAGATGAAAAGTGTAGCATCAGCCCCAAACCTCGAAGGAATAGAGTAAAGAGAATGTTCTATGTCAAACTCTATATCTTGAAGTGAGTACAAGAGGTCAAATCCAGCCACCCAAAATATAACTCCAAGGCTTAGTATCACTGACCAAGGAGGAATGTTTGCCTCTACCGCTACAACTCCTGCAATTGGTGCTAATCCTAAAGAGATACCAAGAATTATATGAGCAAAATGAGAAAATCTTTTGAAGTAAGAGTAAGAGCCTAAAACAAACAAGATAGGAAAACTAAGCTTAAATGCTAGGTCGTTTATCATGTATGCTACTGCAATAAAAACCAAAGCGTTTACAATCACAAAGATTAAAATACTTGAAGCATCAAGCCTCCCATCTACATTGGGTCTTGAGTCTGTCCTAGGATTTGCGGCATCTATATCACGGTCTGCATATCTGTTTAAACCCATAGCGAAGTTTCTTGCACTTATGGCAGCTAATACACCCATCAGAAGTAACCAAAAACCGAACCAGCCATCAGCTGCAACTATCATAGCTATAAATATAAATGGAAGAGAAAATATAGAGTGTTCAAACATTACAAGTTCATTAAAGTTTTTTATTTTATTGATATATTTTTGCAAGCTTTTGCCTTGAGAGATTTTTGTGTTTATTTTACCCAAAGTTGATTTAAAATGATATAATTTTGCCATGAACACTCCCATAAAAGAACTCTCTATCATAGGACCAACTGCATCAGGAAAGAGTGATTTAGCTATCAAAGTTGCACAAAAAATTGATGCTTACATCCTCTCCATAGACTCTCTTAGCATCTACAAAGAGATAGATATAGTCTCAGCGAAACCATCTAAAGAAGAACTACAAAGTATTAAGCATTTTGGTATAAATGAGCTATATGCAGATGAGTATTTTAGCGTTGAGATTTTTATAAATCTATATAAAAAAGTAAAAGAGTTATGTTTAAATGAAAACAAAAACCTTATTATAGTTGGTGGAACTTCTTTTTATCTTATGTCACTCTTAAGCGGATTATCGCCTCTTCCAGCTATAGATGCAAAAATAAGTTCAAGTGTAAAAGAGGAGCTTTGTGAGTTAAATGAGTGCTACAATCTACTATATGAAGCTGATGGGGAGTATATGAAAAACATAAGTCCAAATGACTCATATAGAATAGAAAAAGCTTTGCTCATTTTTAGAGCATCTGGGCTAATTCCAAGTGATTACTTTAGAGCAAATCCTCCAAAGCCCATCATAGAAAATCTCGATATATATAACATAGATGTAGATAGAGATATTTTACGCAAGAGAATAAACACAAGAACAAAAAAGATGTGTGAAAGTGGACTAATAGATGAAGTCTGTTATTTGGAGCAAAAGTACACTAGAGCACCTCATTCTATGAACTCTATAGGGATAGTTGAAGTCCTAGACTTTCTTGATGGTAAGTGCACAAAAGAGCAGATGAGTGAGCTAATCTCAACTCACACTGCTGGGCTTGCCAAAAGGCAACAAACATTTAATCGTACACAATTCCAAAATGTAATATCTGCAAAACTAAATGAACTTGAGAGATTGCTATTATGAGACTACTACTTATCATACTCTTAAGCATAAATCTATATGCACAAGAGTCACTATATTTCTTTCCTCAAGATGCTAAAGCTGCGCAAGAGAAAATTGTAAAACTTATAAACAACGCTAAATATAGTATCGATATAGCTATGTATAATTTTGAAGATAAAAAACTGGCAAAACTCTTAGATAGTGCCCAAAAAAGAGGCGTCAGTGTTAAGATATTTTATGATAAAAAAGATGTTGAATTTAAATATATAAAAGCCAAAACTCTGGCTAAAAAATTACATACCAAGATAGCTATTTTTGATAAAAAAACAGTAGTATTTGGAAGTCCAAACTGGACAAAAAAAAGTTTTAAAGATAACTATGAAGTTCTTTACATTACAGATGACAAAAAACTTCTAACTAAGTTTAATGAGTTTTTTCAAAAACTCTAAAGAGTTTATTTTTTAAAAAATAGACATAAAGCTTTAAAATTTTTAGGTATTTAGAGCCCTTCTCTTTACTTTTTGCGAAGAAAAAAAGTAAGAGAGCTATTTGTAAAATTTACTTAGAATCTTTAGCTGTTTGGGCTAACTTTGCCCATGCCGAATTCTTATCTGCTTCTATGGAGTCTTCATAGGCTTTTTCGGCGTCTTCACCTCTCCACAGTTTCTCATAAGTAGTGCCTAGTAGATATTTTTGTCTAGATCTATCGGCGCTTGAGATTTTTACATCATCCAAAGACTTTATAACCTCTAGTGCTCTATTTAAATCCTCTTTGTTTATATAAGCTTGATAGAGCGTAAACTCCACAAAAGGACTCTGTGCATAAGAGCTTGAAGCTTCTTGTATCTTCATAACTTCATTGGCGTACTTTATCACTAGGTTATCATCTTTTTTTTGACTTCCTATTGCCATCACTGAGATATATCTCTCTATGTCAATATAGCTATCACCATAAACCCTCTGTATATCTGTTATAGACTCTATCATCTTGTTGGCATCTTCAAGCCTTTGATAAGTATCAAATAAAATTCTATATACATCCTTGTACTCATTATCTTTATCTTGTGCTATTAGTATTACTAAATCTTTTGATGCTTTTAGTACATCACTATAATTTCCTGTTGCAAAATCAACTTTTATATAACGATATATCCATTTTTTTCTTACTTCTAAGTCTTTTGATTTTAAGTTTTTTAAAGCTGTGTTTTTTGCAAGTAAAAAATCCGCACCTTTCATTGCACACTCATATATACCATCATCCCAATTATCAGATAATTTTATAGAGTATTGTGCTGCTATGTTTAAAACGCTATGGCACTCTTTATCTCTTAGTGCCTCTTCCATAGCTCCTACTGCCGCTTCGTTTATAATGGTTTGTGTATCTGCATAGATCGCTGGATCTAACTCTAAGATGCTATCTTTAGATGCAAGAACTTCCTTATACATTGAGTTCTCAAGCATTAGCTTTGCTTTTTCATATATGGCTCTTTTCCCTATAGTGTCATCTCTATAAGTCTCTTTGAGCTTATCATAATCAGCTAGTTTTGTGCTTACGTTTGCATCACTTACATCAAAAAAAAGAGAGTCTTTTGCTACTTGAACCTCAGGTTCAAAGAGTCCATCAGGGAATATTTCAAAGTATTTGTTAAGTGCCACAAGGGCTTCTTGTTTTTTAGAAGTTTTTGCAAGCCACACACCTATATCTTTTACTAAAGATTCATATTCAGCATACTCAATTTTTATTTCATTTAAGAGTGCTTGAGCAATGGCTGCCGCTGTTTGATAATCTTCTTTTTCTGAAAAAGTATCCATCATACTTAAAGACTCTTCATACTTAGTAACGAAAAAACTAGGCTTTGCATTTACTATTTTCATAGCATACTCACTTGCATTCTTATGCTTCTCTCTAGCAAGGTTGCTTTGTGCAAGTTTATAGGCTGCGGTAGCTGCTATATCTATGTCGTTAGTTTCATTAAGTGCTTTTTCATAAAAAGCCAAGGCTTTTGAAGCTGCACCTGACTCTTCTAGCATCTCAGCCTTATAAATATATCCCCACTTAGCAAATGGAGACTCTTCGTGTTCACTAAAGAGCCTATCAAAAAAATAATCAGCTTGAGTCGAGATGCCTTCTAGTGAGTAAGCTTTAGCAATGAGTGACAAAACCTCAGCTACATTATCATCTGATGAATACTCTCTAAGATAGACTTTTGATAGCTCTATTACTTCATCATTATTACCTTCTAATTTAGAGCTTACTTTTATTTTATAGTATAAAAGTTCGGCTCTAAAGAGTGATGATGGATACTCGCGCATAACTTCATTTACAAGCTCTAAAGAGCCTTCATAATCATTTTGTGCATATAGTTTTTTTATCTTTAAGTATTCACTTACATCATTTACTTCTTTTATATGTACGGGGTTACCTTCCATATCTAGACTTCCAACAAAAGGGAGTTTATCTTTATCTAAAAAAAATGGGAAGTTGATAGCTACATCTGGATTTTCTTGAGTTTTTAAAAATGGCATGGTGTCTATATAACCAACTATCATCCAATGAGTGGAGAGCTCAGTATTGACATCAAAAACACTATCATCTTCGCTTAGGTTAAAGACAACAGGATAGAGTTTCATCTTTTTGAAAGGCGTAATAATTAGAAAAAAAGTTTTTTTCTTTATCTGCGATTCTATTTTAAAAAAGTCATTTTGGATTGGTTTTAATTCTCTAGATGGGGCTTTTGAGAATGCACAAACTATTTGAGTTATTGCGCCAAAGTCATCCCTCATATCTTGACATAAAAATTTATTTTTATCTTTTATATGAAGTATTGAGTAGTCATCGAAGTCTGCTCTTGCACCTTGCATTGATATGTCAAGTGCAAAAAGATTAAAAGAGAAAAAGGCTAAAAGCATCCACTTTAACAAATCTTCTTCCTTTGCTTGTTAATAATTAGTCTATCCTAGAACAAAGATATTTAGCGCAAAACAACGCTTTTCTTGCACTCTTGAAAAACTTGTTTTGTAGCCTTTAGATTTGCTATTTGCATACCCTATGTTAAGGGTTTGCAAGGGACAATGAGTCCCTGCTACAAAATAAAGCTAGTATCCGCTCTTAAATACAAGAGCTGTAACAAACTCTAAAATAGGATTTATTGCAACAATAGCAAAAATAGTTCCCACAGCAGCAAAACCAATAATAGTTTTTAGCGGATTGGTTGCATTTGATACAAACACATGTCCATCTTTGTTAATAATTGGCTCTCTCATAAACATAAATACTATAAGTTTTAAGTAGTAATATCCAGCTATTGCAGAGTTTAGTGCCATAATAAGAGCAAGAACTGTATATCCGCCAGAAACTGCTGATGATATCATGTAGAGTTTACCCCAAAATAGTGCAAAGGGAGGAAGACCAGCTAGACTTAGCATAAATAGTCCCATTATAGTCGCTGCAACTGGTGCCGTTTGAACCATACCTGCAAACTTGTTATAACTATGGTCTGAGCTTTGGTGAAGTGGTAGATGCTTTTGACGAGAAATCCAAAGCATACTAAATGCACCAAGGTTTGTAAAACTAAATAGTATCCAGTATAAAAACAGAGCACTGTTTGACTGTGTTGTACCAATAAGGATTGCAGCCATTACAAAACCAGCGTGAGAGATAGAGCTATATGCCAGCATTCTCTTCACATCATTTTGTACTAATGCCCAAATATTTGCAGCAGTCATTGTAACAACAACTATAATGTAGAGAATTATCTCTAGCCACACTACACCACTATGAATCAAGAACTCAAACAATCTCATAGCTACAACAAAAAGTGCTATTTTTGGAACTATAGACATAAATCCAGCTGTTGCAGCAGAAGAGCCCTCATAAACATCAGGCGCCCATGTATGAAATGGTACAAGAGATAGTTTAAACCCAATAGCTCCTAAGAGAAACGTTGTACCAATAAGAACAAAGCCCATATCAGCAAAACCATTTTCTGTTAGAACTGTAGCTATTTGGTTAATCTCTATAGAGCCTGTTAGTGCATAAAACACCATTGCACCAAAACTAAAGAAGCCAGCAGCAAGTGCTCCCATAGTAAAATACTTAACCGCCGCTTCAAAAGCTTTGTCGCGGTTATGCATAGCTATCAATGTGTAAAGTGCAAGAGATGATGTTTCTAATCCTACAAAGATTAAGATTAGATTGTCTGTGGCAACCATAAACTGAAAACCACCAAGCATAAACAAAAAGAGTGCAAAAAATTCAGAGTAAGAAAACTCATGAAATCTACTATGTGTTAGAGCTAATGGAATAAAAAGTAGTGATGCACCAACTATGATGAGTTGTGCTAATATAGCGAGCCCATCTATTAGCATAACATCAAAAACACCCATCATAGTGCCACTTTCACTAAAGATTCCAGCTGTTTGTGCGATTGCACCAAGATCAATAAGCAAGAATATAATACTTATCATCACATAAAGAGTCTTATCTAAATCACTCTTAACCATATCTATTATCAAGATTAGCAAAGCACCAATGATGGGAATTAACATCGGTGCAAGAGTCATCAAGTTTAGTGACTCTAGCGAAACATTTACTGGCTCTAACATTAGTTTGCCTCCTTAGCTATAGTGATCTCGTTATTTATATTAGGGATTCTCTTTTTAGCTTCTTCGCTTATAGATTTATCATGCATAAGCTGTACAATAGATTCAACTGAGTTGCTAATCGGTTCTAAGAGAGGCTTAGGATAGACACCTAACCAAACAGTAATGAGAACAAGAGGAACAAGAGCTACAAGCTCTCTTTTGTTAACATCTGGGAGGTTTCTATTTTCTTCCTTTGTAACTTCACCAAAAAACATCTTTTTATAAGCTGCTAACATATAGATAGCGCCAACTATAATAGCTATTCCAGCTAGAAGAGTTAAGATGTGTGATTGTTGATAGAAACCTAAAAGGCTTAAAAATTCTCCAACAAAGTTTATAGTAAGAGGAAGACCAACAGATGCCATAAGCATAATTCCAAAGATGGTAGCATATCTTGGCATTACAGATGCAAGCCCGCCAAACTCAGCCATCATCTTAGTATGTCTTCTATCATATATAACACCAACAAGCAAGAAGAGTGCTCCAGAGACTACACCGTGAGCTATCATCAAAAAGATAGAACCTGTAATACCCTCTACGTTTAGTGCAAATGTCCCTAAGATGATAACACCCATATGTGATATCGAAGAGTATGCTACAACTTGCTTGATATCCTCTTGAGCGTAAGCTACCATAGCTGTATATATAATCATTATAATAGCAATAATTGCTATAGGAAACATGAAAAATACAGAAGCATCAGGAAACATTGGAAGTGAAAGGCGAATAAACGCGTATGTTCCCATCTTTAGTAAAATTGCCGCTAGTATCACAGAACCAATAGTTGGAGCTTGACCATGAGCGTATGGTAACCATGTGTGAAATGGAAACATTGGAACTTTAATAGCAAAACCTATAAAAAATGCCCCAAATAACCATAACTGAAATGTCTCAGGAAGTATAAGTCTATACCACTCTAAAAATGCAAAACTCCATGTACCAGTTGCTTGGTAGTAGAAGTACGCCATAAATAACATACCAACTAACATAACAAGTGAGCCTGTAAATGTATAGAGGAAAAACTTTACTGAGGCGTAAATTCTAAGAGGTCCACCCCATGCACCGATGATATATAACATCGGAACAAGTGAAAGTTCCCAAAAAACATAAAATACAATAGCGTCTAATGCAACAAAAACACCAGCCATTGTCATCTGTAAAAATAGCAGTGAGATTATCATGTTTTTAACATTTTTAGTCTCGCCAAGGGAAGCTATGCCTATCATAGTAAAGAATGAAGCTAGTATTACTATAAAAAGAGAGATTCCATCTACTCCAAGTATGTAGTTAATACCAAAAGAGGGAACTAAAGGAACCATCTCCATAAACTGCATTCCAGATACACTAGAATCAAATGAGAACCACAATAACAAAGATAGAGCAAACTCTATAAACGCAACTGCAACACCATAAGCTCTTATACTATCTTTTGCAACAGCAAAACCTAAGATTGCCGCTACTGCTGGAAAGAAAACTAAAATTGATAATATATTATCTAACATCTATTAAACTCCTAAGCCAGATAAAATCAACATGATTTCATCAGAGTGTCTAGTTGCTAATCCAAAAACAACCGCTAAAGAAAGAAGTGCAACAAGACCTGCTACCATCCATTTTAACATTGTAGAGAGATTACCACTTTGCATATTTCTAGTATTTTCACCTGTGTGATAGATAACATTTGCAATTGAATCAACTGTTGCATCTACTATTTTTTGGTCTACTTGTTTCCAAAATACAGTTGAGAGTTCTCTATAAGGTTTTACTAAATACTCTTCATAAAAGTATGGAATATAGTACTGATTGATTAGCAGTTTATAGAAAAAACTCTTCTCCATTGCACTTGTTCCATCTGGAACTTTTACACTCTTACTCATATATTTTTTGTATGCAAAAATAATAGATGCAATCACAAAAAGTTGAGTTCCTATCGTCATCGTCCAGTAAACTAGGCTAGAGTGAATATGATACTCAGTACTTGGAAGTAAAAGTGTTACATACTCATAGTAACTTCCCTGTAGAGCACCTGCAATAACAGCTAAAATAGCGAGAGGTGTTACTGCAATCAGCATAAACTTATAAGCTTCATGAGGATGAAAACCTAAAGAAGTGTGGCGATCTTCACCATGAAAGATTAGTGCAATAATTCTAAAAGAGTAAAAAGCAGTTAGCCCCGCTGTTAGAAGTAAAACTGTGTAGATTATATAGTGTCCATCAATAAACGCAACCTCTAAAATCAAATCTTTTGAGAAGAATCCAGCAAGAGGAAATATACCAGCAAGAGCAACAGATGCAAGAGTCATCAAAATCATAGTACCCTTCATAGTTTTACCTAAAGCACCCATCTTAAACGGATCTAGTTCATCGCTCATAGCATGCATAACATTACCAGCTCCCAAAAATAGTAGCGCTTTAAAGAATGCGTGAGCCATTAAGTGAAACAGGGCTACCCAATAAGCTCCAAGCCCAGCAGCTGCAAACATATAACCTAGTTGTGAAAGAGTAGAATATGCAATAACCCTTTTAATATCACGGTTTACTAAGGCCATAGTAGCTGCAAAAATAGCCACAAAAGTACCAAGAGATGCAATAAACAGACCAACATTTGGAATAAGCGCATAAAGCTCATGTGAGCGAACAACTAAATAAACACCAGCTGTTACCATTGTAGCTGCGTGGATTAGGGCTGAAACTGGAGTAGGCCCCTCCATAGCATCCGCTAACCATGTATGAAGTGGAAACTGAGCTGATTTACCCATAGCTCCCACAAACAAGAAGATTCCTATCCACACTAGTGTAGCAGTCTCTAAAGCTGGCATCGCTGCAAAAGCTTCATGATATTGAAGAGTTCCTGTGTTCCAGTAGATTAAAAAGATACCGATAAGCATACCAAGGTCTGCTATACGGTTCATTATAAACGCTTCATTAGCAGCCCAAGTAGCACTCTCTTTTTTGTACCAAAATCCAATAAGACCCCAAGAACAAAGACCAACGCCTTCCCAGCCAATAAAAAGTCCAGCAAAGTTATCACTCATAACAAGTACCATCATTGAAAAAACAAATGCTGATAGCCATGAGAAAAATCTGTTAAAGCCCTTATCGTGATCCATATAACCAATAGCATAGACATGCACAACAGTTGAGACTAAAGTAACAACCATCATCATAGTGACACTTATCTGATCAACAATAAATCCAAAAGGGATATATAAGTCACCTGCGGTAATCCATGTCATCATCTCAACATGAACAAATTGACCACTTGAGATTACAAACACTAAAAGAATTGTACTTGCTACAAGTGAGACACCAAGGAGTAGACTTGTGACAACACCAGTCAGAAGTGTCTTAGGTGATGCGCCAAAGAGTGCAGCAAACAAAGAACCTACAAGTGGTGCAAATAGTGCAGTATAGAGTAATAGTTCCATATATCTATCCTTTCATCGTTGACATTAAGTCAAGATCTATTTCATTGTGTCGTTTATGCCAAACTATAAGCAAACCAAGTCCTACAGCAACTTCAGATGCAGCAATTGCTATGACGAAAAATGCAAACATTTGACCAGTTAAGTCACCATAATAATGTGAAATAGCAGCAAAAGAAATATTTACAGAGTTTAGTAAAATCTCAGTTGCGAAAAAAAGCATCAGTAAGTTCTTTCTTCTCATTACACCTATTAGACCAATAGAGAATAAAATGGTAGAGAGTATAAGATAGTGGTTTAGTCCTATTTCCATCATAGAAGTACCTTTTTATTTTTTTCTTCTCTCATCTCTATAATCTCTCTATCACTCATAAGAGTAAGAGATAAGTCCATCTTTTTACCAGCTAGAACTATCCCTGAAATCATAGCGACTAGTAACATTACCGCAGCAAGCTCAAAAGGAACAAGATACTTAGTAAAGAGAACCATTCCTATCTCTTGAGTATTTCCTGCTCCCTCAGTCATAGGGTAGTAAGCGCTGATATTCTCTCCAATAAGAGGAGCTGAGACTATAACAACTACTAAAATAGCAGCTAATGTAGCAAGTCCAGTAATTAGATACTTGTTACCTTTTTTCTCTTTTACATCTCTTGTTGTATCAAAAAACATCATACCAAAAGCATAAAGGGCCATAACAGCTCCAGAGTAAACGACAATTTGTACCGCACCTAAAAAATCAGCTCCTAAAATAAAGAAAAATGCTGATATAAAAATCATTCCCGCTGCTAATGCCGATAGAGCATATAATGCTTGTGATGTTGTAACTGTAATGTAGAACATCACTATTGTTAAAAAAGCAAACAGATAAAAAGCAATCGCTTCAAACATAATCAAACTCCTTAATATGCTAGAGGTGTTTTTTTAACACGCTCATCTTCATGTGGTGTGATAGCACCAAAACCTTCAAACTCAACTTGAGTTCCCGCTTTCATTGTCTCTAATGGTGTGAGCATAGTTTTATAGTCTATGAAATGCTCTCTTTGATCACTTGCATTTTCATACTCTCCACCATGCGTAATTGCAAGCTCAGGACAGACCTCAGCACAATATCCACAATAGATACAACGACCTAGGTTTATAGTGTATTCGCTAACTTCTTTACGAGACTCTTCATCTATTCTTGTATCCATTCTAATACAGTTAGAGATACAAATCTTCTCACAAAGTCCACAACCGATACATCTCTCAGTATCTGATTCCCAAAGTCTCTTCATCTCATGAACAGCGCGATATCTTGGACCTATTGGCATCTTCTCTTCTGGATAGCTAACTGTGTGGATGTCAAACTTTATCATCTCACGCAAAACAACCCAAAGTCCAACAAAAAGCTCACCTCTAAAGGTTCGCCTTACCACTCGTTTGAATTTACCCCATCCATCAGTTGGATAGTCTTCTATGTCTACTAAAAAATACTCATTAGAAATATTTCTGTTGTTAAATTGTTCCATCACTACCCCCTTACATCAATACTATAGCAGTTACTAAGATGTTTAAAACTGCAATTGGCATTAACACTTTCCAACATAACCACATCAACTGATCTGGTCTTACATCAGGCCATGCAGCTCTTGTCCATAAAAAGAAGAAAAAGAAAAACGACATCTTCGCTAGTAGTCCTAAAGCTCCCCAAAGACTTCCATCACCAAAGCCACCCAAAAAAAGAAGAGGAATAACAAAAGACATAAAAAACATATTTGCATACTCGCCTATAAAGAAAAGTCCCCATCTCATACCAGAATACTCAGTACCAAAACCATCAATAATTTCATGGTCGTTTGCTATAAGGTGAAAAGGTGTTCTTCCAGTCTCAGCAAATGCTGCTATCCAAAAAAGTACAAAGGCAACAGGTTGAGTCCAGATAATCCAGTCACCTATACCCCCAGCTTGATAGTTGTTAAAGTCAATAAGTGAGAGTGAACCAACCATCATAATAGGTGCCAAGATAGACAGTCCAGTTACTACCTCATAAGAGATAAAAACCGCAGCACCCCTTGCAGCTGAGATAAGTGAGAATTTATTTGCAGATGCCATACCGCCTAGAAGTGGACCATAGAGGCCTACTCCCATAACTCCAAGGATATATAAAATACCGATGTTGATATCTGCGACTATTGGATGAACTGTGTATCCAAAGATAGTAAATTGTGGCAAAAATGGAATAGCAGCTGCCGCCATAAATGCTGTTGCTGCAGTTATAACTGGAGCTATTTTAAAGATAGGAGCCACTACATTTTGTGGGATAATATCCTCTTTTGTAAATAATTTTACCCCATCCGCTGCAACTTGGAGCAGACCGTATGGTCCAACATTCATCGGCCCAAGTCTTCTTTGCATAAAAGCAAGAACTTTTCTCTCAAAATAAGTCCCAAGACCTGCTAGTGCAGAAAAGACAAGTAAAACTACAACAATCTTTATAACTGTCTCAATTAAATATGCTGTTTCCATATATTACACCCTTTCTATCGAAGCTTTATTAAAGCGGTAACCGCTAAAAAGTGCCTCTGAATTTATTTTAGTATCAAATGTTGGTAG
>Ga0265293_10006978_pt1 | contig 17683 bp, 20 predicted proteins | sample Munlanlewell138R_FD_192505 | JGI IMG/M metagenome (GOLD analysis project Ga0265293, IMG submission 192505) | Leachate microbial communities from a municipal landfill in Southern Ontario, Canada - Leachate well 138R | ecosystem: Engineered > Solid waste > Landfill > Unclassified | place: Canada...
TCGTCGATGGGATTGGCGCAAGGTATGCATAGTACGGCCTGACCGGCTTTAGGCGCATCGCCATTGCTATTGCGGATATGCATGTCGAAGGAATTCAGGCGCTCGCCGAAGTGAGGCGTATTCTGGGCTTCGTCGTCTTCTTTGTTCGCGATGGACGAGGAAATGCCCAGCCCATGGGCTAGTTCGTGAAATGCAACGGCGGTCAAGTCTACATCGCCGGCACGCGGCAACTGTGAAGGCAAAACGTTTTCCAGCGTATCCCAGTTCATCCGCCCCATGTAGAACATCGCATGCGAGCCAAAGGTCAGTTGATCGACAGGATGGCCTTGTATTGCGGCCTGGATCTGCGTTAGGTTCATGTCTCCGACTTGTTGAGGGTCGGAGCCGCCGGCGGCATTTCCTTCGCGGTTGGACGTGCCGATATTGATGATGCCGGGTAGCTGTCCAGGGACGGGGGTAATCAATTCTCCCCAATAGCGGATAGCTTCGAATATTTTGTCTTTTTGCAGGGAGCTCAGGTTCCAGGTGCTTTCCTTGGGGCTGGGCGCTTCCTCACCTTCGTCTTGTTCTTCCATGAAGTAGCCGTCGCCCATATTGAAGAATCGCGCGTCGAATATATGCGTGCCATCGGGTCGAAGGGCGGGCCGGATTTCTTGGGCCTTGCTGGAGGATGCGGGAAAAGCGAGCGCAAGCGCAATAGCGAGTGGACCGAGTGTTTTCATGGTGGGGTGAGGTTCCTGTAAAAGGCCGTTCGTGAGTTTCAGTCGTGTCTGGACGTTTATTTTAACGAAAAGTAACGATAATCAGACATTTCGTATCCACGAAAGTTTCCATGAAGACTCGATTTTTTCAGGGAAGCTCGGCCGGGTGGTTGCTTTCGGCCAGCGCCAGCTGGCGGCGTATATCCCATTCATTCAGCGTGGCATTCACGGGTCCGTAGAAAACGCCGTCGCGGATCACGAAAATCGACGGCAGATGGAAGACCTCGTAGCGCTCGGTTGCGCCCGCATTGGTTCCCGCGTCGATCCAGCACAGCCGTTGTACCGGAAGGTTCATGCGGGGCAGGGCCTGGCGCGCAAGATTGCAATTGGCGCAGGTTCGGCTGTAGAAAATGAGCAGCGAGACGCCCGGGGCATCCAGCAGGAATCGATCCACGGTGCCGTCGTTCAGTTCGTATTCGTCCATACGGTGGCCAAAAGCGCAAAGTTGTGATGATAGGAAGAGTTCAAGCCAGTGGCAACAGCTTTCTTGGCACCAGCCACAATAGCGCCAGCATGCCGAACAGCTCGATCAGCGACTGGAACACGATGACGACCGATGCCGTTCCCAACGTGGCAGGCAGGGCCAAGGCAAGCGGCAACACGACGAACGAGTTGCGGGTGGTCAGTGTAAATACGAGCGTGCGGGCCTGCGGAGTCGGAAGCCTGAACGCCCGCCCGATGACGAGGCCGCACACGGTGGCGCCGGCTAGAAAGGCGGCGCAGGCCATCAAGATGTCGCCCATCACGGGCATGGAATTCCGTACCGCCTCGACCTGGGATGCGGCGATGAAGAAAAGAACGAGCGCCAGCAGGGGCACCGGCAGCCGGCCGATTCTTGCGACCAGCTCGGCGCGCCCGGCGTGTCGCTTCGCCCATCGTTCGGTCAGCCAGGCCAGCCACAGCGGCAGAATGAGCACGCCTGCGAAGACGATGGCCATGCGGCCCGTTGAGACCAATGCCATGAACTCTTTGCCCATGAACAACCATAGGTAGAGCGGAAGCAGCAGCATTTGCGCGACCAGCAGCACGGGAGTGATCATGATGGCGCGCCGCAGGTCGCCGCCGGCCAAGTGCGTGAAGGTAATGAACCAGTCGGTGCATGGCACCAGCAAGACCAGCAGCAAGCCCAACCGGATTGCCGGCTCGTCGGGGACGAGCGCCAGCACCCCGGAAACCAATATCGGAAGCACGATGAAATTGCCCAGCAGCGCGGCCGACAGGAAGGCGCCGTCCTTGAAGGAGGCGGGCAATTCCACGAGGCCGGCCTGGGTAAAGGTCGCGTAAAGGAGCAGTGCCAGCCCCGGCCAGAGTAGCGGCTCGAATGCGGCGGCCAAACCGGGCGCGGCGCCGCCGGTCGCCAGGCCGATGAGAATGGCGATGAGGTAGAGCCAGACCTGGTGGCGTTCCAGCTTTTCCCTGCTCATCGATTTCGCGATGCGCTCGCGCCGCGCCTTGTCGTCATTGGGCGAGAGAGGTTTTCATGCGTCTATAGTCGGACTCATATTGTTTCGCCAGTTTTTTCTTCTGCGTATCCGTCAGAATCTTTCCCGATACCTGGAAAAACTTGGTTTCTTCTTCGCGAAGGTGATGATGGACTTCGTGCGAAAGCTTCTTCGCCTTGGCATACCAGCTGCCGCCTTCGAAATCGGCCTTGGACACGTCCTCGACGCATTCGTCGATTTCATGGTGTTCCGCCAGGGCATGGCGCGCGGAGTTCAAGCCCATGTCGTGCATCAATATCGGCGCGTACAGAAACCGCTCTTCGGCGGCCGCATGTGCCGCCAGCTCGATGCGAAGCTCGCGCAGTATTTCCTTGCGGCGGCCGTCGGGCTTGGTCCTGAGCAGCCGTCTACAGAGCGATCGCTGAAGTTCGTGGCTTTCCCTCAATGCTTCATAGATGTTGTCGTTCTTAGCCATGTCTTCCCTCCATCAATACGTATGGGCCGAATCAAAGGCGGCGATCCTTGCAGTGATCGCCGCCTTTGGACGGGAAACTGCAACATTGATTTCTGCGCTCATATTGAAAAATTCTTATCGCACATCCTTTCGATCAACGAGTTGTATCGCTAATGATAAATCTTTATCCGACTATAGTCGCTACAAGGCGTGAACTATGTGTTTACAATTGACATAAGAGAAGCGCCCTGCGTCGCTCTTGAAACTTTGCGAAGAGCCGTCCTGCTGGACCGTCGGGAGGACACCCAGGGGCCGAGTCCGAATATGTAGTTGGGCAGTACAATCCTTGGCAGGAGGCTCATTATGCCGTCGGACAATATCACCACCCGCCCCGAACCCGACCAGGTCCTGACCGACATCGCTGATTACGTGCTCGATTATCGGATCGACAGCGACCTGGCCTACGAAACGGCCCGCCATTGCCTGGTCGACACATTGGGCTGCGGCCTGGAGGCGTTGGACTATCCGGCCTGCGTCAAGCTGATGGGGCCGATCGTTCCGGGTACAGTGGTCCCGCACGGCGCCAGGGTGCCCGGCACGTCGTTCCAGCTCGATCCGGTCCAGGCGGCATTCAACATCGGCGCCATGATCCGCTGGCTGGACTTCAACGACACGTGGCTTGCGGCCGAATGGGGGCATCCGTCGGACAATCTGGGCGCCATCCTGGCCATGGCCGATTGGCTGTCGCGCCAGGCGGTCGCCCAGGGTCAGGTGCCGCTGACCATGCGCGATGTGCTGACGGCCATGATCAAGGCGCACGAAATCCAGGGGTGCATCGCGCTGGAAAACTCATTCAACCAGGTCGGCCTGGACCACGTCGTGCTGGTCAAGGTGGCGTCCACCGCCGTCGCATCGCGCTTGCTGGGGCTGTCGCGCGATCAGATTGTCGATGCCGTATCGCAAGCTTGGGTGGATGGGCATAGCCTGCGCACCTACCGCCATGCGCCCAATGCGGGCAGTCGGAAAAGTTGGGCGGCGGGAGACGCCGCCAGCCGCGCCGTGCGCCTGGCGCTCATCACCCGCGCGGGCGAGATGGGCTATCCGTCGGCGTTGACCGCCAGGCGTTGGGGCTTTTACGACGTGCTCTTCAAAGGCCAGCCCTTTCGGTTTCAACGTCCGTACGGCAGCTACGTCATGGAACACATTCTGTTCAAGGTTGCCTTCCCGGCCGAGTTCCATGCGCAGACAGCGGCGGAATGCGCCATGATCTTGCATGCGCAAATGAACGCGGCCGGGAGGACGGTGAACGACATCGCGCGCATCACGATACGCACGCATGAAGCATGCATCCGCATCATCGACAAGCAAGGTCCGCTCTACAATCCCGCCGATCGCGATCATTGTATCCAGTACATCGTGGCAGTATCCTTGTTGTTCGGACGCTTGACGGCCGACGATTACGAGGATGGCGTTGCCGCGGACCCGCGCATCGACGCCTTGCGTGCCAAGATCGTCTGCGTCGAAGACCCCGCGTTCACCGCGGATTATCACGACCCAGAAAAACGATCGATCCCCAACGCGCTGACGGTGGCGTTTACGGACGCAAGCGTGATGCCCGAGGTGATGTGCGAATACCCCATTGGTCATCGGCGTCGGCGCGCCGAGGGCATTGCGCTGTTGGAGGAAAAATTCCGGCGCAATCTGGCGCGGCGTTTTTCGGCTGAGCAGCAAGACCGGATACTGGCGGCATCGCGTGACCAGAAAGCGTTGGAAGCCATGCCGGTGAACGCGTATGTAGACCTGTACGTCGATTCCGGAGCGGACCTTGTCGGACCGCCTGTTACTTCGCTATCGTAACGCCAGGATTCAACACAGGTTCGTACATGGCGCCGGGCCTGCAGGGGTTGCCGGCAATCAGGTCCAGGAGCGCGTTCATGCCGTCCGCGCCTATTGTTTCCGCCGGTATGCACACCGATGACACGAGCGAGTCCCGCCCGGTCCCACAGCCCAGAATGGCGATATCGTCGGGAACACGAAGCTTGTATCGCAGCGTCGCCTCTTCAACGGCGATGCCAGCATACTGGGAATGCGCGAAAAACAAAGCGCTGGGCCTGACCTCTTCAGGGCCGGTCAGCAGCTCGTGGATCAACGCGCGCAAGTCGGCGTAGGTGTTCACTTCTTCCTTGATCGTCACTTTGCAGGACGGGGCCTGCGCCAGCGCCTGACGCACGAAGGCATCCCTGCGCAGGCGCATGCCGCCCAGGCGCATTTGGGAAAAGACGGCGACGATATGCCGATGGCCGAGATCCACCAGCGTTTTCGCGGCGATGGCGCCGACGGCCGTGTCGTCCGGGAGGAACTGAATGTCTTCGGGATCGCCGGAGGGACGGTTGATCACCACATAGGGCAGGTTGGCCGCTTTCAAGAACTTCAGTCGGGGATCGGGTTGCCATGCGCATGCGACGAGCACGCCGTCCACCAGGCCCTGGGTGATGGACTCGACGATTTCTTCGCTTTGATGCACGTCTCCCAGATGGCCAAGAATCACGTCGAAGCCGGCGACGCGCGCCGCCGCTTCCGCGCCGCGAAAGAAGAGCGAGTGAAACGGATTGGCGATGTCAGGCGTCAGCAAAGCGACGACATTGCTCGATCTTGCCCTGAGGCTTCTGCCCATGCGGTTGGGACGATATCCCGCTTTCTTGGCAGTTTGGATGATACGTTGCCGGTTGGCGTCGGAAACACGGGCATCCTGCGCACCCCGCAGCACTCTCGAAATCAGCGACGGATCTAGGCCCAGTGTTTTGGATAGCGACTTCAGCGTAGGTTTTTCCATGACGACTATGATTACTCGGGGAAACCCCTATGTAAAGAGATCAAACGTTTGACTTAACATGATCAAACGATTGATCATGGCGATATGATGACATGCGACAACGCTTGGGGCATGTCTTCGGTGCCTGGCGGGTCGACCCCCCATAGCACGCGCGGTGGTCCTAGACCACAAATCGAAGGATTCTACGTTGAGGGCAAGTCCCATGCAAATATGCAGGAAGTGGATCGCCGGCTTATGCGTATTCATTGCGTCGACGTTCGCATTCAGCGCATCGTCGGCGTCAGCCGATACCTATCCCGATCGTGCCGTGAAGTTCGTCGTACCGTTCGCGCCGGGCGGTTCGACCGATATTCTCGCCAGGATGCTCGCCAAGGAGCTGGCGAGCGAGCTCGGCGTCAGCGTCGTGGTGGAAAACCGGGCGGGGGCGGGTTCCATCGTCGGCACGCAGGCCGTTGCGCGCTCGCAGCCCGATGGCTACACCATCTTGATGACCGGCATGCCGTTCTCGACTTTGCCGGCGGTCGCGACCGAACTGTCGTTCGACCCGAAGGCGGACTTCACGCCCATCATCAAATTGGGGTCTTTGCCGACCATTCTCGTCATCCCTTCGTCCGTGAAGGCAGGGACGCTGCAGGACTACATCGCGTTGTTGAAGCAAAGCACCGACCCCTTGAACTACTCGAGCGCCGGCATCGGAAGCCTGAATCACTTGGCGGGGGAGCTGTTTGCCCGCTTGACCGGACTGGACCTAACGCACGTTCCATATCAAAGCGGCGGCCAGGCCACGATGGCGCTGCTCAGCGGCGAGGTGAATTTGTTGTTCACCACGACGCCGCCCACAATTTCGCACCTTCAGGCGGGAACCTTGCGTGCCATCGCCATATCCAATGACGCCCGGGTCAAGGCACTGCCGGACGTGCCCACGTTCGCGGAAGGGGGCTTGCCCAATTTCAAGTCGGAATACTGGTTGGGCTTGCTCGCGCCGGCGGGCACGCCGGAGACGATCGTCGACACGCTCAATAAAACCGTGAACAAGATACTGGACAGCGAAACCATGAAAAAGCATTTCGCCGAGCTCGGGCTGGAGCCCGGAGGAGGCTCGCCCGACCAGTTCGCCAAGCTCATCGACGACGACATCCAGCGCTGGCTGCAAATCATGAAAGATACCAAGTCGCAATAGCGGCATAGCCCGTCATCGGGTGCATAGATCTCAGCAACTCCTTAAGACCAGCCAATGAAAATTATTGATTTCCGTATTCGGCCACCCTATAAGTCATTTACCGACATGGTGATGTATTCGAGTCCCGACCGTCGCGACAATTTCACGCGGCAGCTGGGGTTGACGCCCTCGCCGGCGGCGCAGCAACAGTCCGTCGATTTGTTGATGCGGGAGATGGATGAAGCCGGCGTGACGATGGGCGTCGTGGTCGGCAGAAACTCGGGCTTTTTCGGCTCCGTTCCCAACGAGATCGTCCTGGAATTCACCCAGGCCCATCCCGGCAGATTCATTCCGGTGGCGTCCATCGACGCATCCAACCGGAAAGCCGCGATCGCGCAGATAGACGCCTCGGTCGCGGCCGGCTTCAAGGCGATCAATATCGAGCCCGGGGCCTACGCCCATCCCATGTATACGGATGACCGGCGCCTCTATCCAATCTACGCGCATTGTGAGGATCGCCATCTCCCGGTGATCATCATGACGGGCGGCAACGCCGGGCCCGACATCAGCTATACGCAGCCGGCCGCGCTGGATCGCGTCCTGGCCGATTTTCCGACCCTGCGCGTGGTTACCTCGCATGGAAACTGGCCTTGGGTGACCGAAATTCTGCATGTGGCGTTTCGCCGGCCGAATCTCTACATCTCGCCCGACATGTACCTCGTCAATATGCCGGGCATGGATGACTACGTCAAAGCTGCCAATAGTTATCTTGCGGACCGTTTCCTGTACGCCAGCTCGTTTCCTTTTTGCGGCGTGAAGGCGTACAAGGAGTGGTACTGCCAGCTTGGCCTGACGCCGGAAAACCTCGAAAAGACCATGTACGCCAATGCCGCCAAACTGCTCGGCATTGAATGAAAAGGCTCTCGGCCGCGAGAGCAGGGGAATCATCGATGAAGACAGGTAACGCCGCCGGCGCCGCACCCGGCATTCTTTTGGTCACGCTCGACGCCGCTGAGGGCGACGAGCAGGAACTGCACGATTGGTACGATTTCGAGCATATTCCGGAAAGGGCGGGTGTGGCGGGCTTCAAAACCCTTCAGCGCTACGTGTGCCTGGAAGGCTGGCCCCGCTTTTTGGCCTTGTACGACCTGGAATCGCTGCGTGTTCTGGAGTCCGAGGCCTACCAGGCCATCGTGGGCGAGAACTATACCCCATGGTCCAAGCGCGTCATCGGTAAGGTACGAGGGTGGATACGCAGCGAAGCCGAGTTGGTTGGCGCCGGGGCCGCGCAAACCGGCGCGGCCGGCGCGCCGCTTCGGCTGCTGCTCGTGAGTTTCAAAGATGTTCAGGAATACGAGGAGCAAGGACTGGCGAAAAAGCTCGATGCTTATGCGAATAAAAAATTTGAGATACTACAGGCAAGACTGTTCCGGGTTGCCAACACGACCGAGCGGCGCTTATACGCGTTGATCGAGTTGTCCGTCCCCCGGTCGCTATCCGATTTCGACTGGGAAGTGTTGACCCCGGACTCGGGAACGATAGACATTGCCAATATATATACGCGCTATTGGCGTTCCCAGAACTAAGCAAGGTTTTCCCGTGTGGACCGTGGCGCCCGGCGGCTCGGGCCGTGTTTCGGCATGACCAGGGTACGCGTGTTGGCGTTTCAGGAGATGTGAGATTGAGTGAGAATGAACGGCGCATCCTTCGCCGAGATCCCAGCCCTTTGCTGTTTCGGTCTATCGGCTTTCGCGGCGTCACGGTGCGAAACCGGATCATGCTTTCGCCGATGTGCCAGTATTCCGCCACCGACGGCATGCCCAACGACTGGCATTTCGTCCACCTTGGATCGCGCGCCGTGGGCGGCGCGGGTATCGTGTTCACGGAGGCGACGCATATCGATCCCATAGGCCGGATTACGCCCAATTGCTTGGGATTATGGAATTCGCAGCAGGCCGAAGCGTTTTCGCGGATCGCGAGGTTCGTGCACGACCAGGGCGCGGTGCCGGGCATTCAGCTTGGCCATGCGGGCAGGAAGGCGAGCACAATGCCGCCTTGGAAGGGATCCAAACCGCTCTCGCCCGCTGACGGTGGATGGGACACCATTGGACCAAGCCCGCTAGCCTTCGCCAAGGGGTTCGCGCCGCCGCGGGAAATGACGCGGACCGATATATCGGATGTCACCGACATGATGGTCAGGTCCACCGTTCTTGCGCGGGATGCCGGCTTCAAGATACTGGAGATTCATGCCGCGCATGGCTATCTCTTGCATCAGTTTCTTTCGCCCTTGAGCAACAAGCGCACCGACGAATACGGGGGAAGCTTCGAGAATCGGACGCGCTTGCTGCTGGATACGATCTCCGCCGTGCGAACGGAATGGCCGGATGATCTTCCGCTGTTCGTTCGGCTCAGCGTTTCCGATTGCGTGGAAGGCGGCTGGGATGTCTCGGATAGCGTCGCGCTGGCTCGCATCATGAAGGCAAGCGGGCTGGTCGACTTGGTGGATTGTTCGTCCGGCGGCAATGATCCCGCCCAGAAGATTTCCATTTACCCAGGATATCAATTGAGCCTGTCGGAGCAGGTCCGCAAGCAGGCGCAGATTGCCACGGGGGCGGTCGGGCTGCTGCATGGCGCCGATCTGTGCGAGCAAATCGTCGCCAACGGCCAGGCCGACCTGGTCATCCTGGGCAGGGCGCTGCTGGCCGAACCCTATTGGCCCTTGTATGCGGCGAAGAAGCTGCGGGCGACGATCAACTGGCCCGTCCAGTATGAGCGCAGCGACATCTACTGACATTGACTGAAGCGACGCGATTCGAAGCCGAGTATGGAATAATTTCCGGTATCACGTATCGGAGATGGTCATGTCTACAGAAAAAGTCGCTCTTATTACCGCAGGCGGGTCCGGCATGGGCGCCGCGTGCGCCAGAAAGCTGGCTCAGGACGGGTATCGCATTGCGGTGTTGTCGTCGTCCGGAAAAGGCGAGGCGCTTGCCAAGGAGCTGGGCGGTGTGGGCGCGACGGGTTCGAACCAGTCGCAAGACGACGTGCGGCGGCTCGTCGACCTTGCCATGGAAAAATGGGGGAGGGTCGACGCATTGGTCAACTCCGCCGGACATGGCCCGCGCGCGCCTATTCTCGACATCAGCGACGAGGATTGGCACAAGGGCATGGACGTTTATTTTCTGAGCACCGTGCGCCCCATCCGGATGGTGGCGCCGATCATGGCGGAGCAGGGCGGCGGCGCCATCGTCAATATTTCGACGGCCTGGGCGTTCGAGCCTTCCGAGATGTTTCCGACGTCGGCCGTGTTTCGAGCCGGATTGGCGAGCTTCACCAAGATTTTCGCCGATAACTATGCCGCGAAGAGTATCCGCGTGAATAATGTTCTGCCCGGTTGGATCGACAGCCTGCCCGAGACCGACGAGCGGCGCAGTCGCGTGCCGCTGGGGCGCTATGGCAAAGTGGAAGAGATCGCCGCGACCGTCGCGTTTTTGCTTTCGGACGGGGCGGGCTATATCACCGGCCAAAATATCCGGGTAGACGGTGGACTTACTCGCGCCGTTTGACCCTGCCTGGCCGAGTCCGGATCAGTGAGCGGTCCTCGTCGCCTGCCAGCATAGGATCGAGCCGATGCACACCATGATCGCGCCTTGCCAGAATTGCACGGAAAGAGGCGCGCTCAGTAGCGCCGCCGCGAGCGCGGCGGAGAACACGGGGATGAAATAGGATGCCCCGGCAAGGATGGTGATGTTTCCGTGCAGGATGCCGACATTCCAGGCCGCGTATCCAAAGCCCATGGAGCCGGCCGCCAGCGCCAGATAAATCAGCGATTGGGTGCTGAACCGCATGGCGCCTTCGTCGACGAAGAGGTACTGTATCCATAGCGTCACCGCCACCAGAATGAAAAACAGCGTGATGCCGTTTTTTCCGTGCGCGATGCGGGTCGTGACCGTGCAGTAGGCGGCCCAGATCAAGGCGCCGGCAAAGGCTAGCCCGTAGCTGAGCGGATTATCCTGGATATTCGCCCACATTCCGGAAAAATCCAGGCCCTGTTCACCTCCCAGTATCCAGCACACTCCGAGCGTGGAAAGAAAAAATCCCGGTACGATCAGCAGATTGGATTTTTGCCTGTTGAACAGGATGGCGAAAACGATGGTCAGGGTCGGCCACAAATAATTCACCATGCCGACTTCGATGGCTTGCCTGCTCGTGTTGGCATAGCCTATGGATAGGGAAAGACACAGTTCGTAGATCACGAACAATATGCTGCCCCATATTAGGTAGTTTCTTGGAAATTCGCGGACCTTGGTCATGCCCACGGACAAGGTCAGGAAAACCGATGCCAGGGTATAGATCAGGGCGGCGCCGCCCACCGGTCCGAAGTCGACGCTGACGCCACGGATCAAACCGACGATCAGGCTCCAAAGCAGGATCGCGAGAAGTCCGATCAGTGTTGCTTTGTTTTTGCTCATTTACTTGTTTACCGGTCCTGATTCCGCCGCTTGCAAGCAACGCCGGACAGATAGTCGTTCGACAAAAAAGGGGGAGGTCGCATGCGAGGACACGTTTACATGCGAGGGATAGCGGAGTTTAGTACATTGTTATGCCATGAGTCGCGGCATAACGTCGAAACTCGTCCTTGACGGTGCGGCGAGGTGGCCATCCACTTCCGTGGCGCGGGCAAGCCTTTGCTGTTGTCGATCTCCGATGGCGCATTCTCGCGTTTGCATCGGGATCTCCAAACCGACCACGCATTCGTCACTGTCGAGAGTCTGGCCAACCAGACGGCTATCATCCGCACACAGGCTATCGCCGATTTGTACTTCTCGAGCGAAGCTTAAGACACCTACGGCCCCGAGCATCACGATTACGAAAACCATGTGACATTGCAGATGCCCGATCCGCGCGACTGGGAAATCGTGGAGGCGATTGCCTGCGATGGCGTGGGCCTGGAAGATTTCGCCGAGGCGGACATCCAGCGCGTAACCGAGCAGATCATGATCACCGAGGAACAGTACGCGCAGCTCGTGGCCGATGGAATGATCAAACCTGAGGATCTGGAAGCGGAAAAAACGAGAAACCAGGCAGAAACCGATAGGATCTGCGCTCTGGCGACGCAGATTGTCTATCAGTTCTCAAACGGCAAACGGCAAACGGCAAGCGGCGTAGCGAGAGCATGGTGGCTGTCGATGGCGTGTTCGAGGCCTTCGAGCCTTTGCTGGACGATTTCGACGACGATCTGGACAACGGCTTTATCCGTCTTCCCTTCGAGGGCTGGCATCGTACTGCGTTCGTGAACAAAGGCGCCCTGGATTACGTCGTGCTCCCCACTCATCGTATCGAGCAGGGGCGCATAGACATGGAAGCGAAGCTTTTGGACGAATCGGCATGAAGCTAGGCGGCTGTCTCGCAGTCGTGCTCGGCGCGTCGGCAGCTTTCTTGCCGAGTTTGCGGGATCGCCATCAGGGCAGCAGGGTCACGCGGTCCACTTCGAACTCGGTCTTGCGCGATCCTTTGTCCAATTCACCCAGCAGTTCCACGCGGTGTTCGGCGCCGATGGTTTGGCCGGCAGGGAAATCCTCGTCGTCGATTTCAACGATGATGCGGCCCGTTTCGTCCTCGAAGGTATAGCGCTCGCGGCCTTCGAACGACACGATGCGGCCCTGCAGGCGGGCAACCTGGTCATCGCGACCCGTGTCGAGCAGTTGCTTGACCGTCATCACGGGCACGTTGTTCGGCCCGGAGTACGTGCCTTGGGCGGCGGCCTTGGGGGCGTTGCTGGGGCCGGTATAGTTGGAGGGCTGGGCGACGGCCACGGCGGCGGCGCCCAGGGCCAGGAGGGCGGCAGCGGTCAATGCGGATACGGTAAGACGCATGATTCAAATCCTTTTTCATGTTGGCAAGACGTTGCGCTGATTGCGTAACGATGGCATTAGAAAACACGAACCTGAAGGCAATCTTATATGGCTCAGTCCGGCGGAAAATCCAGCACCACGCCTAGTCCCCGGCCATCCAGTCCGTCCTCGAAGCGCAGGCGGGCGCCGTGCAGGGCGGCGATGCGCGCGACGATGGATAGGCCCAGTCCATTGCCGGTCCGGCCGGTGCCCAGCACCCGAAAGAACCGCTCCCCGAGACGATCCCGCAGTTCAGTAGGCACGCCCATGCCGTCGTCGCGCACGGCCAGGCGCGTGCCTCCATTTGGAAGCCGCGCGGATTCGATGCGCATCCGGCCGCCTTCGAGACTGTAGCGCAGGGCATTGTCGATGAGGTTGCGCATTGCGCTGGAGAGCAACGCGGGCGCGGCGCGCAGTTGAGGCTTGATCGCCGCGCTGCAGCCAGTCCACCGCATAGCCGTCCATCTGTAGCCACGATTGCAGGGAACTGCCCAGTGAGCGGTCGTCTTCGATCAGTAGAATGCGCATGCAGCGAGTCTACGATAAAAAGATGAAGCGAAGCTGATGCCCGTACGGGGATTATCGTGCCGCCAGGGCTCGCCGATTCCACGGCATCTTCATGAGCACGCGGGCCAGGCCGCAGAATCCGGAGATCCCCGCGAACGTCAGGCCTGTTCCGACAAAACCGGAGAGCAGGAAGAACCATGGCGAAACCGTCAATCCAAGCACGGTTCCGAACACCACCATCGAGCCGGCGGCGATCTGGACTTGCCGCTGCAACTCCAGCGGCTGCGAGGAGTCGGCCACGACCGGAAGTCCGGCCGCCTTCCAGGCATCCAGGCCGCCTTCCAATATGTAGGCTTCGCAGGATACGCAGGTGCTCAATGCGTTCGCGTTCAGGTGTGTGCGGTTGCCGGAGCGGCAATGAAAGATGACTGTTTCGGCTCCTTCCAGAGCGCCCGGGGCCGCGGTCAACTTTTCCATTGGAATATGGCGGGCTTGCGCAATGCGCTCCCGGGCGTGCTCGTCGGCGGAGCGGATGTCCACCAGCACGGCTCCCTGTTCGAGATAGCGGTGGGCGGATGCGGGAGTAATCGGTTTCAGTGTCATGCGGTGGACTCTCTGATAACGGTCATGGGATGGAGTCATTACGGGCAGTAGATTTCCTTGAGCGCGGCCACGACCTTGGCCACTGCCGGATTGTCGATGCGGTAGTACAACGTTTGCGCCTCACGCCTGAATGCCACCAGGCCTTCCCTGCGCATTTTGGCCAAGTGCTGGGAAAGCGCCGACTGGCTCAGGGCGACCCGGTCGTTCAACGCGTTGACGGACATCTCGCCCGTCTCGATCAGCAGGCACAACACCAGCAGGCGATGCTCGTTGCCGATGGCGCGAAGCAAGGCCGCTGCTTTCGACGCGCCTTCCTGCATGAACAGCCTGTCTGAGGTTTTTACCATCATGCCACGCATTGTATTAGTAAATACTAAATTTGTAAATGCTAATTTTATGTCTATGCATGCCTTGCCGCTGGCTCACCAATTTCATTGCTTAATTTGTTATGTTATAACATTCTATAAATAGTCATTGCTCTTTGCCTCCTTATTTATCCTGATCACAATGAATCCTTATTCCACACCTTCGTTCCGTAGGCTCCCCGTCACTGTCCTTTCCGGCTTTCTTGGCGCCGGCAAGACGACGCTGCTCAATCACATTCTCAATAATCGGGAAGGCCGCCGCGTGGCCGTTATCGTCAATGACATGTCCGACGTCAACATCGATGCGGACCTGGTTCGCGAGGGCGGCGCCGAGCTGTCGCGGACGGACGAAAAGCTGGTCGAGATGAGCAACGGCTGCATCTGCTGTACATTGCGCGAGGATTTGCTGGTCGAAGTGGATCTGCTTGCGCGAGAAGGAAAGTTCGACCAGCTCGTCATCGAATCCACAGGCATTTCCGAGCCCTTGCCCGTGGCCGAGACCTTTACGTTCGAAGGCGAAGACGGACGAAGCTTGAATGAAGTGGCGCGGCTGGACACGATGGTCACGGTGATCGACGCGTTCAACTTTCTACGCGATTACAGCTCGAGCGACAGCCTGGAGGCACGCGGCGAGTCTTTGGGTGAAGAGGATGCGCGCACCGTCGTGGACCTGCTGATCGAGCAGGTCGAATTCTGCGACGTGATCGTGATCAACAAGATCGATCTGGTCAGCGGCGAAGAGCGTGAGTGCTTGACGGCGATCCTGCGTCGCCTCAATCCCAGGGCGAGGATAGAGATCGCCGAGTTCGGCAAGGTGCCGCTGAATCGGGTCCTGAACACCGGCCTGTTCGATTTCGAACAGGCGTCCCAGGCGCCGGGGTGGCTGCGGGAGCTGCGCGGCACGCATACGCCCGAGACCGAGGAGTACGGCATCCACACCTTCGTCTACCGCGCGCGGCGGCCTTTTCATCCTCGGCGCTTCTTCGAGCTGGTCGAAAGCGAGTGGCCGGGTGTGGTCCGTTCCAAGGGGTATTTCTGGCTGGCCTGCCATCCGACGTTGGCGGGGGCATGGTCGCAGGCGGGCGCGATCGCCCGTCACAGTCCGGCCGGCTACTGGTGGGCCGCCGTGCCGCCGGAGCGCTGGCCGCGGGAGCCGGAGGACGTGGCCGCCATACGCGCGAAATGGGACGAGCGGGTGGGAGACGCGCGCCAGGAACTCGTGTTGATAGGCATGAGCATGGACGAAGCGCAGCTGCGTGCGAGATTGGACGCGTGTTTGCTGACCGATGAGGAAATGGCTCGGGGTCCGGTTGGCTGGATGAAATGGAGCAATCCATTCTCGGGGTGGCCGGCCGCGGCTTGATCGGATTCGGAACAGATGCTGTTCCGGTGCCGCCGTTGCCGCAGCCTATGGTCCGGCGCATACTTCCGTCACTAAAACAAGGACGGAACGGTGGACGTCGCAGACATCGCATGAAGCTGGTCAGTTATATCCATCCAGGCACGCAGCAGTCGTCTGGCGCGCTGGTGGGCGACGCCATAGTCGATTTATCTCACGACGGGATCGTCTCTTTGCGCGGCGCACTGCAAGCGCTGTCCCAACTGCAGTTGGCCGCCTTGTTGGAAGAGCGCAAGGCGGAAGCGGGCGTGCCGTTGAAGAGCGTGACGCTGCTGCCCACCATTCCCGATCCGGACAAGATCCTTTGCGTAGGGCTGAATTACCGCCTGCACGCGCAGGAAGCCGGTATGCCGATTCCGCAGCGTCCATCCGTGTTCGTGCGGTTCGCCTCGTCGTTCACCGGCGCGGACCGGCCTGTGCTGCGTCCTCGCGAGTCCGGGCAGTTCGACTATGAAGCCGAGCTTGCCGTCGTGATCGGGCGTAAGGCGCGTCGCGTGGCCGAGAAGGATGCGCCGGCATATGTGGCCGGATACGTTTGCATGGCTGAAAATTCGGTTCGCGATTGGCAGAAGCATGCGGCGCAGGCCACGCCCGGTAAGAATTTCATGCATTCCGGCGCGCTACCTGCGCCAGGGGGACGTATTTGAAGTCGAGATTTCCGGACTGGGTGTGCTGCGCAACCCCGTTCGTACCGAAGCGTAGCCAACAGGAGATTTCATGAGCCAAACCGCCATCTGGCTAAGCGAAGAAGGTATCGTTTCAATTGTATCTCTTAGCGATACGTTAGGCGTGCTCGAGGCCGGCGTGCAAGAGCTGGGCGAAGGCACTGCCTTGAACATTCCCAAAGCGCTCGCCCATTTCCATGAAGCGGATATTGTTTTATTAAAAAAAATAAAATGGTATCGATACCTATTGCAGCTATTAAAAAATCCGGAAGGCCGGATCGAAACGAAATGAAATCGATACCAAACGCTATAGACCAATCGAGTCCAAAAATTATTTTTAAATGTAATTTATAGGGAATTTATAGGGAAAACCAGAAGCGGGATTGGCGGCGGCCAAGCCTGAAAGCTGTGAAAGAGGGGGGACTATCCTCTAGATGGGGAGAGAGAACGTCTGCTTCACGATTTCGCTGGGCACGTCCGTTTTCACATTCTGAATGCCGTTTTTTCTCGTCAGGTTGGTGGATTGAAAGCGGCGATAGTCATTCAGGTCGGCGACGACGACGCGCAGCAACGCGTCGCTTTCGCCCAGCATGATGTAGCATTCGACGACTTCCGGCAGCTGCCGCATCGCGGCGACGAAGAGGTCGACCGTTTCCGCATCCTGAGCCGTCAGCCACACCCGGGCGAACATGGAAAGCTTCAGTCCCACCTTTTCTTGATCGATGACGGCGACGTATCGCCGGATGACGCCGGCTTCTTCAAGCAGCTTCACGCGGCGCAAGCAGGGCGACGGCGACAAGCCCACCCTTTTTGCCAGTTCGTTGTTCTGGATACGCCCGTCGTGCTGGAGCTCTCGAATGATGCGTTTGTCTATCTCATCCAATTTCATGAAATTTTTTGCCAGAAAAAATTGATTTCCATGAATGATATTCTAAACATTAATATGATGATGGAATAAACGCAACCCTATTGCCGAAAAATACTGGTACCATTTTTCAAACTCGAATTGGGGCATTTCATGGATTTTGCATGGCTGGCCGGATTGACCGGCTTTGCCTTTGCCATGGCGGCAACGCCCGGACCGAACAACACATTGGTTGCGGCTTCGGGGGCGACATATGGTGTGGGAAGGTCGCTGCCGTTGATGGCGGGGATCGGTATGGGTGTGGCGGTGATCATGTTGATGGTCGGCGCTTTTGGCACGTCGCTGGTCGTGGACTCGCGGGTCGGCGCGGCGCTCAAGTGGATCGGCGTCGCCTATCTATTGTGGCTGGCCTGGAAGATCGCCGCGGCCGAGCCGGCGATCGCCTCGGAATCGGAGAGCAAGGCGGGAGGCACGCCTCTTTCGTTCGCGCAGGGGGCGCTTCTTCAAATCGTCAATCCGAAACTATGGGTCATCGTGGGCGGCGTCGTCGTCACCTACGGGCAGGCCGCCGCTGGTGCCAAAGCCTACACCGTCGCCGCCTTGTTTGCCTTCATCTTCGGAATGATGACGTTCATCAGCACCCTTGGGTGGACCGTGCTCGGCGCCTCCATCGGACGTTTCCTCAATTCGCGCCGCTCGGTCCGCGTCTTCAATGGCGTGATGGCGGCGCTGCTGG
>Ga0265293_10006979_pt1 | contig 17681 bp, 12 predicted proteins | sample Munlanlewell138R_FD_192505 | JGI IMG/M metagenome (GOLD analysis project Ga0265293, IMG submission 192505) | Leachate microbial communities from a municipal landfill in Southern Ontario, Canada - Leachate well 138R | ecosystem: Engineered > Solid waste > Landfill > Unclassified | place: Canada...
ATTTGCGGTAAGCGGTATAAATAAAGCCGGGCAAAGGGATATACATCCAGGAATATTTCTCTGTTAAAGGAAATAAATTAGAAGCTAAAGGAAGGCGTCCGCCGTGAATGCCATCGCTGTAGAGCGGGTTATGGGCTGCTATAACGAGGTGTTTATCATTGCTGTTGACCAGCATGTTTTGCAACGAATCCAAAAATAGCTCGTAAGAAGTATTCCCGTTTTTCTGGTGTGGGAAAAACCACCAATGTGTGTCTATAATGATCAAAGCTATTTGGTCGCTAAGTTGCAAAAGCACCGGGCCGGGCGTGCCATTTTCAGGCAAAAAGTTTAAGGAATCATCAAACTGCTGTTCAATAAGTTGTTGTTGATTCAGGATTCGGCTCAGGCCGTCTTTTGTTTGATTTCCCCAATCGTGATTGCCCGGGATAAAAACAAAGCGACCTTTATAATCTCCCAACAGATCAAACTGATCCAATAAACTTTGGTGCGCAGTTTCCCAGCCTTTCGAGGCAGAATCAGGCAGCCCGGCCGGATGCACGTTATCGCCCAAAAACACTGCCGCGCTTTCAGCAGAAGCCCCGTCGAGCTGGCTTTTCAGCAATTGCTTCAATTCAGGAAAGTTGCCTAATCTTCGGGCATCACCGATTAAAAAAAGCTCATACTCCAACAGCTCCTCTGGCTTGTTGTTTTGACCGAAGGCTATTGCTGAGCTAAACAGCTGTCCGCAGAACAACATTGCTGTTAAAAACCTTACTATTTTAATTTGTTTCCAAAACATAGCTATCTATTATTTTCATTCTCAGGCTTATGCACTGATGCGCTATTAAACCTCAGCAGTTTTGCCATCCCGCCTCTTGCTTCGTTGGCGATAAACAAATCTGCATCTCCAGAGAAAGCAATTCCTTCGGGCTGCCCGAATAAAGCAGGATCAAGTTGTTTAATGTATTTGAGCTGACAAACGCTATCATAAACCACGAGCAGTTTGCCGATATGGGCCAGGATATAAAAATCCTTTGTATGTGGGTGAATTGCTATTGCCGATGGCATAAAGTCTGAACTTTCATCATAGAGACTGAGAAAGCGACCAATTCTGATCGCAAGTTTCGAGAAGTAATTTTTTTCAATAGCTGATTTTAACTGCTCAATATCAATTAATAAGGCAGGCTCATCAGCTAATGTTTTGCTGCCAAGATCAAATTCATAAACCGCTCTTTTACCTATAAATTGATTTTTCTTTTTCAAAGAGGGATCACGTTTATTTAACAGCAGCAACTTCCTTCTGGTGGCATCATAAGCCAGTCCTTCCACATCATTTTTAGCGCTGAGCGGTGTTTTATAGCTGGTGGTTGATGGTGAAGCTTTATCGTAATTCGCGACACAAAAAATCCGGCCATCTGATCTGACGACAAATACGGTATCATTAACCCAAGTAATTCCTTCGTAATCACCTGGTTTCCCAAATTTTATTCTCTCGATGACGCTTCCGTTATCCGGATTTATAAAAAACAAAAAACCCAGTTCATCCTGCACGGCAATCAGCCGATCATTCACATCGTCGTAAGCCAGGCCTGATATCTCATCTAACACTACAGGCAGCTCAAAAACCTTGTCGGGCTTGCTTAGATCATAAGCGAAATCGTTATTTTCACTTGCCGTAGTAGATTCTGTGGCACAGGCACTTAGAAGCAGTATGGTCGGGATAAGTACCGCCAACAGCAGCAGGAATGGCCGACTGAAACAAAAATATTTATAGTTGTTAAGCCGGATCATCTCACTCGGGTTTTAAATTTATTGGCATGGCCATGGGTGGCATAATTACTTCTTTATATTTCTGGCGATACTGACTTTTGCAAAGCATCTGACTCAGCAGCCTGATGGTTGAATGCACGTAGTTTCCTTTATTCAACATGATGGCTTCAAGCTTTTGTGCTGAGGCAGCATCAACGATTTCAGCCCTGGTTGGCACATTCTTTTTCGACAGGCTTTCCAAAACCTGAGTAGCCCATATTGCCGGGATATAAGCTGCTTCGCACAGCCTGATGATTTCTTCCTGGATGTGATAAAAGCCTTTCCAACCTGTTTCAACCGCCAGGTCTCCTCGTGCAATCATAAGACCGATATCGGGATAGCGCATCGCATGAAGCAATATCTCGGGCAGGTTTTTCACGCCTTCGGCAGTTTCAATTTTCAGCACGAGGCCCGGGCTTATGTTCAGCATTTTAAACTGTTCGAGAATCGCTTCCACATCCTGCCACCTGTTCACGAACGACAGGTTAATGATATCAGCAAGATCGCTTACGGTTTTCAGGTCGTTTTGATCTTTCTCCGTCAGGCCGTCAGCATGGATATCAATTTCTGGAAAATTAATTCCTTTGTCCGCAGCAAGCTTGCTGCCGCTGTCTTTGGCTCCCTTGATTTTCAGCAGCATATAATCTTCTGTAAGCTCTTCAATTTTAGCTTCAATCTTTCCATCATCAAAAAAGACTGTCTGGCCTGTCTTAGCAAGCTCAAAAACAGCGGGATAGGTGCAGGAAATATGTGCCGGACTGATCAATTTGCCAGCTTCCGAAAAAATAGCATTCTCGCCAGGAACCGACGCCTTATCCAACCTGAGCAAATCGCCGGTTTTAAGTGTCAGGTATTGTTTTAACGGCATTATTTCACCGATTAGGCCATGCGATCTTTTAGCTGTTTTTGCTTTTATTAAGGTAAGCTTCGACCCACTTGTTATGTAAGCCGATCTGTCGCATTGACCAATAAATCCAAGCCGGTTTTTCCTGATTATTTCAATGTCAATAAGTTTCCTTCTGGCATCCTCTACCAGCAAGCGATCACCCTTTTTAAAAAAGCTCATAAATAGCTCGTCAACAGGCAGATGAGCTTCATAGTCGTTTTGTGGAGGCAGCTGACCGGAAGGTGCTAACCATAACTTTGCAGGCTTGGAAATGGCGCCAAGTTCATCTTTCCCGGGTTTGATACGAACAACGTCGGGTCCTGAAACCACCGCGCCGGTTCTGATTTTTGGCCCTGCCAGATCAAAAGAAACAAGGGTAGGTTTAGCTGATTTTTCATTGGCTTTTCGTATGTTTTCCACCATTTTTCGCCAATCATCAGCCTCGTCATGCGCGCAATTAATCCTTGCAATATCCATCCCTGCACTAACCAGTCGCCTCACATACTTTTCGTCTTCGATGGTACGCTGTGGCAGGGTTACCATGATTCTCGTGCGACGTCCACGCGGTTTTTTGCCAAATAATGAGCGCGTATTTTTTCTTAAATTTTTGGCTGCACTGGACAGTGAAACTGCTTTTGAAGCTTTGCGATCAGTTGATTTTTTCGTGTGATTGGCGGCCGAACATTCAATCAGTTGTTTCAACTTATTAAGGCTCCACATTATATGTGCATTAAACTCCATAATATCCTGAAAACCAAGCTCATATATAAGCTGTTGTGCCTCGTTCAATTTGAATGTTCTCAGTGCCAGGTAATGAACCAAATTTCTGGCGCCGGCCTTATGATTCGGATGAACAGATTTGATCAAATAATTATACCGCTGTTCCACAAGCGTGGCTTCACTTATGATATCATCAACAAGTTGCTGCAGAAGCAATAATTTAATTTTTTTGGCTTTCATGGCATCGCTTTTTTGTGAAACTAAAATTTATTCATTGAAAGAGTGATAATGATAAATGCTAAAACAGAAATGATCAGGCCAATCATAAACACCACGAAGGCAGCCCGCAACAGACTGTATTTTTTAGCTAAAACTATTCCCAGGTAGTACTGGTCTTTAATTAGTGCCGAGTATAAAAATCCTTCTCTTTTAATCAGTTCATGCACAGCCCATTCGTAATCAGCCTGTTCCATCTTGTAAAAATTACCGAAGAAAAGCAGGTTTACGTTCATCTTTTCGATGTCCTCGCGCTTGAACTTTCCCGAAGGCAAATGCGGCCTGGTAGCGAGAATTGCCAACACTATTGTTGCCAGACTAAAGAACAGGAAGATAAAAGAAGGAAGCAAAATCACGGGATCTTCTTCAAACCTTCGGACCAGCATCGTGATCACGAGTGATATAATAATCGCGTTGATGGATATCAGTATATTTGATTTATTATCTGCAATGGCGCTCAGGTTAATTTGATTTCGGGCAGTGAGTCTAAACATGGTTTCAACCCCGCGACTAATTTTTTTTGGTAGCTCGACTTCTGAAGCAAACACTTCCTGCTTGACGACTTCAGGCTTTGATTTGGCCTTTTGCGAAAGCATCTTTTGAAGCACTTTTATATTTTTCTCTTTCTCCTTTTCCAAAACTTCGATCCCGTAATTTGTGAAAAACCGATGTTCTTTGAGCAGGAACAAGGAATGCTCATAAAAGACTTTCTTTTTCAGCTTCCTGAAGGCTGTTAATTTCCATTCCTGCCTGAGCTTCTCGCCCAAGTCGAAAAAGCTTATCGAAGTAAGGTGCATCATATCAGCATCACATAAAGCTTTCGCTACCAGGCTTTCGGGTGTTTGCGGAAATTTAGTTGCCAAAATGGCTGCTGTAATAAGCTGGATATCTGCTTCTTCAAGTCCCTGCTCACTTAAAAATTCCTTCGCAGCTGCCGCGCTTTCCTGCTCGTGATTTTTATATTCAATCAAATATCCCAGGTCGTGAAACCAGGCAGCCAAGATCAACAACTGGGTGCTTTTCTGGTCCATATTTTCCTTTTCAGCAATAAGTATGGCATTCGAGACGACCTGCTTTGTATGATCTATTCCATGATAAACGTGCGTTTCGGGCGATTCTTTTTTTAGTCGTGAAGCAACATATTTTTCAGCTGCCTCTAATACATTATTTGTCTTTGTTTTCATCGATCTGAATCTTTAAATTGATTAATTTTCTGGTTATTTCACTCCAAATATTTTCATTGCCCGGATGATTCCTTTTAGCTGAAAACTCCCCGCAAAATAAAACCTTGAATTATCTTTTCTAATTCCTTTCCATACTTCATAAGAAATAAGGATTTGGGTGTTCAACTGTTTATTGAGCTGTTCTATTCGCGAAGCAATAATAACCACTTTCCCGGTGATTGAATATTGCATGCGATCAATCGTTCCAATATTTCCGGTGACAGCTTCGCCATAATGAATGCCAATACCGATACGGGTGGGTACAATGCTTTTGTTTTGATTTAGTTCCTGAAGTTTTTGATCGATTTCAAGTGCTGCATCCACAGCATTTTCGCGGCTGTTATCGTCGGTAATAGGAGCACCAAAAGTGGCCATAAATCCATCGCCTAAAAACTGGTTAATTACACCGCCTTTTGACTGCACTATGTCGATCATAAAAGCAAAAAGCTGATTCAGGTATCCTACAATTTCTTCCGGACTTTTTCGCCTAGTAAGTTCAGAAAAACCCCTGATATCCAAAAACATAACACTTACATTGGTTTTTTTGCTCTGTAAAAGTTCACCGGCGTTAAGCAGCATATCTGCGATAGGTTTTGATATTTGCTGACCAAACAGGAACTCTGCTTTTCGTTTTTCTAACAAGGCATCAAAAGATTGCTGCACTTTTTGCATCGTGAATTTTGTCACGAAACCTCCCGCTATGCCGGCAGTTATAAGCCCCAGGCCAAAGCCCAGAAATTGTATCTGTTTGATGTCCGAAGGATTGCTGATATCAACAAAATTCTGGTTTTGAAATATCACCGCCAAAGCAACGTATTGCGCAGCGGCCATTATACCGGTGAAAACGGGCAATTTATAATTCAGCCTCAGGCTCGAAAGGATGATCAAAACAAAATAATTCAGTGCAAAAGGCGAGAACAGTATGATAAACTGCTTGGTTGCAATGATGATAAATACGATGGTAAAACTCAATAGTGACGTCTCAATCATTGATGGCCAGAAACCAAGTTCGTAAGACTGCTGCTTGTCATCGGTTTTAGGTCTCAGCCTGAAGTACGTATAGGTAATCAATTCGTAAATCAGGATGGCGATAAAGAATAAAAAGACAGCATAGAGCGAACTGCCCGAGATAAAAAGCTCGTAATAATCTTCCCTGTTAAAGATGTAGAGCAACAATAAAATTATGCCTTGGCTAAATATAAGCACCGTCAACACACCCGAACGCAGGATTTGGCCGTTTTTGAGCATTTCGGCAAAAAGTGTTCTGAATAGTTTTTGTGATTGGTTTACGCGTTTCATTTTATGGGTGAATTATTAAAAAGCAAATGCCTGCAATCCAAATTGCAAGACAGAAATTCTTCTTGTGAAATAAATATTGTAGTAGTCCTCGCCTGTATAAATCTTTACGAAAAAACTTATGTCTCTGACCTTTGGCGGTTTATACGCCAACTTAGCACTAAAACTGAGCCTTTCGGAGATGTCGGTGGCTTTGGCACCGCTTCTTTCTCCAAAAATCCAGCTGGCCTCGAAAGCGGCACTCACAACCGGGATCTTCGTAGCATAGCGTTGTTCCTCATCATATTGCTTGCGCAGCTTCCTCCAGCTTAAACGATATATTTTCAGTCTGTTGTGCCAGCGATAACTGCCATAGCGACCTTTCAGCTCATCATTCATATCCAGTCCGGGATGTATTTCAAGGGAAGTTTTAAGATATTCGGTTGTGTTGGCAAATGGCAGGAGCTGGCGGTTAAAAAAAACACCAAGCTCAAAGTAGTTCGTCGAAAAATTGCCCGTCTTGGTGTTAATTTTTTCATCTTCAAGATAAAAATCCCCTTCCTGGCCATTGGAATGGTGCGCCAAGGTTAGAAAAACATACACTATATACGGCGTCTCTTTGCGCGTGAAAACCAGCTGGTGATAAAAACTTAGATAGGGATTATAGCTTGGAGTTCGCACGGGTAGCGATTCCTCGGCATACATCCTCAGCTTTATGGCGGGGGATAAAGTTGCGCCCCAGCGAGCGTCTTTACTGGTACGAATTAAAAAGTAAGGTTCGATAGCCGCTTCAAAAACAAGGGGTTCCAAATTGCCAAAACCTTGAGAGAATGTAATATAACTCTCGTTTTGATTTGCCCGAATTGCCTTAAAAAAGCTGTTATCAGGCATTTCTTCAGGGTGTTGAGCACCCAGGTTTTGGAGCAACACAACCGTAAGAATGAAACCCGCCAGAAGGACTTTGTTTTTCATGGCTACCTCCCCTTACTTTAGTTTTTAAGTTTGAATTTAATTATATGTTTGTTAATATTAACTAACTTAGTAGGCTTAATAAAAGGGAAGCAAAGCCTCCCTTTTTCGGATTTAAAGTTTAAAGTAAACGTGTCGTATTGGTGGGTTTAGGCGTTTTCACGACTAAAATCCTTGCAGGTTTATCGCTCTCGTTGAGCAAGCTATGAATGATACCTTTTGGGCTTTCGACCAGGCTGTTTTCTTCCACCTGCACCGTTTCATCGCCCACCCGTACGCTCGGTGTTCCTTCAATTACAAAGAAAAACACGTCCACCGGTGTGATATGAGGTTTCAATTGTTCGCCCGGTTGCAGCGTAATATGCCTGACTTCGGCATCTGTCTTGTCATACAAAGCACGCACATCCACTTTGTGTGGCGTTTCTCTGATCGGCTCATTTTTCCAATGGACTATTTTCATGTTTTTGCGTTTATTTAATGTTAGAAAGAAACTCCTCTTTTTAAGACTTTAATAAGAAAAGATCAAAGACAAGGCTTTCTTACCAAATTGAGCATGTCGAAATGCAGTATTTGGCTTTTTCTTACAAAGACAATTTATTCTTCAAACTTTATTACTTCAGTAGGGCAACTGTCAGCGGCATCACGAATTTCATCTTCGTATTCGCTAAAGTCAACACCTTCTAATACAACCATTTTGTCCGGAACTTCAAATACTTCCGGTGCTATGCTTTCGCATAAGCCACAGCTTGTGCACTCATCTTCCGACTCATCGAGCCATACTTTTTTAATTGACATAATTTTTAAGATTTATAGTTAACTAACTGATTTAATGTTCCAAACAAGGCGTCACCTTCTTGCTTGAGATTAAAATCAAAATTACACATTTGCCAGCGTTTTACCAAAAGTCGCAACGAACCCATAAAAATAGTTGTAAGCTGTTGGGTATCAATTGATAAATCTAACTCCCCCTTTTGCTTCCCTTCTTCAATAATAGCAGCAATAGAGGCTGCATTGCGCTCCATAATCAGTTTTACTTTGTTGCTCAAAATTGCTTCATTCCTGAAAATTTCTTCCGAAAAAATCACAGCTACAAGCGCCGGTGTGTGTTCAAGGGCCTCAATATGTTTGTTGAAAATAATTTTCAGCCGCTCAACAGCATCCAAATGACTCAAGCTTTGATCATTGAAAATACCCGAAGTACTGTTCGTGAAATAATCCAACAAACTCAAAAGAATTTCTATTTTGTTATCATAATGTCGGTAAATAGCAGGCTCGGAAATACCCAAGCGTTTGGATAGGTTTTTCATCGTCAGTCCCTGAATGCCTTTTTCCGAGATAATGGTAATCGCGTGCTCCAAAATTTCCTGTTGTCGCTCTGTAAGCATAGTTTTTCTTTCATTAATTTGCAAAGTTAGTTACTACTCACTAACATTAAAACAAAAAATCAAAAAAAGTTGTTAAAAATATCTAAATTAATCACCGACGTATTCTAATTTTTCAACAAAATCAGCCGGTTTTAATAGGTTTTATTGTCCGTTTTTATACATTGGCAAATTTACAACCTATAATTAATACCACAATCAAAAGCCGTTAATTTAGCTAAACTATTCATAAACTTTTTTAAACCGTAAATTGCTTTGCGGGGAAATTCGTTATTCCGCTTTGTTGCATTTGGAGTGTTTGAGCTTGTTTGGTGGGGTATTGGAGTGCTGGAGTGATGGAGTGTAAACCCGTTAACCCGTCAACCCGTAAACCCGTAAACCCATATTTCACACAATTTCAGTACATTTCTGTCATTTGATTACCTTTGCTCAATTAATTTACCACCTCAACTATGTCAGTGCAAACCGACCTTAAACAATGGCTTCCAATTACTAAAAAAGAAGTTGAACTCCGGGGCTGGGAGCAGCTGGACGTCATCATGATCACCGGCGACGGCTACGTTGACCATCCGGCATTTGGAGCTGCCGTTATCGGTCGTCTGCTCGAAAGAGAAGGCTATAGAGTGGCACTTATTCCGCAGCCCAACTGGCAGGATGATTTGCGCGATTTCAAAAAGCTCGGCACACCACGGCTATTTTTTGGCATCACATCCGGCAATATGGATTCGATGGTGAACCACTACACCGCCAACAAACGCCTGCGCAGCAACGACGCCTATACGCCAGGTGGCGAATCCGGTTTCAGACCAGATTATGCTGCGGTGGTTTACAGCCAAATTGTAAAAGAACTTTTCCCGGATGTTCCTGTGGTGATAGGTGGCGTGGAAGCATCGCTCAGGCGCGTAACGCATTACGACTATTGGTCAGATCAGTTAAAACCTTCTATTCTAATTGATTCCAAAGCTGATATAGGTGTCTATGGCATGGGCGATCTGGCCATCATTGCGCTTGCCAAAGCCTTTGATGAAGGCAAAAGCATAGCGGAAATTCAACAAATTCCACAGATTTTTTATGCCATCCACGCAGGTGAAAACTTAAGCCCGCACAGTGCCGGTGATATTCACTTGGCTGATCACGAAAGCTGTCTGCGCGACAAAAAAACTTTTGCCGCTAACTTCCGGCATATCGAACAAGAATCGAACAAACACCACGCAACACGTTTGCTTCAAAAACACGGCAGCACCACAGTTGTCATCAATCCGCCCTACCCCACACTCACCGAAAAACAGCTCGATGCCTCCTTTGATTTGCCTTACACCCGCAAGCCACATCCCAAATACGCCAAACGCGGCCCCATCCCGGCTTATGAAATGATACGGCACTCGATAAATTTACACAGAGGATGTTTTGGAGGATGCAGTTTCTGCACCATTTCTGCCCATCAAGGAAAGTTCGTTACCAGCCGCAGTAAAGCCTCCATCATGGCCGAAGTGGATCAGATCACCAAGATGGACGACTTCAAAGGTTATATCAGCGATTTGGGCGGCCCGTCGGCCAATATGTATCAGATGAAAGGCAAGCACCAGCAGATTTGTGATAGCTGCAAAAGACCAAGCTGTGTGTTTCCAACGATTTGTAACAACCTGGACACCAATCATAGACCACTTACTGATGTGTATAAATCCGTTGATAAACATCCGGCAGTGAAAAAAGCTTTCGTGAGTTCGGGACTGCGCTATGATCTGTTTTTGACCGATGATAAAGAGAAAAATGACGCCCTGGGTTTTGATGAATTTATGCGGCAACTTTTCACGCGCCACGTAAGCGGACGGCTGAAAGTAGCACCAGAACACACCAGCGATCAGGTGCTGAAAACCATGCGAAAACCCAGCTTCAGCCTGTTTCACAAACTCAAAAACAAGTTTGAACAAATCAACAAAGAAACAGGACTCAGGCAGCAGCTTATTCCTTATTTTATTTCGAGCCATCCCGAGAGCCATCTCGAAGATATGGCGCAACTTGCAGCTGACACCAAAGAGCTGGGTTTCAAGCTGGAACAGGTGCAGGATTTTACGCCAACACCTATGACGGTAGCCACCGTGATGTATTACAGCGGCTATGATCCTTATACTTTGAAGCCGGTTTTTACGGCACGTGACAAAGCCGAAAAAACTGCCCAGCAGAAATTCTTTTTCTGGTACAAGCGTGAAAACCAAGCCTGGATCAGGCAAAAGCTACAGCAATTGGGCCGCGATGATATTGCCAAAACATTACTTTCATTTGACAAGCCAAGAACTGATGGGAGAAAAAGAAAGCGCTAGTTTGATAATGTATAAACAGCTGATGGCCAGCTTTATTCATTCGCTGAGCAGCTTTTTGGCAGCCTATCTTTTCGTCTATTTAATTTCGGGAATTTCAGTCCTATATATTGCCTACGACCTAGATGTACCGGCAAAATTATTTATTAACAGCATTGAACTTGGCTTGGATAAACTCTCAAAACCACTCACAGACGATATCGTTATAAGTATTTTTATGACGAAGCCTGTAAGCAACTTTATTATGGGCGTTGTCGCCCTATTTCTGTTTATGTTCATAAAGCAAAAAACTTACTGGTTACAATTATTTTTGATCTGGGTCTTCTTGCACGGTTTTAATCTCACTTTTGGCTTGGTAAGCGAGGATTTAATACTCAAAACAGGCCTATCCAATGTGGCTGCCGTAATGGAAATAAGACAAGTTATGCTCATTTTAACTATTGGAATATCCTTATTCTTTTTAGTGAAAGCCGGAACACTAGTCGGGAAACTGTTTTACGCGCATATTTATCAGCCATCAGATTCAAAAAAAGATTGGTTAAGTGGTTTTGGTTGTCATTTTTTATTTCCCTGGGCAGCGGGGAGTATAATCATACTTAGCTTTTCGTTTCAACACAACAGCTTGAAAGATATACTCTTACGACTTTTCATTTTGATCAGCCTTCTCCCGATAATTTTTATAAAAAAGCCCTTAAGTAAAACGTTTCTCGCAACCAAAAATCTCCAACTTTTCACTGCCATTATTTATCTGGTAATTATCTTAGGACTCATGTTCGTATTTGCGACATTATTAAAAGACGGTTTCCGCATCGGATAAGTCTCTCCAAAAACTTTTTTATACGGTTTTCTTAGACATTTTTTTTCTACCTTTCGGCCTTTAAAACAAAATCCAAGTCTATGAAAGCTTTTAACTTCAAAAATCTATTGATCCTGCTCATGCTTTTTGCGTTTTCAGGCATCAACACAACAGCGCATGCACAGCGCAACAAAAAGAAATCCGCCGCCGCCGACACCTTGAAGTCAGGCGATATTTCCGGCTTAAAATGGCGCAATATCGGACCAGCTTTTGCCTCTGGGCGAATCTCTGATTTTGCTGTAAACCCCGACAATCACAGCGAATACTATGTGGCTGTTTCTTCCGGACACATCTGGAAGACAGAAAATAACGGCACCACTTTCAAGCCGATTTTCGACAATTACGGTGCTTATGCCCTCGGCTGCCTGGCCATGGATCCAAATAACAACAATGTGGTTTGGGCCGGAACCGGCGAAAACACCCACCAACGTGCCCTGGGCTACGGCAATGGCGTTTTCAAGACCGAAGACGGCGGAAAAAGCTGGAAAAATATGGGCTTAAAAGATTCCCGACAAATCGGTATGATACAAGTAGATCCGCGCAATAGCGATGTCGTTTATGTAGCTGCCGAAGGTTCGGTCTGGGGACCAAGTGAAGAAAGAGGTCTTTACAAAACTGAAGATGGCGGAAAAACTTGGACAAAAATCCTGAATATCTCAGAAAATACCGGCATAAACAACGTATTGCTCCATCCTGAAAATCCTGACGTAATTTTTGCCACCTCAGAGCAAAGACGCAGGCACTTCTTCACAAAAATTGGCGGCGGCCCAGAAACGGCTGTTTACCGCTCAACCGATGCCGGAAAAAACTGGGACAAAATCACCAAAGGCTTGCCAACAGCAGATATGGGCGGCATGGGTATTGCCATTCCACCAAGCAGTCCCGACGTCGTTTACCTTATCATTGAAGCAGCAGATGATGCAGGCGGTTTTTTTCGCTCAACAGATCGTGGCGCTTCTTTTGAAAAAATGAACAGCTACAACAGCAGTGGACAGTATTATAATGAGTTAGTGTGCGACCCAAACAACCCGGACGTGGTTTATTCAATGGATACTTATACGCAAGCAACCAAAGACGGTGGAAAAACCTGGAACAGCATCAGCCTGAATAAACGCCATGTGGACGACCACGCCATGTGGATCGACCCCAGCGACAGTAACCACTGGATGATTGGCGGCGACGGCGGCATCTATGAAACCTTCGACAATGGAGCCAATTATATCCACAAAACCAACTTGCCTGTTACTCAATTCTATCGCGTAAATGTAGACAACACAGAACCCTTTTACTGGGTTTATGGCGGCACGCAGGACAACAACAGCATGGGCGGCCCAAGCCAAAACACCGGCAATGGCGTGAGCAGCGGAGAATGGATTGTAACACTCGGCGGCGACGGCTTTTGGCAAGCCATTGAAAAAGACAATCCCGACATCGTGTATTCTGCTTATCAGTATGGAAACATCTTCCGATACGACAAAAAAAGCGGCGAAAAAGTAAAAGTAAAACCAGAGCCGCGCAAAGACGAGCTGCATTACCGCTGGAATTGGGATGCTCCGTTTATCTTGAGCAATCACAATGCTACCACGCTGTATATGGCTGCCAACAAGGTTTTCCGCTCCACAGATCGCGGCCAAAGCTGGGAAGTTATCAGCGACGATCTGACCCGCGATGAAGACAGAAATCAGTTCCCGGTGATGGGCAAATACTGGCCATCCAATGCCGTGGCCAAAGACCTTTCCACCTCGCAGTGGGGCACCATCGTTTCGCTGGCCGAGTCGCCACTCAAAAAAGGCTTGATCTATGTTGGAACCGACGACGGACTGATCCAAGTTACTGAAGATGATGGCAAAAACTGGACGAAAATCAGCAGCTTCCCCGGCGTTCCCGAATACGCTTACGTAAGTGATGTATTGCCTTCACGCTTTGACGAAAACATTGTTTTTGCCACTTTCAGTAATCTGAAAAATGACGATTTCAAAGCTTACGTCTTAAAGAGTAACGACAAAGGAAAAAGCTGGACAAGTATTTCAGCCAATCTGCCAGAAGAGACCGTACACACTATCGCACAAGACTTTATAAAACCCGAGCTGCTTTTCGTAGGAACGGAATTTAGTTTCTTCACCAGTGTTGATGGCGGAAATTTATGGACGGAAATGGGCAGCGGACTACCCGATATTGCCGTGCGCGATATCGCCATACAGGAGCGTGAGCACGACTTGGTTATTGCCACTTTTGGCCGCGGATTTTATATCATCGACAATTACAGTCCGCTGCGCGACATCACGCCCGAGCAAATCAAAGCAGAAAAAGCGATACTTTTCCCGGTAAAAGATGCCTTGATGTTTGTGCAAACCGGCGGCCGCTATGGCACAGGAAGCATGTATTACACCGCCGACAACCCTGAATTTGGCGCTACCTTCACGTATTACCTGCCTGAAGTGCCAAAAACAAAAAAACAGGAACGTCAGAAAAAGGAATCAGAACTTTTCAAAGAAGGCAGCCCCATTCCGCAACCTACAAATGAAATGCTGCGCGAGGAAGAAGCCGAGATTGCTCCTTACCTTGTTTTCACTATCCGTGATGAACAAGGCAACAGCATCCGCAGGCTTTTCGAAAAACCTTCAAAAGGCCTGAACCGCATCAACTGGGATTTGCGATATGAGATGCCACGCGGACAGAGCGACGACAAAGCCAGCTTTGCGACCACCGGAAAAAGTCGTTCAGGATTTTATGCGCTGCCCGGAAATTATAGTGTCGAATTGACCCTGGTTTATCAGGACACAACGAAACCGCTTGCCGGCCCAGTTAGTTTTGAAGCTATCACGCTCAACAACAAAACCCTGGCAGTGAGCAATCCGGAAGCGCTTGATCAGTTCTATGCTGATCTCACCGAAATCAGGAAAGTATATGAAACCACCTCGCGTTATTTTGACGAGCTGAACAAACGTAACGAAAATATCCGCCAGGCGCTACACCAGATGCCAGAGCCAAAACCGGCACTCGAGAAGCAAACCCGCGCTATTGCAAAACAGCTTTCCGACATCAATTTCGTGATGAATGGCACCGAAGCCAAGGCCAGCGGAGAAGAAGTTCCGCCGGAACCCGTTTCGCTGGATTATCGTCTGGGCACTGCTTTATCAGGCAGTTGGGGCCATTCGGGCGACCCAACCCAAACCATGCGGAACAACTACCAGATTCTCAAAGAAGAGCTCCGGCCGGTTATCGATCAGCTGAAAGCCATCGGCAGCCAGCTTAACGAAGTTGATACCGCATTAGACGAAATGAACGCGCCCTACACGCCGGGACGTATTCCGAAAATGAGATAGAAAAACGGATTAATAAAAACTGCCTTCGGAAACGCAGGCGGTTTTTTTATGGTCTGGTGGATACTGATTGCATATCGGCGTTAGCGAGGGCAACTCAGCAGTCAGGTGAGCTTGATGACCCGTTCCGCGGAGCATCCGCTCCGTGGAATTATCTGGTAGCATCCGCTACAACCAAAATCGCCAGCAGATATCACGTCTGCCAAATGCCTTCGAACGATGAAATGTTAAGCAGAACGTGAACGCAGACTTTTGAAGTTTCGACAGCAAGTCAGGGCGCGACTATAAGGCCTCGTTAATCAGTCGCACCCTGACTGGAAGACACATTCAGTCAGGGCGCGACTGTTTGTCGTCGCAAGATAGTCGCGGCCTGACTGGCAGACACTACTGAAGCAGCTCTTTTAGAAATGTTTTAAAAGGTAAAATTTTTGAATTTACGTGAATGTTGACTTTTGAACGTCCGATAGGACTTCAAAACATCGAATAGAAATTGAGAACAATTACATATAATGCTGAGGTAGTGTATGTTATGATATGGACTTAAATCCTATACCAGTAGTGCAAAAAAACGCTTTCTTTTTGTTTAAAGCACCTCCGTCTAGGTTGACGATTTCTACAGCACCCTTGTTATGAACAGCTTACTGTTAATAAAAAATAAAAAAAGTGCTGCTATTTTGTAAAATATACAAAAAAGTGTTGTACTTTTACGTAATTAAAAGCTTGCCACCTAAACCAACACGCCTTTAGTACAGCGTTCACCTTATTGATTAATTAAAATTATAACCTAAAATCCCGTACCATTCCATGATACAGATAGGTTTGTTTGGTGATTTTCGACACGCTTAAACCTTTAACACAATTAACCATTAAAATTTTTATGACTATGAAAAAGAATCTACTTTCTTTAATAAGCATGCTGATCTTGATGAGCGGCTCGCTTTTTGCTCAGAACGGCTCAGGTTGGGTAGCACCAGACAATATGCTAAACAATATGACAGTGACAGGGAAATTACAGACAGGTATGAATGGTACTGACACCACTTATTCCGGAAATACCGCGGACGACATCGGTGCCTTTGTTGGCAATAATATCAGGGGGGTCAATCACCCCGGAGCTGATAAACTTTTTTTCCTTACAATTTCATCCAATGAAACTAGTGGAGAAAATGTTCGTTTTAAGGCTTTTCTAGATGATGGCACCGGAAATGGCACTGGAAGCTACAAGGATATTTATTTTTATAAATCAGTGGATAGTGCAAAAATAAATAAGCCAGCAGGAGGCCATAGGACTATGGCATTTGTCAATAATACTTTTCCAGGAACTGATACTAAACCCTATATTTTTGTCACGACTGATATTAAATATACAATCTCTCCATCAGTTGGGACAGCAGGTGGTACAATTGCTCCATTGATAAACGAAGATGTAGCAGAAGGAGCCAGCAGTACCGTGTACACAATTACCCCATTAGCAGGACACCACATCGTTAGTGTAATTAGAGATAATGGAGTTGACGTAATAAATGACGATGTTTATACTGGAAATGGGAGCGATGCATTCACTTATCAATTTACGAATGTTACAAGTAATTGGACCATTAAAGCTAACTTTGCCATTAATAAATACACACTTAGCTTTACAGCGGGGCCAAACGGAACTTTAAGCGGTCCTAATCCTGCAAATATTACCGGCCCTGGTTTAACAGGCAAAACCCAACTGATTTATACTAATATTGATCATGGAACTGCTCTAGGCTCAATTACTGCCGTACCAAACTCAGTCGACTATGCTTTTGTATCTTGGGGCGATGGTAGAATTGTTAATCCCTGGGAGTTTCCTTCCGGTGTAGTCGATAATGTTACCGCAACAGCCTCCTTTGCCTTGGCTGGATGGACGCCTGGCACTAACTACAACAATACAATGACGGTGATAGGTAAAATCTTTATTGGTGGAATTGCTTCAAGCGACCCCAATGACATGTTAGGTGCCTATATTAATAATCTTTGTTGCGGTGTTGCTTCACCGGATCCAGATAATGATGGGAATGTATTCTTAAGTATCGGATCTAACACTACATCAGGAGACCCAATAGTATTAAAGATATTTGACAGTAGCACTGGAACTGTTTGTATTGCAGACTTCCCATATACCTTCGCAAATAACACACAAATTGGAACCCTCAGCAGTCCACATCCAATTGCATGTCAGCGTGAATTGACAATAGCAATACCTTCTGGTTATACCTGGTTTAGTGCTAATATCAAAAAAGGTTCTGAAGATGAAGACTGGCATCCAAACACCTATTTTGCCGGAGCCTGGTTTAATGACGCAACTCACCTTAATTTGGGATTTCCTGCCGAAAACGATCGTATAATCGGTCAAACTGCATTTGCGGTATATACTACCAAATGGATTGGTAGCCTCACAGCAATGAACCCAGCTAAAATGTATCGCTATTACAACAGTAAAGTTGCAACACCACTCTATCTTCATCTTGTTGGCTCTGCCGTGGACAATGATCCCATTACGATCAATGCAGGTTATACTTGGCTTGGTTATCTACCACGAGAAGAAATGCCAATTAACACTGCCTTGGCCGGTTTAACTGGTATGGGACTCGATGACCGCCTCATAGGGCAAGGAGTTTTTTCTGTTTTTAACGGC
>Ga0265293_10006980_pt1 | contig 17680 bp, 10 predicted proteins | sample Munlanlewell138R_FD_192505 | JGI IMG/M metagenome (GOLD analysis project Ga0265293, IMG submission 192505) | Leachate microbial communities from a municipal landfill in Southern Ontario, Canada - Leachate well 138R | ecosystem: Engineered > Solid waste > Landfill > Unclassified | place: Canada...
AGATAAGTAAGCAAAAACTTATCTTTATCGGCTAACATTTCCAATTTTTCATCAATTGTATAAATATAATCTTCGACCGCCGTATCGTTTTTTATGGCAAAAAGATCGATTAAATTATGAAAAGCGGTGTTTTCTTCACAGTATAACTCGGCAAACACTTCAGAAATAACCTGTTTTTTCTTAAGATTAAAAATAACTTGATCACCGATATTAATTGAACGATCGACACCGAGCAAATAATGATAACGGCGGACGAGACTTAAAGTGAAACTGTCAAAAGTCTGGATTGCTGCCTGATCGAGTCCTTCAAGGGCCGCATTTAGCTGGGCCGCCCCGGATGCAACTTCTTTCTGCAACCGACGGCGTAACCGTTCTTTCATTTCGGCGGCAGCGGCCTTCGTAAAGGTCAGCACAATTAAACGGTCAATATCGATGCCCTTTTTTATTATTTCAATAATTCTTTCCGTCAGTACCGCAGTTTTCCCGCTGCCGGCACCGGCATTGATTAAAATATCACAACCGTGCTCATGAATGGCACGCCATTGCTCGTCGCTCCAAATAACATCTTTAGGTTTGGCCGGTATCATATTTCCTCCCGGATAAATTCAAAATTTCGATATGTCTTTAGTTCTTGGTAATCAGATTCCTCGCGAAAACAAATATCCCGATAAGGGCAGTAACTGCAGCTGTCATAACTGCCTAATTTTTTGGGATTAATCGGAAATGAGGCGGCAAGCAGCGATGATTTAGCATTATTAATTTTATCCGCAACAAGATCGGTTAAACGCGTAAACTCCTCATCCGATAACAACTTCGATAAATCACTGCGGTGAAACGAGCCGTCTTTGTTGACGCGAATCCCGGCTAAAAATTTTTGTTCGTTAGTATCATAATTATGGTCGATATGTCGTAAAATTTCCGGGTTTATATTACTGTAACCATATAGACGGAAAAACTCTTCCCATTGTTCTTCATAAGTTTTGCCTTCAACCCGAGGGAAAACCGAATTGGGTAACACTCTTTGCAGGTAAGCACCGGCAAAATTAAATTTATCGTCAGCGGAATTGTTAAGAAAATAAAAATAAAGTGCCAATTGCATATTAAGCCCATAAAAAACTCGGTTTAAATCCAAATCAAGATTGCCGCTTTTATAATCAAGCACCATCGCATACGGTTTACCGTTGATGGCAGCGGTCATTATTTTATCGATCTTTCCTTTTAAAATGATTCCGTCGCCTAAGGGTATACTAAAATCTTTCTCCAATCCGTAAACCGTAAAATCACTGTTTTCTTTCTGCAAACTTAAAATTCCGTACAGTTTTTTTAAAACAAAACGATATTTCTTAAGAAAATACTCTTCTTTTTTCGTTAAGATTTTATTATTTTCTTCTAAAAAAGTACTAATCGCATCATCTAATAATTGATCAAAACCGGTGGATAACGCTTGTTCCTGAAAAATCTTTTCCAAGCAATAATGAAAAAGATTACCGATATATAAAGCCGCTTCATTACCGATACGATTTATTTTTAAAATTTTTTCCAAATAAAACAAAAAACCGCATTTATAATATTTATCAAGCGAAGTGTAAGAAAGAATCAGGGGGGAAGGTAATATTTCCTGATAAAATTCCGGAGTTAAACCGGTAAAGTTGCTTTTATAACTCCGATAGGAGTGATCGGGATAAGCTGCGAGTAAAGTATAAAGCGGTTCTTCCTTTATATCATATTTATAATATAAATCAAGACATTTACCTAAACGAATAATATCAAGAGAACGGGAATAACTAATATTATAAGAAAAAGGATAATCCTTTTCGGTGATTTGATGGCGTAACTTTAAGTCGGCAATAACAGACGATTTTGCCATTTTGCCTTCGGCGGCATATCGGGGATATGATAAGTAAATCCGATTGGCCCGATTAATCAAATCAAGGACTTTTGCTTTTTCCCGGCTGTTTATTGACCGCGACGGAATCAAACCTAAAATTCTCTTTTCATCATCGTCAAGATAATCGTCATTTAAACAGGCTCGGGGAAAGATATCTTGATTTAAGGCCGGAATAAATAAATAATCATCCCCGTCTTCAATTTCATTTGGTAAATCGGTAATCCGGACAACCCCTTGATAATCCGCAACCGGAAGTTTTTTTTGGGTAAGGGTATAACATAAATCCTGATAAATCGCGCCGAGACGATAATCAAAAACAAGATAACGATTAAAAACATTAATCAGTGCGGCAATTACCGGGTTTTCGCCATTATTATAAGGCGCAAGAACGGCGGCAAAAGCTTCATATAACGGCTCGTCAAAACGCTCGGCCAAATCAGCACAAATCCTTTTGACCACTTCATATTCGCTTAATGATTGTTCGTTTACCATTGTATATTCAATGCCGAGCAAAGTAAAGACCTCATTAAAATAAGGCCGATACGAAGACGGTAAACGATGAATTTTTATTTTTTCAGGGGCTATCCCTTGATTTAAAAGCGAAGCAACTTCATAACCCAAATAAAGAATCTCTTCTTTATAATCGGAAAAACGATATATCGGTATCTTTTTATAAACAAAGCCGGCGGGCAGATAAGACACAACCGCGGCTATCCGACTGATAATATTGCGGGCTTGATTAAATGAATCATCGGTATAATAATCACCGACAATAACGACGGTCCGGCCCCGATAAAGGTTCAACGTCAGTTCCTGATAATCCAAATAAGCGTTGTAAGTTTGGCGGATCGTAACCAGTTCATCGATTTTACGATTAATGCCGGGTTGCGCCAACAAACTATTTTTCAGTAAGATTTCAGCGTACTCCGGGGAAATGTTAAGATCGGAGCGCAAACGAATTCTTGCTTCCGGTCGCCATGAACCAAGTATATCATCGGTCGCTTCCTTAAAAGTCTTATAACTGATGTTAATCAGCGTCTTGTAATGAGCCAAGGCCTTAACCAGTTTTTTAATAACCGGAGCCGAAGCGATTACTACCGGGCGGTCACTGTTAACAATTAAATCGGTTAGTTTTTGCATAGCCTAATCCCGCAGATAAATATCAATATCAATTTTATGCCATTTCCCCCGAACTTGATGGTTAGTCAGTTTCCCAAATAATAGTTTACCGTTATCCATCAGCCGCGAAAAAATCAAATTATCAGCCTGAGGAACATATCCGACTTTATCACCATGATTGTTTTTAATCATAATAGCTTTATTGTCATGCAAATTATCCGGTTCCCGATAAAAAGAAAAAACTTCATCATCAGAAAATTCAGCCGCAATCTCATCAATATTCTCAATATGAGATGTTCCGGCAATATAGGTACTAAACAAAAAGATATCGCGTTGATGGGGGGAAGGGATCGCCGGCAATTCGCCGATAAAAATTATATCGGTCGATTTCTTTTTAATATCCATATACTCCTCCTAGCATATTTCCTTTTCGGAAGTGGGCATCATATTTTCCAATATCTCCAGATATTCTTCCGCTTTTTCCTTATAGGCGATATTTTCCGCCGTTAATTTATTTAATTCATTTTCGATATAATCTTCATCAAAAAGTAAACTGCTTTGATTATAAGGAAAACTGTTGATTATCTTTTGACTTTTTAACTTATACCCTTCAATTTCTTTATAAAATCGGTTGATTTCTGCTTTCATCGCATCAAGTGTTGAAGGAGAGCGGCCAACATCGACCAGATTTTCTAATAAAAATTCGCATTCCCGCATCACTTCCAAATCATTGTGTTGATAGGCATTTAAGGTTTTCTCCCATAAATCTTTCTGCGCCTCGGTAAACTCACCGGTAATGTCGGGATGAATCCGTTTTGCGATTTTGTAATAAATTCGTTTTAATTCTTTTGTCTCTTCGCCGGAAAGGCGTTTACTACGAAAATAAAGTGACGCGTCAACATAATCAATTAGAATTTCCCTAAGCTTGTCAAAATGTTCAAACATTTCCTTGTCAAGTATTGCTTCCGCTTCTTGATAATTTATTTCTTCTTGGCGATTGATATAAGTTTGATATAATTCCAATTTCCTTTTTAATCGTAAACAAAGCAGATATGACTGATACCTTTGGTAATAAGCCTCACCAAATAAAAAACAATATTTACGGTAAATATGCTTGCTTTCTTTCAACAAATCCTCATATTCTTTGTATATTTCCGTAAAATAATCTTTTACGTTTTCCAGCTCTTGTTTGGTTTCATTATATTTAATATTTTCGCCCACTTCACGCATCGGCTTCACCTTCTGTTTCTATTATAATATAAAAATTAAGGATATGCAATAAAAAAAGCCCGGTAAGAGGCGTTTAAAGATAATGCTCAAGTTCCCAAGGATGAACTAAAATTCGATATTGTTCCCACTCCGCTTTCTTGGCGATCATATATTTTTGAAAAATATGCTCGCCTAAAGTTTTCTTCATTAATGCACTTCGGCTGAATTCGCAAATCGCTTCTTTAAGGTTTTCAGGCAGATTTTTAATCCCATTCACACAGCGCACTTCATCACTCATCGCATAAATATTGTCATCAACCGGCGGGATAAGTTCAATATCGGATACGATACCTTCAATTCCGGCCGCCAAAACAGCCGCGGCAACCAAATAAGGATTGGCGGCGCAATCGACGTTACGGATTTCGGTCCGGGTTTGCGCACCGCGCGCGGTCGGAATCCTTATCATAGCACTCCGGTTGGAGTCACTCCAACAAATATAGCCGGGGGCCTCATAACCGGAGATTAATCGTTTATAGGAGTTGACTATCGGATTGGTAATCAGCGTTAACTCCCGAGCATAATAAATAATACCGCTAATCCATTTTAAGGCAAGCGGACTTAATCCTTTCGGTGCTTCGGAATCAAAAAAAAGATTGCGACCCGCATTATCGGTCAATGAGCAATTAAAGTGCATTCCGTTTCCAGGTATGCCCGTCACCGGCTTCGGCATAAAACTGGCAAAAAGCCCGTGTTTTCGTGCTGTCTGTTTTACAATTTGTTTAAAAGTTTGAACATTATCGCAAGCGGCCAGTGCCGATGAAAAATGAAAATTAATCTCGTTTTGACCGGGACCGACTTCATGATGAGAAGTTTCAACCGCAAAACCGATTTTTTCTAATTCTAAAACAATATCGCGGCGCAACAATTGGCAACCGTCGAGCGGCGCCAAATCAAAATAACTGCCCTGATCGGAATATAAAGGCGCAATATCACCTTTATCATTGGGTTTAAACAAATAAAACTCCGGTTCCAAACCGATATTAAGATCCCCGAATCCTAGATTTTTAATTTCATTAAGAACTCTTTTTAAATTGTTGCGCGGATCTCCGATAAAAGGAGAACCGTCGGGGAGATGGACATCGCAAATAATTCGGGCCACTTTTCCGTAGTCACTGGTTTCAAGCGGCAAAATAAGAAATGTTGATAAATCGGGATGAAGATGCATATCGGTTTCTTTAATCCGGACAAAACCTTCAATGCTGGACCCGTCAAAAACAATCCGATTGGCCACAACATCGTCGAATCGGGAAAAAGGGACCTCCACGCTTTTAATGGTACCGAGCATATCGGTAAACTGAAGCTTTAAATACCTGACGTTTTCTTCCCTTCCCAACTTTTTAACATCATCGATTTCGTAATTTTTCATTTTTATTATCCTCTGCATATCGGTAAAACTTTTCCAACCCTTTTTTTAACTGGCGATGACAGCAAGCCACATTAAATCTGATATAATCACTGTAGGCCGAACCGTACATGGCCCCGGAATTAACCGCAATGCCGTAATCGATAAGTTCAGCCGTAACTTGATCCGCTGGTTTTTCTAAAAATGATATTTTAATCCATACAAGATATGTCCCTTCAATTTTATATAGAACCGCTTCCGGTATGTTTTTCTGAAAAAATCCATATAAATATTGAATATTGTTTTCAAGGTGAATAATTTGGCGAGAAAGCCATTGATCGGATTTTGAAAATGCGGCCCGGGCGGCGGCAATGCTTAACGGATTGCTGGCCGAAATAAAGTTTTCGGAAAAAATAGTAACGAGTTCTTTTCGCATAACATCATCGGGCGCAATCACGCAGGCTAAATCCAAACCGGCGATGTTGAAAGTTTTGCTTGGAGCAAATAATACTATGATTTTTTTATAATCGGGAACATAGGCACCGAGCGAAGTAAAACGATTACCGAACAAAATAAAATCGCAATGAATTTCATCGCTGACCAAAGTAACATTATATTTTTTCGCAAGATTAACCAAGCGCTCAAGTTCAGGCTTCGTCCAAACCCGACCAACCGGATTATGCGGACTGCATAAAATCATCATTTTGGCACCGGATTTAAATTTATCCTCCAAATCATTATAATCGATTTCGTATTTAGTGCCCAAATCTTTCAATCGATTTAAGGCCAGGATGCGTCCGGCATTAGTCACAACCTGGTAGAAAGGACGATATACCGGCGGCTGAATAACAACCGTATCGCCGGGAGCGGTATAGGCATGAACCGACCAGTATAAAGCACTTACAACCCCGGGTGAAGTTAAAACCCAATCCGGTTTAATCCGATAACCATAATGCCGTCCGACCCAGGACACAACCGTATCGCGAAACCCGTCATCCACGTATGTATAACCGAAAGCTCCGTGGCAACAGCGCCGTTTAATCGCTTTTACAATCGTCCGCGCCGTTGGATAATCCGAATCGGCAACGGAAAAAGGAATAATCGCCGGATGCTCTCTCGATAACTGTGGGGTATCCCATTTATATGAAAAAGTGTTGCTGCGGCAAAAAGGTTTATTAAAAGCCATAGTAATCAACCAACCTTCTCTTTTTTAATCATATTATATCACTAATCTCTATCTAATTCCAGGTGCAGCTTAAAATTACCATATTTCCGTATTTTTGCTTGTGGTAGTGTAAAATATTTATGGGTAAATAGGATATAAGGTGGTCCCTAATAATTGACGCCGCGTTTTTTTAGCTATAAAACCATCGTGGTGAAGCAATCCTTCTAATACAATCTCTCATCTTAGTATTATTTGAATTTGATATTTCAAGATGAACATTAAAGTCGTAATTTCGCTTATATCTTCTGTAAGAAGCATTTCTCTTAATACGGATTGGTACTTCAACTTTATAGTTTTTCCAGGCATAAAGATCTTTAACAGTTAACTCATGCAAGTTTGCTTTTAATACCAATAACTGAACCATTGTTTCTAATGTTTCTCTTGAGAATCCCTTAGGCCTTGACGTCAGCCTCGAAGCTAGCACATGCGACACATGGCCTTCCATACTACAAGGTGCTTTATATTCATGATGCTTTTGATTCTTTATAAATTCAAAGTTATTACAAATGTAATTAACATGATAATAAAAACTGGTTTCATTGCATTTATGATCCGGATTGTTTTTATAAAATTCATAAGCAATTTCAATAAATTTTTCTTCAGTTAGTTTATTCGTGTTTTTTAAAAAATATCTGATTAACTTTCTGTTGCCTGAGAAGATTGTTGTCAACCTTTTTCTCAGATGGAATTTATCCAGCACCTGAATTACTTTAACATCATATCCGCTTAAACACCTCTTTAATTTCTCTGAAACACTGTTGATCCATTTAGCGCCATCACCGCTTACAAAGGCATATTTTAGATCGCTTAGATTATAGCGTTTAGATATATAATCATAGATTCTATCGTTAAAAGTGCTCGTGTCAACGTTTAAACCACCAAAATAGTGCTTATTTTCAAGTTGCTTCCGTTTACAAGCATAATCAGTGTGAATATGCCCAGTATGAATCAAACCTAAATTAGCAATGATATTCCTTCCGTTTTGAAGATTACAATGAGCTTCATCAAGCTCGATATATACTGTTTCTGCGGATTGATTATGTTCTTCAATAATCTCCGGCATCACAGGTAAATCATCTTTTATAGGAGTGAATTTTCTTAAGATATTGCTAACAGTTTGTCTAGATATTTTTGTGTCCCACAATGCATTATCTGCGGCATATGTAGCATTAACATCTACGGCCATGTTGGTTATAGCTAGTATAGCATCCGGAGTGAGTCGAGCGTATTTAGGTAGATTAAAATAGCTGTCAACAAAGAAAAAGTTAGAATATTTTTGTTTGTCTTTGGGGACATAATAACGTCTTTTAAATTTAATCTCACCGATTGAAGTTATCCAACTTCTTTTTAAACGTCCATGGCTTTCAAAGTTTTCTTTCCGTATTTTCGAATCGAAAAATTGCTTATCAATCGCTCGGAAAAAATCAACCAGTGTTTTCCTAGTTAGTTCCTTCGAGTAATCTTTACATTTAGTTATAAGGTCCGGAAGCGGAATGAACTTATTTTCCTTCTTTACGTTTTGATTGTTTTGTGATAACATATACATGTGAGTCTCCTTTCTATTTTGATTTTGTGCTTCAATTATAACGGAGACTCACCTTTTTTGCAAATTATCCAATTCATAAAACAGTAAAAGATGGTGGGAAACAGAATAATCACCATTTTTTTCTATTTTGGGTTTACCCAAAACAAATTGACACTATCATAAAATATTGAATCATCCTTTTTTAATTGCATTTCTTAGATTAATAAAATTAAAAAAAGGCCATCACCAAAATAAATTCGATGATGGATGTGTTTTTAAGTGTTTTATTTATTATTTAAATGGCGTTCCAGCATTTCTTCCAACGCTTCTCGAGTTAATTTTAGATGAATAATTCCATCAATCGCTACCGAGATATTGCCGGTTTCTTCAGACACAACAATAGTCAAAGCATCTGATCTTTCCGATATACCAATTGCGGCCCGATGCCTAGTGCCGAGAAATTTGGGAACATCATACTTATCGGTTGAAGGAAAATATGCTCCGGCACACATAATTATGTTTTTTCTGATAATTACCGCACCATCGTGGCAAGCAGTGCCTGGAGTAAATATTGTTGTCAATAACTCTTGAGAAACAACAGCCTTTATTATAATCGCTTTTTCAATATAAATATTTAGATTATCTTCACGTTCAATCGTTATTAAAGCTCCCATTTTTCTCTTAGATAGAAAATCTACCGTGTTATTTAAAACATTGATTATCGCCATTTTTTCTTGTTTTGATGAATAAGTGGAATTAATTTTTGGTGGGATAAAAAATTGATCAAGTGCGTGTCTAATTTCCTGATTATAAACTATTATAAATATTCCTAAACTCCAGAAAAAAACATATTCCAACAATTTCAAAAATATTGATAATTGAAAAATAAAACTAACTAAATAAATCATTACAATTATAAAAATCAAAAGAAAGATGCGATATCCTTGGGCTCTTGTGCGCAATATTCTATATAGCATATAGAAAAAAGCAATAACTAGTAATACATCCAAGGTCAAACGAATTATTCCCCAAGCAGAATAATTTTTTGTATATTCTCTAACGTTCTCTATCAAACGACTAAAATCAAACACTAGTTTCACCTGCTTCCTGTAAAATATTCTTTATTTTTTGTAGTCTCGTATCATCTACATCTAGTTTTGTAAGAAAGTATTTAATAATCTTTACATCTTTTTCATCAATTGCATAATCAATCGGCAAGTTATTTATTTCATCCAAAACCATGATTTCAGCACCGTGGTCAATCAAATATTTAACTATATCTAAATTCCCATTAATAACTGCCAAATGAAGCGGTGTTTGCTCTAATTCTGCCCCCATATTAAGATCGCATTTTTGATTTATCAAACTTTTAATAAAATTTATCTTATTTTCTAAAACTGCGCGATGAAGCGGCGTTTCTCCCGATTCATTGGCTAAATTAATATTTACTCCGGATTTAATAAAAAGATTAAACAATTTAAGGTTATTTATTTTAAGGGCAACATGAAGCAATGTCGCACCGCCATATACTTGAGTATTTATATCAACTTCAGATTCTTTTAATTTTATTAATGTACTTTTAATATAAAAATAGCGGTGCGGATCTTGTTTTACACATTTAACAAATTCCATAAATCTTTTTTTATCACCACGTTTAGCCATTGTTTATCTCCTTAACAATCCTTTCTACAATAATATCAACCGATGGTTCCATTGACCAAATAATAATTGTTTTAAAATTATTATTATTGTTTAAAACATAAATGTCACGATAATCATTTAATATATCAAAATTAGCTTTGTCTACATCCCAAAATAACAAAACACCATAAAGCTTGCCTTTATCTCTTACTATAAGATTTAATTCGCTAGAACTATAAACGATAAACTTCTGTTTTTCTAATTTTTCAGCAATTTGCTGCAACAAGAAAGATGAAAAAGACTTTTTAAAAGTAAATTTATTATTAATAATTGAATTTAACTTTTTCATAAACTGAGAATTAATATTTTGATTTAGACGATCAAGATGATCATATATTATCGCCCGTTTTCGACATAAAAGCATATTATCAATCATATCCAAAACTAAATGCTCTTGATCTATTTCATAATAATCTTCCAGATATAAAATATTAAATTCAGCATCATACATATACGCTAGCGAAAGACAGGAAATATTTATGTATTCAGTAAATAATTTAAGGATTTCATTTGCGGTGTAATCTTTCTTTAATAAATATTCAGCCAATTCATCATATATTTTTCTTTGCGTTGTATAAGATGATATAAAGACATTTATTTTACAATTATCCGATTCCTGTAATAAATTGGAAATCAAGTCGAGTAGATTTTCATTTTTAACATCAATGCCAAAATTATCATAAAATCCATTGTAAAACTGCCCCTGAAGTCCCGGTAAATGCGACAATATGTTCAAAGGCGTTGGGGGGAAACGATAATTAAACTGATTCATCTTATTAGAGCGGATTCGGGCAATAAGGTTATAAGTTACTGCACTCTGTAGTTGCTGTTCACCGGCAATTACAACTTGATATCCTTCCAAAGCGCTTTTATATTCTTCGGCACTTAATAAATGAGCATCATCAATAATTACCAAGTCAAATAACCTAACATTAATAAATAAATTAACCATAAGAGAAGAAGATAGAAACAAATGTTTAATTCCCTCAGTTCGCTTAATAAAAGCATTATAATCAAGATTTTTAATGCCATAAACACTATATTTAGAACCGCTGTTTTTACGAATGTTTTGAATAACCGTTTTATGATTAAATACAATCTTACGGCATTCATCTTGATAAATGCTTTCTAAATAATCCGAAAGTTCATGATAGTTTTGAAGATAAGGCGTTTCCTCTAAATGCATTGCTTTTAGCATTGAATAATAAGTATACTTAAAGTCAGTAACAAAGGAATTATTATGAGATTCATTTATAATGTAGTTAATTAGTTTTGAAAGCTTATATTTATTTAAAACGGCAAAATTATCTGTGATTGTTAAATAAGTAATCAATTCTTCTTTTGCATTTAAGAGCTTTTCTAAATAATTAAGATTGCCTTTAAAATCATTATAATAATATCGGGAAACACCATCCCGAAATATTTTAAAATATAACTTAAAAATTTCATTTAACCGATCGGTTTCTTCTTGGCAAACAATTAAATGTTTTTTAATTTCTGCATAGGTTTCACTTTTTAAACTTTTGACCATCTCTTCATTATTTATAAAACATTCCGTATATAATTTATAGTTTTGCATCAATCGCGCGAGATGATTGATATTGGTTTGAATTCCCCGATAATGATTTTCAAATAAATCGCGATATAACTTATGCTCTTGTAATTTTTTTCTTTTTTTAGAAATAGAATCTAAAGCATTATTAATTTTATAGTATTCTTCAGCAGCTATATATTTGCCTTTATAATTTCGATGAATCATTATTAAACGATCGTTTGAGGCAAAAAGTCTCAATATATAATCATTAGCTCTTTTGATCTCTTCAATTCGAAATGAAAAATTTTTCTCACCTGAGATCACTTTATATCCGGCCAAAATTTCATAATATTCATTTAGTTTAATATATGATTGCGAAAATAAAGTAAATGTTCGCCGAAAATTTTTATAAACATCACCGTCAACAACGCGATTTAAAAACTTAGCGATTTTACTTCTAATCATCGGGTTTTTAATGCTGCAAAAATAAAGATTAAGATAATTCATTTGATAAAGAGCATCAAAACTGTATTTATATCCTGTAAGTTCAAAAAATCGATTTTGCAACTCGTTTATTCCATCGCGCAAATCCTTAAATCGTTTAGCTATTTTGGTAATTCTTATATATTGCCCCCGGTCTTTTTCCTTTAAATTAGAAAATAACCGATAATCACTTCGTTTAATAGGCCGATCGTTGCGATAGTTTTCAAGCGCAACAATCGCTCCTGCTAAATCGTCTACATCTTTTTTAGAGAAAACGCGGACAAAACCTTTTATTTCCGTTTGAGCGGATACTATTTTTTTTGTTAAATCGCGCGCTTCATTAAAAACACCCGTAAACCGGTTTTTAATAATGACATTAATTATAGTTCGATTAAATTCGATTTCTTTTAATACTTCTTCCAATCGTGTAATCTCGTCTAGAATATTATTATCAACGGTAAATTGCCAATTAAGCAAATATTTAATTTTATTGATTGACTTTTTATAAATGTCACATTGCAATTCAGCCCGATTTAATTTACCAGTAATGTCTTCGCGATTTTCTAAAATATCATTGATTAAATTTAGTTCATCGGAGTTAAAAAAATCTCCCAAAATATAATCGATTTCAGTTTTAACATCCAAAGATTCTATTTTATCATAGCGAATATTCAATAAATATTCTTCTTCCTGAAACTGATAAATATCATTTTTTAATTCCCGATATTTTTCTTTTGCTTCTTCAAAAACTTTTGGATCTATCCATGAAGACGGAATTTGATCAACATGCAAATTCATAAACTTATGAATCGTTCCTTTTAGATATGCATAATTTCTAATTTCTTGAAAACCAAATTCGTTTTCCAATATTATTTTTTCAGATTCTAAGATTTTAAAACATTGTTCTACTTGGTAAATCAAAGCAATAATTTGATTGGGATATTTAATGTTATTAAATATAGGAATGTCCTTCCATATACTATCTTTAAAATTTTCAATATGTTCTAAACTAGCTTGAATTGTTTCTAAAGCTTTTATAATTTCTAAAAATTCAAACTTATATATATTCGATAAATCATCAATAGGAAGCATTTTTACTTCTGATATCGATAATAAAAGTAATTCATTTACTACTTCAATAAAACGATAATCAAGGATTCGATTGCTAATCGCTTTCTGAAAGTTTTCTATAAACCGATAGTTATTAAATAAAAGTGAAAAATCATCTTTCCCTTCTCCTTCTTCGCTTTCCGATACAATTGTTTCTTTTTGATGAAAACTAGCAAAGGATTGATATAGTTTTGTTACATATTGATGTAAATTATTTTCTAAAAAATACTTATATACCCATTCTAAGGTTTCATCCATATTGGAAACATATAATACACGTTTTCCTTGATTAATGGCGTTAACGGCAATATTGATTAAAGATGTTGTTTTTCCGGTACCGTGTCGTCCGGAGATAACAATATTTCCACCATTATTAGCACTATGAACGGCATACCGTTGCATCTGATTTAAATTAGTAATATAATAAATGTCTTTTTTATCTTTATCAAATAATTTATCATATAAATAATCGCCCGTTTCCACAAACCTTTGAAATTTGCTGTTTCTGATTTTAATTTTATCGGGAATTATCGAGGCATAAGTAAGATAGTTTTCCAAATGCAAATCAGCACCAACAGTTCTTTCTAAATAGAAACAAAAATGATCAAAATCAGAGATTCTATCAAGTTTATCGGTTACAGATATGCTTATATTTTTGGTTTTATTTAAATACCCGATTAACACTTGATTTTCAATCGGTTTAGCAATTTGTTGAAAGAAGATTTTATCAGTTTCAAAATATAGATTAACCGGGATTAAAATAACAGGAGAAAAAATTTCTCGATTTTTTTTATCTTTTATTGATAATAACCCATAAGTAATAAATAACTGAAAATTTCGATTTTTCCGATTTATATTAGCAAAAAACAAAAAGGGTAGTTTTTTTCTTAAGATTTCATCCTTAATATCGCTACTGCCGATTCCCTGCTTTTGAATCGGAAAATATGTAATATCTTCATAACTGACCATTTCATAGTTTAGTAATCTAACTAAAACATCATAATTAATATTACCCAACTCTAAATAACTATCAGCTGCAAAAATATCTTTTAATTGTAAGTTTTTTCGACTAATGCTAATCATCGGCTCACCTTGAATATATTATGAGATTAATTGTATTTTTTAACAGTAACCCTGCTTACTAACCGTGTACGCGCTAACAAGGCACACGGCTTTATTTTATATAATCAAGAATAGGTATAATCCAACAGATTGATATCTAATCCAGGTTTAGGAATATCCCATTCTTTATTAATTTTATTATAGATTTGCTCCCGTGTGTAATTCTGACACTGTTTTCTTAATTCTTTCAAAATATGATCAAAGTATTTAAGTGAATTAAGTTAACAATCACAGGACACACTTTATTTATATTATATCAAAGATTGTTATAAATTGATATATAATTTATGAGAATAATAAAAACGAAGCATTTAACTTCGTTTTGCCGTTTTCACAAGTGTTTTATTTTTGTTCATTTTAAAAATATATTTTTTGTTAGGTCGAAAATTATCAAAATTACTTAACTCTTTAATTAATTGATGATAAATACTATAATCAATTGATTTTATATCGACAGTGATATTATAATTGTATTTACTCATCTTATTTAAAATATCATTAAGCTTCTCTTGATAAAACATGCTCTTTTCAATGGGATAAAGCACTTCATCAATATAAGGATTAATTTTATTATTCTTTTCTTCACTCATAATAAACCCAATTGCTTTGTTTTTTTCCTCTTCCAGAAAAACAAAAAAGCAATTTTGAAACGAAATTGTTCGTCCTTTGGAATCAACAATTTTCCCGTCACGTAAAACAGCATCCATTTGTTTTATAATAGCGTTATTGGCAATCGAATAATTTTTCACGATTATAACTGCGAGCGGAAACTTCAGAACATGTTCGGTTAAAATACCGCCGTCTTCGTAACCGACATAACCAGCCGGCGAACCGATTAAAGATGAAGTAAAGTGTCCTTCCGTGAATTTACCTAAATCCAACGTCAAAATCATTTCATCTTTAATCCAAAAAACTTGATGCAAATCTTCAATAAACAAATCAACATATGCATCTGCGGTTTGAACATTAACAATTGTTTTTCTGATGCCGAGATTCATAAAATATTGATTATAATATTTATCTAAAAAATAATAGTTTTTTATCATATGTAAATTTTCTTTGATTTTATCATAATCAATGCCTAAATTCTCATAAACGATTTTATCAACATCATTACGGGTAACATAAACACGCTCGTTTAAATTACAAAGCAGTCCGGCCTCATCAAGAATGTCAATCGCTTTATCGGGTAATTTCCGATTTGTTAAAAAATTTGATGAGTCAATAATATACTTAAGAATACTATCGTTATATTTTACATGATGATATTCTTCATATTTAGGAGCAATCCCTTTGATGATTTCATAGGCTTCACCCGGCGATGCCTCATCGACAAACACATTCTGAAAACGTCGCGACAAGGCTTTATCTTTCTCGATATAACGATAATATTCTTCTAAAGTGGTTGCACCAATGCATTTAATTTCCGAACGAGCCAAAATCGGCTTTAATATATTAGCAATATCAAGTGTTCCTTCACTTGAACCTGAGCCAACGATGTTATGGATTTCATCGATAAATACAATCGAATTGGGATTTTTAATTTTTTCGATAACTTCAAGCATTCTTTCTTCTAAATCGCCACGGTATTTAGTCCCGGCAATAATCATACCCAAATCAAGCCGATAAATATTAACTCCAGGATTTATATCCAAAAAACGCATGGTAACCCCTTCTACCAAAGCACTTTTACCAACGCCGGCACTCCCAATCAACATTGGGTTGTTTTTTTGTTTTTTTGATAAAATCCTGATAATTTTATCGATTATCTGATGACGACCTATGAAGGGATTTAAGCGGTTAAGTTTTGCTTCTTTGGTTATATTAATTAAATAGTTTTTGTTTAATTCACCGGAGGGAGTGAAACTATAAATGTTATTTACTTCTTCAATTAAATCATCAATATCAATACCCATTTTTTTTAGAATATGTAATGCCGTAGACGCCGATGTTGTCAAAAGAGCATAAAATAAATGTTCATCAAAAATATATTTACTTCCTTCATACGCCGCAACGGCATTCGCGTTTTTTATTATTTCATCAAATTTTGATGTATATTCTCCTTCTTTACTTTTTTTCCTTAGAATTATGATTCGATCCAACTCATTTTCCAAACTGTATCCGTTAACTCCATATTCGTTTAAAATAAATTTACAGGCAGAGTTCGCGCTTTTTGCGATTGCTAAAAGCAGCAGTTCGCTGCCGGCCACACCAAAACGCTTTTTTTCGTCCTCGATTATTTCGAGCATTCTTATACAATGATCTGAAAAGCAATAAGTCAACACTTCACCTCAACAATATAAATATTCTAATACCATTATATGAGTGGATGAAAATTATTTTCATTGATTTAATACTTTTTTTTTATGTCGATTTATAGTATAATTAAAAAGAATTTTAAGAAAGGCATATGCGATATGGGTAAACCGATATTTTCCAAAGAATTAATCAATAAATTAAATAATGATATTAAAATATATTTCCCCCATCTTTTTTTAATCGACGATCACATGCATACTACGTTTGAAGGAGTATCGCGTTTAGTTATGCTAGACCGCTATTCGCAAAAAGATATCAATCATATTTCACTTTCCGCCGGGGATTTAGTATTATGTGTCATTAAAGATGATCCTAAATTTCCAACCCGGGGTATCGGTTATATCGAAAGAATTGAGGAGGATTATGCTTATATAAAGTTAGAACCGGAATATATCGGTATCTGCACAGCCGCAGAAAGCGATGGTTTAATCCGGCGGGGTCTTAATGTAATTGATAAGCCGTTGGAACTTTTTTATGAGCAAATTTGCCATCGGGTAGCAAATAATTTAGGACTCGGTGAAACTATTGAAACATTTCAAAATTTTTATTATGAGCTAAGCAACTTAAACCTGGTCCCGGCCGGACGTATCTTATTCGGGGCCGGTTCGCAAACGGCAGTAACTTATTTTAACTGTTTTGTTATGCCTTTTGTTCATGATTCGCGCGGAGGAATTAGTATTCACCGGCAAAAAGTTATGGAAATTATGTCGCGTGGGGGCGGTGTCGGCACTAATGGTTCATCCTTGCGCCCAAAAAATTCCTTAGCTAAAGGAGTCGGCGGTAAATCAAGCGGCGCTGTCAGTTGGTTGCACGATCTTTCACAATTAACCCATCTAGTTGAACAGGGTGGCTCTAGAAGGGGCGCGCAAATGATAATGCTTGCCGATTGGCATCCAGATATTATTGAGTTTATCATCAGTAAAATGCAAAACCCAAAAATATTGCACTTTCTTATCGACAATTTAACGGATGACGATATTATCAAAGAAGCAAAAAACAAATTGAAATTTACTCCTCTTTCCGATGAAGAAGTAGAAATGTAT
>Ga0265293_10006983_pt1 | contig 17672 bp, 18 predicted proteins | sample Munlanlewell138R_FD_192505 | JGI IMG/M metagenome (GOLD analysis project Ga0265293, IMG submission 192505) | Leachate microbial communities from a municipal landfill in Southern Ontario, Canada - Leachate well 138R | ecosystem: Engineered > Solid waste > Landfill > Unclassified | place: Canada...
GAAAAAGGTTGGTAACAATTGTTTCGCTTCACGTAAGAAAAAACCTCTTCAATAGTAAAACTTAGTAGATCATAAGGAGGCAGGAGAATGGAACGAAAACCATGGGGAAGCCTGCAGGGTCAAGAAGTTGAGCTCTTCAAACTTGATCTTGGGGGAGGCTCTCACGCAGAGATCACGAATTTCGGAGGAGCTCTTGTACGCTTGTTTGTACCCGATAGGGAGGGCGTTTTAGGCAATGTCATTCTAGGTTATGACAGCTTAGAGGACTACGTGGCTTGCACCAAATCACTTGGCATCTTGGTAGGTCGCCATGCGAACCGTATTGAAGATGCGGAGTTTACGTTAGGAGACACAACCTATAAACTCAACGCCAATGAGGGCCGAAACCATATTCATGGTGGACCAGGCGGCTTTGGCAAGGTGATCTGGGAACCGGAGGTCGTTGAAACCGAATACGGCCTCGCACTTCGATTGCGCTACTTTAGCCCCCATCTCGAAGAGGGATATCCGGGGAACCTCCAAGTTGAGGTGACCTACGCCCCAGCGCCAGGACAAGGTGGTTTGCGCATTGACTATCTGGCCACCTCAGATCAGACAACAGTGGTGAACTTGACCAACCACGCCTACTTTAACCTGGCAGGTGGGAATGGAACCATCTTGGATCACAAGTTGCAGCTCGATGCAGACTTCTTCACACCCATCACCCCCGAAGGCTTGCCCACAGGTGAGATCCTAAAGGTCGCAGGAACGCCCTTTGACTTCAGGCAAAAGACCCCGATTGGCCAGGGTATAGGTGCCGATCACGAGCAGATTCGCGCTGGTCAGGGCTATGACCATAACTGGATCATCAATGGTCTAGACAAAGGTCTGAAACGGGCCGCTCGGGTGGAGGAAGAGTCCTTGGGCCGTATGATGGAAGTCTGGACGACAAAGCCTGGCATCCAATTTTACAGCGGAAATTTCCTGGATAGCGAACGTCATCCCAAGCGCTCGGGCTTCTGCCTAGAGACCCAATTTTTCCCCAATAGCCTGCGTTATGCTCACTTCCCAAGAGCTATTTTGGAGGCTGGAGAACGCTATGAACACACAACCATCTACGACTTTTTGACCGCACGATAACTTGCAGAGGAGGCGGTAACGTGCAGATGCAGTTTCTCGGGGCGGCTGAAACAACAAGCGGTGCTTGCTACCTTGTGCGCTCAGGTGACAAGAACGTTCTTGTGGACTGCGGCCTCTTCCATGGACCAGAAGAGCTCAAACAAAGAAACTACGGCGATTTCCCCTTTGAACCAAGGGACATTGATGCAGTCTTGCTCACCCATGCCCATATTGATCACAGCGGTCTTTTACCGAAACTTGTGAAGCATGGTTTTACAGGTCCCATTTACACAACGGCGGTGACCTGCGATCTTTGCTCCATTATGCTCCCGGATTCAGGCTACATTCAAGAAGCGGAAGTTGAGCGGAAGAATCGCAAACGCATACGACGGGGACAAGAGCTTCTGACACCGATCTACACAGTGCAAGACGCTGTTGACTCGATGAAGCAGTTTAAGCGCATGGTCTATGATGAAGAAGTAGAGATCTTGCCCGGGATGCGCGTCCGTTTCCGCGATGCAGGGCATATTCTAGGTGCCGCGATCGTGGAGTTTTGGGTAACAGAAGACGGGGAGACGACCAAGCTTGTCTTCTCCGGAGACCTGGGTAACTTGGATCAACCCATTATTCAAGATCCCACTGCCATCACAGAGGCCGATATCTTGGTGATAGAATCTACCTATGGCACCCGGATCCATGAAGACCGGGAAGATCGGATGGAACGCTTGGCCGAAGTGGTCAACTCCACCATGGAGCGGGGAGGTAACCTCTTGATTCCGGCCTTTGCCCTAGGCCGCACCCAGGACATTCTTTATAGTTTGCGGGTTTTGCAGGATCAGGGCCGGATCCCCAAACTCAACATTTACATTGACAGTCCCTTGGCTACCAAGGCGACGGAGGTTTTCCAACAGCATGCCCGGGTTTTTGACTATGAGACCCGTACCATGATCAAAGAGGGTCGTTCACCCTTCGATTCTCCCCATGTGCATTATACGGAGACAGTAGAAGAGTCGATGCGCCTCAACTCGGTAAGTGGAGGTCTCGTCATCATCTCGGCTAGTGGGATGGCAGATGCAGGACGCATTAAGCACCATCTCAAGCATAATCTCTGGCGTAGGCAAGCCACCGTCCTCTTGGTTGGTTACCAAGCCCAGGGAACCTTAGGTCGCCGTCTGCAAGATGGCGCCGAGGAAGTACGGATTCATGGTGACATGGTTAGGGTTGCCGCCACCATTGAGACCATCTCAGGCTTCTCTGCCCATGCCGATCAGGGGGCTCTCCTGAATTGGCTGCGCCGTTTTCGTCACATCGGGCGTGTCTTTGTCACCCATGGCGAAAAGGAGAGTTGCCATGGTTTTGCCGAATTAATCCAGAAAGAACTCCAATTGCCTACTGTTGTTCCAAGTCTGGATGAACGTTTTGTTATTCGGGAGAAGGGCGCCTTGAGGACCTGGGACGACACCTACCAGGACTTAGCCATCCCCGATTCCTTTGCAGGTGTCTTGCAGGTGGCTAAGGGGGCAGAACTCGAGTTTCGGGGCTCCTATGGACAGGCCCAAAGGCGTTATAAGATTGATAATCACCTTTATACCCTCTTCAATGTGGGATCCGCTCGGCGGTTTTTCGCCAAACTCGCTCTAGCCCGGCTAATGCAGGAGGGTAGGTTGGAGGAAGATATCCTCAAATCAGATGATCCTGGCACAAACTGGGAGGATGTATTAAGAACCCAAGTAACCGATGTGGCCCCATGGGAGATGGTCAGGAGCACTGTGCTAGAACCCGCCGGATTGCGGCAATCGGCCTATTATTATCTGGACAGTATGCCAGCGGCAGGCGCGACAGGCTATACCACGACCAAACAGGGGCAGACGGTGGAAAATACGTACGCGATTCTTGCCGAGGGCTTTAAGCCACAGCTTTTTGTTACAGCCCATGATCTTAAGCGGCTTTGGAATGTGCTGGCGGCAGGCGAATTTTTGGCTAGGAGACTCGTAGAGATGCTCCTTGCTCCCTATCTCGAAGAGACTTTAGGTGACGCTCTTTATGTTATCGAAGGGAAGGCACCTGGCGCGCATGTCCTCTTCGGGAGCTCCAGCAATACTGGTCGCTCCTACGTCGTTTTAAGCAATGGAGAAGTCGGAGTTCGGAGCCTTCTTGAGCAATTAGTGCGTTTGGCAAGTAAGGGTAGGTGAGAGAATGGCCGTAGTGCTCGGTAATGATTGGGACGAGCTTCTCGCCCCAGAGTTTGAGAAGGACTATTATCAAAACTTGAGGCGTTTCTTAATAGAGGAGTATCGCAAGTTTACTGTCTACCCTGACATGTATGAGATTTTCGCCGCCCTCAAACGGACCTCCTATGAAGAGGCCAAGGTCATCCTCTTAGGCCAGGATCCCTACCATGGGCCAGGACAAGCCCATGGCTTGGCATTTTCTGTGAAGAAAGGGATCCCCCAGCCGCCTTCCTTGCAGAATATCTTCAAGGAACTAGCCCGGGATCTTGGTCTTCCCATCCCGGGTCATGGTTGCCTGGAATCCTGGGCGGATCAGGGGGTCTTGCTCCTCAACACCACCTTAACCGTTCGGCGCGGGGAGGCCGGTTCGCACCAGCGGAAAGGTTGGGAACAGTTTACCGATGCAGTTTTAACTCACCTGAATGCTAAAGAGACACCCCTTGTTTTCTTGCTTTGGGGTAGGCATGCTCAGAGTAAGGAAGCCTTGATTACCAACGACAAGCACTTGGTCTTAAAGACGGTGCATCCGAGCCCTCTCTCGGCCCATCGGGGTTTCTTTGGCTGTGGACACTTCTCTAAGGCCAATGCCTTTCTCCAGCGTTCAGGACAAGTACCCGTAGACTGGCAGGTAGAGGTATGAATCAACGCATTCTCATTCTTTTTCTCCTTGTGAGTCTGTCTTTGACAGGCTGTTTTTGGGTGCGTTCTGATAATGGACTCACTACGGTAGATGTGCAGGGAGAAGGAGGATGTAGCCACGAACTTCTCGTGACGAGCGAGAAGGTGACCTACCTTGTGGATGTAGGTCCAAACCAGACCGTAGTTTTGCCTCTGCCTCGGGGCACGTGGCAGGTGCAAGCCTTCGCCAGGGACGAGGCGGGGCAAGTGATCGCCATGAGCCAACCCCTCACTGTGCAGGGTGGGCGTCAAAGTATTGTATCTCCTGTTCTAGCCCAGACCGTGAAGAAGACGACAGACGTTCGTTTAGGAGCTGTTCGCCACTCTTGGCGCCTAGACGGTAGTATCGAGATCACCTGGGAACCCCTTGCTCTAGAGACAGGCCAGCTTGAGGTCTGGAGGCGAGGGCACTCTAGCCCCTTCTGGCAAGCAGTAAAAACCCTGGGGGCAACAGAGAGCAGGTTTGAAAGCTCGGATCCCCAGGCCCGGGACTATCTCTATGCCCTTCGTTATGTAGCTCCCCTTGGGGACGCTGTCTTTGCCAGCCCCCTGGCAATGAGTCAGGGATCGAATCAAGGGATTCTCGATGTGACTTGGGAGTTTAAGCATCTGTATCCGAGTCTGCCCATGACCTTCGTATCCTCCTCTTCCTTGCTAGATGATCCGGGGCCCGTAGAGCCCTTTACCGAACTGATCGCACACTTTCACACGGAGGCTGACTATGAGCGCCGCGAAGAGATCCTGGCTCGTTTAGGTCTCGAGCTCATAAGGGAAATGCGCTCCCTCTTAGCGGTCGTTGTTAAGCCTCCAAAAGGGAGTGAGCGTTCCCTTGAGGAGTGGAGTTTCCATCAGGATGAGTTCGTCTATCTAGAGCCCAATTGGATCGTTCAGGCTACAGCCCTTGGATCCCAAGCCCAGATGCCTTGGTACTTGGAGTATATTCGTCTGGCTGGTGCCCACCGGACCACAAGAGGAAATCATAACGTGCGAATTGCAGTTTTGGACTCGGGTTTGAACCCAGAGAGTTTACCCTCTGGTGTGCAGGTCTTGCCAGGTTACAAATTCGTGGACAAGGATAGAGGAACTAACACCCAGGATGACTACGCAAATGTTTTCCATGGCACAAACATCGCCAAGACGATCGCCGAGGCAATCCCCTTTGTCTCCATTCAACCGGTAAAGGTCCTGGGAAGGACCGGATCTGGTCGCATGGAAGATTTGAGTGAAGGCCTACTTTATGCCGCGGGCTTGCATGATACAGTTTCTAATCCGCACCCCGCCCAGATTATCAATATGTCTTTAGGAGTTCAAACGGATTTCGCGCCATCGATCCTTGCCAAAACAATTGATCGCATCAGGCGCGAGACGGATATTCTATTGATCGCAGCTTCTGGCAATAGCAGGCAAGGCGTCTACCATCCTGGCGTGTTCTATCCTGCAGCACTACCTGATGTCGTAGGGGTAGGCGCGATTGAGCGAGTCAACCCACCTAGGCGGGCTGCCTATTCTCACTATGGGGAAGGGCTAGACCTGGTTGCACCCCCTAGTTTTGAGAATGGTACGTCCTTTGCCACCGCCTTGGTCTCAGGGGTAACGGGATTGATGCTCAGTCAGGGAATACCCGCCCGGGATGTGAGGGAGATCTTGACCACGAGCGCCATGGACATCGGGGATCCAGGTTGGGACCTGGAACACGGTCACGGACTTCTTAACGCCCACTGGGCTGTCTTGGGCATTACGGAAACCATCTTGGTGATAACGGACGCTCAGGGCTATTCTAGGCAGGAAAAAGTCCCCTTAAAGGGGACGAAGGAACGCTTTTACTTGCCCCCCGGAGAGTATCGTGTGGAGGCATGGGTGAACGTGGAAGGCGGCCAAACGCCGCAAGTGGGGGATTACATATCTTCATTTAGGCAGATTACTGTCCTGGAAGATGGGCAGTCCTCTCTGCACTTGATCCTCGCAGAACGAACCAAATGATTCTAGGCGGAAGTTACGCCCTCGTCTTCCTCCGTTGCCGCTTGGACAAGCTGTGCATCAAGGGACTTACTGGTATTGACCCCTAAAGATCGTAGATTCTCGGCCCGGGTGATAAGATTACCCCGGCCGCTTTTTAATTGATTGAAGGCCTGACTATAAGCTGTTTGTGAACGTTCTAGGAGCCGTCCCAGTTCCCCTAGGGAATCAACAAAGCCCACGAACTTGTCATAGAGGGCACCGCCCTGTCGGGCAATTTCCAGAGCATTGGCGGTTTGGTAGGCTTGCTGCCACAGATTAGCGATAATCCAGAGCGTGGCCATGAGTGTTGTTGGCGTTGTGACAACGACGTTTCGTTCCCAGGCGTATTGAAAGAGATCAGGATCGGATTGTAAGGCCAAGGCATAGGCGGGTTCAAGGGGCATAAAGAGCAACACAAAGTCTGGGGATTTGATGCCCTTTTGCTTCTGATAATACTTGCCCTTTAGCCCATCCACATGGGCCTTGATAGAGCGGACCAACTCCTTCTTACAAAGCTCCCCTTCTTCAGTATCCTTTGCTCCTAGATAGCGGTCGTAAGCGACTAGGGAGACCTTGGCATCAATGATCAAATGGCGATCTTCTGGGAGTAAGACCACCGCATCGGGCCTGATTTTGGTGCCTGCTTCGCTCCTTAAGTCGAGACCTTCTCCTTGGAGGGTAAACTCATGACCCTCCCTGAGACCTGATTCCTCCAAAATGCGTGTTAGAATCATCTCTCCCCAGTCACCCTGGGTTTTTACTTCGCCCTTCAAGGCCGTGGTCAGTCTCTTCGCTTCAGCCGACATGGTGAGACCCACTTGTTCCAGTGTTCCGATCTTAATCATGCTTTCCCGGTGGGTATTCTCTATTTGCTGTTGAAACTCCACTAGGCGATGGCGGAGAGGTTCGAGAAGACTCTGCACTTGCTCATGATTGGTGCTTGTCAACGTAGAGGCTTTACTCTCCAAAATCTCCTGGGCCAAGTTCTGAAAGGCCGCCTGAAATTGGCCCTCTACCTCTGTTAGATACTGTCTTTCTTCCTTCCTTGTTTCCTCGAGTAAATCAAGCTTGGCCTGGAGGCGGGTCTGCTTTTTGACCATTAGGGCATAGGTCACAAGCACACCAAGGAAGAAGGCTATTAAAGTCAATATGTATAGATTCGTCATTATGGCACCCTCCTTGCTTATCTAGATTGATTCTGGGCTGGACTCCTTTTTCCTGTTTTTTCGTCGTGGCAGGGAAAAAGGGCAGTGGCTTCGAATATGACAACAAGGGGTGGTGACGATGCAAAAAAGAATGATGGGTAAGACTGGTGAAGAAGTGAGCTTGCTGGGTTTTGGCTGTATGCGCCTGCCAACCTTGCCGAGCGGAGAGATCAACGAGGAAGAGGCTATCTCCATGGTTCGCCGCGCCATTGATTCAGGGGTGAACTACTTGGATACCGCCTACAACTACCACGGCGGTAAGAGCGAAGAGTTTGTTGGGAAAGTGATTCAAGACGGTTACCGGGAAAAGGTACATATTGCGACAAAACTACCCGTCTGGGCCGTAAACTCCACCGAAGACTGTGAACGTCTTTTCAGAGAGCAACTGGAACGGCTGGGCGTGGAACAAGTGGACTTTTACTTACTTCATTCTTTGAACAGGGATTCTTGGCAGAAAGCGGTGAAGTACGAAGCCTTGGAGCATCTGGAGAAATGGCAGTCGGAAGGCTTGATCAAGTATGTGGGGTTTTCCTTCCATGACGAGCTCCCTGTTTTCCGGGAGATCGTTGATGCCTATCCCTGGGACTTTTGCCAGATCCAGTTTAACTACATGGATGAAAACTACCAGGCAGGACTAGCCGGATTAAAGTATGCTGCATCTAAAGGCCTTGGGGTCATTATTATGGAGCCCCTCCGTGGCGGACGTCTAGTGCGTAATATACCCCAGGAGATTCTGGATCTTTTTGAGGAAGCCGAAGTTAAGCGTACTCCAGCAGAATGGGGGTTACGCTGGGTGGCGAACCATCCAGAGGTTTCTTTGATCCTCAGCGGCATGAACACGATGGAAGAAGTAGAGGAAAATATTCGGATTATGGGGGAAGCGGAGCCTAATTCCCTTACCAAAGAGGAAGTTGGCCTCATGAAAAGGGCTAGGGACATTTATACCAATCGGATTAAGGTCTTGTGTACCGATTGTAAGTACTGTCTGCCCTGCCCTGAACATGTGGACATTCCCCAAGTTTTTAAGATCTACAATGACGCAAGTATCTACAACAATTTCCCTGGAAGCCGCTGGATGTACGAGGCTCTGGAGAAGAAGGAAGAGGACGCCGGACGCTGCGTTGCCTGCGGGCAATGTGAAGCCCTTTGTCCACAGAACCTCAATATTATTGACTCCTTAGCCACCGCTCACAGGGCTTTTACCACGGACTCCTAGTGGAACGCCTGCTTTGCGAAGTGAGCTGTAGAGGGCCAGGGTGATGGCGCTATCTGCGCTATGGTGTAGGGCGGTGCCGATCCCGATGATGACAAGGCCCTGATATAGACTGAAACCGAAAATCATGACAACAACCGCCTCAGCTAAGGCATGAATCGGTAGGGTAATCAGTAATACTTGCCAGAGAGATAATCCGCGGCGATAGAGTCTAGCGCCAATGGCTCCGAAGAGTGCATGGGTGAGAGCCCGCATAGCCACGATCGGTCCTAGGGTGACAAAAAAGCCAAAGCTTGATCCTAGGCCCACCAAGACTGCTACCCAGGGACTAATGGTGATGGCTAGCATCGATGGCAAGTGGCTTGCTAAGGTCGCAGAAAAAGGTGGAATGGCCACCTGTAGCCAACCTTGAAAGGCCAGGGGAATGAGTAGGGCGAGTGCTGTGAGTAAAGCTCCGTAGAGCAGTTCTTTCATTGTCATTCGCATGACATTCACTCCTCAACTTCAAGATAGAGGATGTTTGACGAGGTCAAACTCCAAGGTGATTGCGGAGCAATCGCCAGCTGTATATACACCTGTATCATACACTAGGGCGGTCTAACTGGCAAGCAGGAATCACAGGGGGGACGAGGGATGACTCAAGAAGAACGCAGAACCGAGATTCTTGCCCTTTTGGCTCAGGCCAAGGAACCCTTGACTGGGTCTCATTTGAGTGCCGTCCTGGGGGTTACCAGGCAGATCATTGTGGGCGATGTAGCGGTACTGAGGGCCCGGGGTGAAGAGATTATTGCCACCCCCAGAGGCTATCTTTTGTATCCACAGTCTCTCGCAGTTCATCATAGTACCATCGCCGTTCGTCACGGGAGCGATGAGGACGATTTAGCCCAAGAACTCAATATCATTGTTGATCTAGGAGGCACCGTCCTTGATGTGACGGTAGAACACCCTTTATACGGAGAGTTGACTGCTAATTTACAGCTTTCTAGTCGGGCTGAAGTGGAGCAGTTCATTGACAAAATGAAGGAGCTCCAAGCGGAGCCTCTTCTAGTTTTGACAGGTGGCTTTCATTTGCACCGGATCGAGACTCCCACAGCGGAAGTGATGGGGAGTATCCGCGATGCCCTGCGTGAAGCAGGCCTATTGGCTGAGTAGCTCGATTAAGGCTTGGCCAAAGGCATCGGCTGCGTCGGGACCGTTGCCGGTGATAATCTTACCATCGATCACAACATCAGAGTCTGTCAACTTAGCGCCGTTTTGCTCCAAGATGGGGGCGCCATCAGGAAAGACGGTGGCCTTCTTGCCCACTAGAACCTGGGCCTTCGCCAAGATTACAGGAGCAATGCAAATGGCCCCTAGAACTTTGTCTAAAGATACCATCTCCTTGGCCAAGGTATGAGCCAGGGGATCCTCGAAATACTGTTCAGAGCCTCCACCGCCGATGAAGACTAAGGCGTCTAACGCCGAAGGATGAAGCTCTGTTAGGAGGGTGTCTGGCTTGACCTTGAGTCCAAGCTTGCCCACGGCCGTCTCCTTGGAAGTCGAAACCGTTAAGACGTCAAAACCAGCTTCTTGCAGAAGATCATAGGGGACTTGGTATTCCTCGTCACGAAATTGATTTTCTGCGATAACAAGAGCAACTTTTTTCATGGAATTCACTCCTCTCTGCTGATCGTTTCTCCACGACAGGGTGTTTTCCTTGTGAGGAGGATGAATGAGTACAATGAATGCGAAGGAACAAAAGAGACTACAGGCAGAAATTGAGGAGCTTGCTACTAGAATACCCCGTAAGGCTAGTAATGCCCTACAACCGGATTTTGTTATCCGAGTTTTGAAACGTCTGTCGGAATTTTCTGGGGAGTGCGAGACCTGCCGAGAAGAATTGCAGGGTTTGGTGGGGCAAATTGATGAGTTAGCAAAGGGTCGTGATCCCCTCTCCCTTGGAGAGCTTCGCCCCTTACAAAAACAGATGGACAGGGCTGTCTCCCATCTGCAAAACCGCCACAAGCTCCTTGTGCAAGGACAGTCCCAGTATATCTACATTGCTGTAGGACTATCTTTGGGGTTGGTGTTTGGTTTGGCCCTGTTTGATAATGCAGGGCTCGGATTGGCCATCGGTGTGGCGCTTGGTGCCGCCCTTGGTTCAGGGCAAGATGCCAAGGCCAAGAAGGACGACCGTCTGATTTAAGGGAAAAGGTGATTGATGTGCTGATTGTAGGTATTGCCGGTGGTACCGGCTCAGGTAAGACGACCTTCGCTAGGGCCTTGAAAGAGTCCTTGGGTACAGATTGCGTCATTGTCCCCCAAGACTCCTATTATGTTGCCAATACGGGACTTCCCTTCGAGGAACGCCTCTTAATTAACTATGACCATCCAGACGCACTAGAGGATGATCTCTTGATCGAACATTTGCGTCAGCTTCGGGCCGGAGAAAAAGTCCAGGTGCCCGTTTATGACTTTGCCAGTTACGCACGGACGCAAGAAACGGTGACGGTGGAACCTCGGGCCATTGTCCTTGTGGAGGGCATTCTGGTTTTGACCAATCCCCTCTTGCGGCAGGAGTTTGACCTGAAGGTCTATGTGGATACCGATCCCGATGTACGAGTCTTGCGCAGGTTGACCCGTGATGTGCAGCAACGGGGCCGTAGCCTAGACTCTGTTCGCAATCAGTATCTAGAGACGGTCAAGCCGATGCATGAAGCATTTGTAGAACCGTCGAAGCGGTATGCAGATTTAATCGTGCCAGAGGGAGGCTTCAACCAGGCAGCTTTAGAGACTGTGGCTGCACTATTACGCCAATATCTGCAGGGTTTGGAAGACGAAGACGGAAGGCGATTTGCTGCCAGTACAAGGGAGGTTTAGGCAGTGGAAGGAATGCGGCCTTGGGAGAATCTAGAGGAGTTCTTGCTCCCCAGTGACGAGAACTATCCGGTAGTCCTATTTAATGGACCCATTTGCACTACAACGGGTTTGTACCGTGTGACACTCCTTGATGTTGAGGAGGCCAAAGAGTTGATTCAAACCTTCGGCTTTGTTTCTGCTGTTGGTCATCATGGGAGTGCCGAGGTGTTATCCCGGGTACTTGAGGCGGAGGTGCCCATGAACCGCATCGAGTACAGCCAGAAGATTGGTCAGAAGGCCATTGCTTTGAAGCTGAAGATCAGGCCCCCTGAAGGTCTGATACTGAGCGCCTCTGAAATGGCCCAAATCGGTTTTGAACTTCTCTTGTTAGAGCGACTCGAATGAACATGCAGTCCAAGCAGGTAGTCACTCTAGCCCTAATCGGAGGAGTCTTGGGGATTTCAACCTCAGCGATCTTTATTCGTCTAGGAGATGCTCCAGCTCCTGTTATGGCCTTTTATCGGATGTTTTTTGCCGCCCTATTTTTCCTTCCTGGCGCAATTAGGCAAAGTCGGAGGGTCAAGATTTCCTGGCAAGAGGTAGGTCTAGCCCTTGCTGCGGGGATGTTTCTGGCACTTCACTTCTTGCTTTGGATGAGCTCCCTTGCCTATACGAGTGTGGCAAGTTCTGTTGTCTTGGTCACCACACATCCCATCTGGGTTTACCTGATCTCAGTTTTCTTCCTTAAAGAGAAGCCCACCACCATGATGTGGCTGGGGCTGGCCCTTGCCCTTGGCGGGGGTTTGCTTGTTGCCACCGCCCAAGAGCTTGGAGAGACTAGGCTCTTTGGTGATTTTCTGGCCCTAGGGGGAGCGATGATGGTCGCTATTTATCTGACCTTAGGGCGGAAGCTACGTCAGAACCTTCCCGTATCCCTCTATTCAGCCCTTGTTTTTGGTACCGCCAGCGTGTTTATTGCTCTATATATGTGGTTCAGGGGTCTTCCTTGGTTCGGATACTCAGGCCAAACTTGGCTTGTCTTTTTCGCTCTAGCTCTTTTTCCCACTGTCTTGGGTCATAATACACTCAACTGGGCACTGGAATTCTTGCCAGCCACCATGGTCTCTGCTACTGTCTTAGGTGAGCCCCTAGGAGCCAGTCTCTTGGCCATCGTTGTCCTGGGGGAGGTCCCGGGGGGCCGGGAGATCCTAGGAAGCTTAATCACCCTCGTAGGGATCCTCCTGGTCTGGCGGCCTCTTAAGAACGGCGAGGTATAAGTAGTTGGGAATGGCCTCGGCGAGACCAGTCCCAACATGGTTAGCGAAACATGTGATAGACCGTCAGCATGCTGGCAAAGAGTAAACCCATGATGAAACTTTTGCCAGGTGGATTCTGGGTAATGATGGCCGTGAGCAAACTAAAGGTCAACAGGTGCCGTAGCCAGCCAATACCAAGTCCTAGAAGACCAGGAGCATTTGTTAGGGGGTAGAGTGCGGCCAGGGCCGTTAGTGCGCTGGCTGAGAGGGCAGCGACAAAGAGCAAGCTCCTGCCAAGTTCCTTACCTTGCCAGAGACCGCTGATGATGGTTAAGATTGCCATGAGTAGCCAGCGGATCAAGAGCTGAGACGGGGACATGCCATCCTCCTTTCAGATTCCAGAGGGTGAGCCCGGGCAAGCCGGGCTCGGGTAACCAAGTGCGCTAGAGGTACTTACCCATGAGGGTACTCACAGCACCGAGGGCACAGGCTACCAAACCATCGGTCCAGTTTCGATCAGCTGGGGCGGTCGTTGTCCAGTAACTGAGGCCTCCTATGGCTGCTCCCATTACCGCTGCCGCGGCATGGGCTCCCCAAGCACCTTCTACATCTTCCATTTCTTCTTGGCTGAGGGGGATTACTTCTTCCCCAAAGGGAAGGGTAGGGGGTGGAGCAAGGCTAGCGGCAAAGCTCGTACCAACCATGCCCATAAGTAGCGTGAAAACCAACAGGGAACAAAGAAGTCTTCGTTTCATGATCATTCTCCTTCTTAGTCGGGCCCTATGATTTGCTAGCAACTAAAGTATATAATAGTCAGATAATTCTGTCAATATACGAAAAAGTTTTTCTCGGTAGGAGTTAGGAATAAAGTGAAGAATAGGGTGTTATTATTACGTCAGGAAGGTGGAAGTTAAATTGATTAACAAAATGTTATCTGAAAAGGTGAAGGTAATCAAACCTTCAGGTATTCGCAAGTTTTTCGACATTGCCGCGACCATGGAGGGCGTCATCTCCCTTGGTGTAGGCGAACCCGATTTCCCAACCCCAACCAGTATTCGGGAGGCCGGTATTCGGTCCATTGTGGATAAGGGCACAACCTATACAGCCAATGTTGGGCTCATGGAGCTGAGGCGTGCTATCAGTAAGTATCTAGAGAAGCGTTTTCACGTGGAGTATGATCCAGCTGACCAAATCTTGGTTACCGTTGGGGCCAGTGAAGCAGTTGACCTAGCCTTGCGCGCAGTAGTTAATCCTGGTGATGAGGTACTTGTGCCAGAACCCACCTATGTTTCCTATGCACCATCAGCCATTTTGGCAGGTGGAGTTGCAGTACCTGTACCTACCTACGAAAAAGATGATTTCCGCCTGACGGCTGATGTAATTCGTTCCTTGATCACCCCCAAGACAAAGGCTATTGTATTTTGCTACCCGAATAACCCTACAGGGGCTGTCATGGAGAAGGCAGACTTGATGGCCATTGCCGATGTGCTACGGGAACATGATATTCTCGTGATTGCCGATGAAATCTATGCCGAATTAGTCTACGGTATTGAGCATACGTCTATGGCTACTCTGCCAGGCATGTATGACAAGACACTGTTGATCAATGGATTCTCCAAGGCCTTTTCTATGACTGGATGGCGCCTCGGTTATGCCTGCGGACCTGCTCCTTTAGTTGACGCCATGAAGAAAATCCATCAATATGTAATTATGTGTGCGCCAACGATGAGTCAGTGGGCGGCCATTGAAGCGCTGGAAAATGGCATGCCTGAAGTAGAGCGCATGGTGGCGGAATATGACAAGCGGAGACAGACCATTGTCCATGGATTTAGAAACATGGGACTCTCTTGTTTTGAGCCCAGGGGTGCATTCTACTGCTTCCCCAGGATTTCTGATCTAGGAATGACCTCCGATGAGTTCTGTAACCGTCTTCTTGAGGCCGAGAAGGTAGCAGTAGTACCTGGTTCTGCCTTTGGCGATAGCGGTGAAGGATTTATCCGTGTCTCCTATGCCTATTCCATCGATAGTATCAACAAAGCCCTCGTGAAGATTGACCGTTTCATTCAAAGCATTAAGTAAGGAGAGTTTTCATGCAAATGTCCATTGTACTAGCTCCAGATTCTTTCAAGGGTAGTCTCTCTGCAGCTCAGGTGGCCCAGGCTATGGCTAGAGGTGTGCAGAGAGTGTTGCCAAAGACTAATCTCACGCTCTTACCCCTCTCTGATGGGGGTGAAGGCTTGGTGGATTCCCTAGCCGCAGCAAGCGGTGGGAAGATCCTAGACTATCAGGTTACAGGTCCACTTGGCGAGAAGGTTACTGTTCAGATGGGTCTGATGGGCAATGGACAGACGGCTGTTATTGAGATGGCCCAGGCTTCGGGTCTGATTTTGGTACCAGAAGACAAGCGAAATCCCCTCCAGACTACTACCTTTGGTACGGGAGAGTTGATCAAAAAAGCCTTAGATCTTGGCTGCAACCATCTCATCATCGGTATTGGTGGCAGTGCCACAAACGATGGGGGGATGGGGATGGCCCAGGCTTTGGGCTTCCGCTTCTTGGATAAAGAGGGTGAGTCTCTAGGTTTTGGTGGTGGAGAGCTTGCTCGTTTAGCTCGAATCGATGCTAGCAGTAAGGATCCCCGCCTGGAGGGAACTACAATTGAGGTGGCCTGTGATGTGACGAATCCCCTGACCGGTCCCTCTGGCGCGGCCCACATCTATGGTCCACAAAAGGGCGCCACCCCTGAGATGGTGGAGCTCTTAGATAAGGGGCTAGCTAACTTCGATCGAGTGCTCCAGAGGGATTTAGGTAAAAGTGTAGGCCAGGTGCCGGGCGCTGGCGCGGCTGGTGGTCTAGGTGCAGGCCTCATGGCCCTCTTAGGTGGACGCCTGGTCTCAGGCATTGAACTTGTCCTTGATGTCCTAGAGTTTGATGCCAAGGCCAAGGGAGCTCAGCTGATTATCACAGGAGAGGGCAAGTTTGATGCCCAATCTGCCTTTGGGAAAGTTCCTATGGGAGTAGCCCAGCGGGCGAGGTCCCTAGGCGTACCAGTTGTGGTTGTGGCGGGAAGTGTTCTGCCCAGTGCAGATGTCTTGCATGGGGAGGGCGTGACTGCCTACTTTTCCATCCTCAATCAACCCATGACTCTTAAGGAGGCCATGGAACGAGGGGCTGAGCTGGTGGAAAATCAAGCCGCTCAGGTTGTGAGATTGTTTACGGCTACAATGTAGAATCAAAGCTTAAGGCCACTTGCTTGCGCAGGTGGCCTTTCAAATTTAACTTTGACGTCTTGGAGGTCTAGGACCAAAATACTGATAATATTGGGTTTCGATATTTCCATTATACAGCTTCCGGCGCTTGGTAGCCCTACCTCCCAGGACCTTTTCGAGCTGGGGATAGGAAGTGAGGATGTAGAAAGACCAGGTATCAAGGGACTTCTTTACTTGAGCTAACTCGCGGTAGAGCTGATCAACCTCATCTTTCTCGCCGAAACGCTCTCCATAGGGAGGATTGGTTACCAACTTCCCATACTTCTTACTTGTGGTCAGATCCTTGATTTCTTGACGCTGAAAGTGGATCGAACCAGCCACGCCCGCGGCCTCTGCATTATGACGGGCGATTCTAAGAGCCCCTTCGTCAATATCCGTGCCAACCAAGTAGTCAGGTTTTTCGGGCTTGATTAAGTCCTCAGCCTCCTCTCGGGCCATTTTCCAGGAGGCAGGTGAGATCCAGGGCCACGTTTCTGAAGCAAAACTCCTCTTTAGTCCAGGGGCCATATTATGGGCCATGAGGGCGGCCTCAATGGGGATCGTGCCTGAACCGCAAAAAGGATCAATCAGGGCGATGTCTGGATAATAACGGGCTAAAATGACCAGTGCTGCAGCGAGCGTCTCCTTGAGGGGAGCTCCGGTCGCCAGGGCCCGATACCCCCTTTGGTGGAGTCCTGCACCGGTAGTATCAATGGTCAGAGTGACAACATCTTTCAGTAATGCCACCTCAATTTTCATCAGGGGACCATCTTCGGGGAACCACTCTAACTTATGTTCTCTCTTTAGACTCTCTACCACAGCCTTCTTAACGATGGCTTGGCAATCAGAGACGCTAAACAAGGTGGATTGGACAGAACGACCCTCCACCGGAAACTCTGCATTCTTCGGAATAAAGCGAGCCCAGGGTAGGGCCTTGGTCTTCTCAAAAAGCTCATCAAAGGTTGTGGCGGTAAACTCACCCACCTTAACCCTTACCCGAGCCGCCGTACGCAGCCAGAGATTTGTTCGACAGATAGCCAGTTCATCGCCTGTAAAGCTTACCTTACCATTTTCAACGCGGGTATCTCCATAGCCCAACTTGCGCAGTTCATCGGCGACCAAAGACTCAAGCCCGAACGTTGCGGTGGCTAGAAGCTCAAATTGTGACATGCTCTCAACCTCTCCATTTGTCCACTACATGTACTACGGTTATTATACCAAGTTCAGGCAATTATCTGCAAGTCGCAACAACAATGGGATAAACTAAAGCAAAGTCTCACCCATGATGCTCCATGTGGCAGGAAGACGCCTCTATAAGGAGAACTACTATTGTTTAAGGGGGATGAGTGCATGCGAAAAGTAATCATCCACTATCACCGTGATGACGGAGCTTACGAGGACTGGGGAATTTGGTTATGGCCCCTGGGCTATGGAGGCCAATGGGTTGACTTCACGGAGACAGATTATTTCGGGAAGATTGCAGTCTGGGAAGTTCCCAAGAAACACCGACGACTCGGCTTCGTGATTCGAGGAAGCTCCTGGGAAAAAGATATTGACCAGGATCGCTATATAGAAGATTTCAAAGGGGATACGGCGGAAGTCTGGCTTGTATCAGGCGACCCAACGATCTATTTGGCACCACCTGCTCGGCTCCGGAAGAACCTGAAGATTTTTCCAGAACTAGAAGTAACCTTCCATTATTACCGTTATGATGGCGATTACAGTGGGTGGAACCTGTGGATCTGGGGTGATAGCGAACCAGGACGGGCTTTGGAATTTGCCAGCCAGGATGGTTACGGTTATCTAGCGCGCACAGTCCTCAAACAGCAAACGGACGCTACGGAACTTGGCTTTCTCCTGCGTAAACGTGTATTGGGGGAGAATTGGGCCGAAAAAGATGGAACGGA
>Ga0265293_10006984_pt1 | contig 17671 bp, 19 predicted proteins | sample Munlanlewell138R_FD_192505 | JGI IMG/M metagenome (GOLD analysis project Ga0265293, IMG submission 192505) | Leachate microbial communities from a municipal landfill in Southern Ontario, Canada - Leachate well 138R | ecosystem: Engineered > Solid waste > Landfill > Unclassified | place: Canada...
ACGACGCGGAAGTTTACATCGCCCTCCAAGAGGGCTCTTCTGACATCCCTCATGGCGGTGGAGATATCTTCTTCCGTCAGTTTTCCCCTGCTCCTAAGGCCTTTAAAAACGGATTCAAGGCGTTCCCTGAGAGAATCGAACATGAACCGGATCAGTCCTCCCGTTCTTCCAGGGCCAGGATGGCCGCCAATTCATCAGCGGCTTCGGGCGGAATCCGCGACGAATAACCCCGGAGCCACCCCCGAAGTTGTTCCTGGCGCCCTTCCCACGCGGCCTCTTTCGTCGAAAAACCGAGCAACTCCTCCATTACGAGAAGGCGGTCCTTCGACCTCTGCACGAGGTCATGGGCGCCCTGCCGGGTGACCTCGAGTCTTTCAGCGACTTCCGAAAGCGACCAATCTTCCATGACATGAAGTCGGAAGGCCTCTCTCTGCTTATCCGTCAGGATAGCTCCATAAATATCGAAAAGGTGGGAGAACATCACCCTTTGCTCCACCGGGTCGTTCAAGAGGGCACCTCCCCATGGGCACGAGAAATGATTATAGAAAGCCTCTCCCATCCTGTCAAGTATAAACTCTTGACAGATATTTTGCGCAGGCCCAAAAGCGAACGAAATTGCCGGGAATCATTACCCCGGCAATGAATGGTTTTATTTCCACTGTCTTATTTCCAGGACTTTGTTTAAGGATCTTCCGAAGGCAATTCGCAAGGGAAACACCGTCAATAGCAAGGGCGACGAACTGTGAAGGCCAACGGGATGGACGACTCGCAACTTACTGCCTAATGCCCATGTTGATGCTCTCCGAAGGCCTTATCCTCGACCTGCTGAAGAAGGCTCCACAACATTGCCAAATCCTTCCTCCTGGAATCGATCAGGTGACCCAGGACGTGGCGGACCTCATCATCCTCGATGATATGATGCCTCGCGGCTAGTTCCGTCAGGGCGTCGAGCTCCTGGGATAAGGACTCTCTCAGGAGTTCCGCTATCGAAAGAGGGTCATCGGTGTGGCCGTGTCCCCCACCCTGGTCGGGTGTGATTACTCTGCACATGGTCATACCTCCTTTATCTTGGACTCGAAGAATAACACTTTCCGAGTATTATGTCATACGCCTGCTAAAAAGTCGCCCCGATTTTTCCACCGGGCTTTCCGGCGTTCTGATAAAATGAAGACCGCCCGTTGAAAATTCTGAAGGACAATGAATGCTGAAAGGGGTAATGCCTATGAACTCGGCCCAGGAGAAGAACCTCGAGGTAAGAAGGATCTACAATGAGCATCTCGGCAGCAGCGTGGTGAAGGCCCTGGAGGCCAACGGGTTCAAGGCGGGTTATGCGCCGACCTCCGAAGAAGCCGTCAAAAAGGTGCTGGAACTTGTTCCCGAGGGGTCGGTCGTAGGGGTCCCCGGGTCATCCACCATCCGCGAGTTGGGGTTGTTCGAGACTCTCCAGGCAAGGGGATGCAAGATATTCGAACATTGGGATCCGTCGCTGGCGCCGGAAGACAAGTCCCAGAGGCTGGAGGATGAGATCACCAGTGACATCTTCCTCTCCAGCTCCAACGGCGTCACCCTGAACGGGAAACTGGTGAACATCGACGGAACGGGCAACCGCGTGGCTGCCATGGCCTGGGCGAGGAACCGGATAATATTCGTGGTAGGCATCAACAAGGTCAGCCGCGATGTCGAAGCCGCCCTGCAAAGGATCAGGGACGTGGCCACGCCGCTTAACGCAATCAGCAAGGGTGCCGATCTCCCCTGTGTCAAGACCGGCTTCTGTGTCGACTGCAGGGTTCCGGGCCGGTACTGCAGGGCTACCCTCGTTCTCGAGAGAGTCCCCTTGGGGCGTGAGGCCCACGTCATCATCGTGGGAGAAAACCTGGGGTATTAGGATCGGAAAGACGTAAGACAAAAAACCGCAAACCGTACGTCGTGAATCGTGAATCGAAAGGTCAAAATCGAAGGCGGATTGTTTTGTTCTTGCGATTTACGATCCGCGACTTACGGTATTTCTCGTTTCCCCTTCACCCTTTACGCCTTCGCTTTTCGTCTTTGCCTTACGGTTTCCAGTTTCCGGTTTCCGATTCACGATTTACGGTTCACGATTTACGGTTCACGATTATTCCTACCTCCTCCAGGTGCCGGGGAGGAAGAGCATCATCACCGTGTAGATCTCGAGCCTCCCCAGGAGCATGCAGAAGGAAAGGATCCACTTTCCGGCGGCAGGAACGTGGGCGTAGTTGCTCGAAGGACCCACCGAACCTAGGGCCGGCCCGATATTGCCTATCGCCGCCGCGGCGCTCGCTATGGCCGTTAGGACATCCAGCCCCAAGGCGGCCATGGCCATGGCCGCGAGGGCGAACAATCCGATATACATCACGAAAAACGCCGTGACCGAGGAAATGACCTCCCTCTCCAGGACCTTGCCCCCTATCCTGACGGTGAAAATGGCCCTGGGGTGAAGAAGCCTCTGGAGCTCCGCCTTCACATGTTTGACGAGGACCATTATCCTCATGCTCTTGATGCCGCCGACGGTGGAACCGGCGCAACCGCCGACGAACATTAGCAACAGGAGCAGGTACTGCAGAAAATTCGGCCAGAGCCCGAAGTCGGCCGTTACAAACCCTGTGGTCGTCACGATGCTAACCACCTGGAAGGCCCCGTAACGGATGGAATCGGATAATTTTTCATAGGTCCCACTCGAAAAAAGGAATGCCGCGGCCAGTAGAATGGCTACAGCCAGCAGTTTGACATAGAAACGGAACTCCTCGTTCCTCCACCACGCCCCCAGGTCGCCCCGGAGAAGGAGGAAATGCAGGACGAAGTTCGTCCCCGCCAGGAACATGAAGAGGATGATGACCCATTCGAAGTAGGCATTGCCATACTGCCCGATGCTCCGGTTGAGGGGTGAGAAGCCCCCCGTGGCCATGGTCCCGAAGGTGTGGGTCAAAGACTCGAAGAGGCTCATGCCCCCCAGCAGGAGTGCCGAGGTCTGGAGCAGGGAGAGTAGAAGATACACCCCCCAAAGCAGCAGCGCTGTCTGGTGGACCCTGGGGGTGATCTTTTCCGGCATGGGGCCGGGTACTTCCGCCTTGTACAGCTGCATGCCCCCGACCTTCAGGAAGGGCAGGACGGCGAGGCTCAGGACGATGATCCCCATGCCGCCGAGCCATTGAGTGAGGTCGCGCCAGAAGAGAATACCCCTGGGGTTGGACTGGATATCGGTGAGCACCGTGGCCCCGGTCGTGGTAAAGCCCGACATGGCCTCGAAAAAGGCCTCGGTGTAAGTCGGAACGGTCCCGTTGAGGAGGTAGGGAATGCCCGCGATGGCCGAGGCTAAGACCCACGACAGCGAAACCACAGCGAAAGCCTCCCTGAGACCCAGGTCTCCGACCTTTGCCTTGGACCCGACCACGAAAAGAAGCGCCGATACCCCCAGCCCGGCGCCCATGCCCCATAGCAGCGGGAAAAGATCCCCGGAACCATCCGCCAGGGACCAGAGGATGGGAAAGACCATGAAGAGCGAGACTATGGCGCAGAGAAGGGAGAGAACCTTGGCGACGACGGCAGGCCTCAACCTATCCTACCCCCAAAATCTCCACAGCCTGATCCATCAGTTCCTCCGAGGAAAAGAGGAGGATCTCGTCATTCTCCTGGAGCACGTCATCGCCCCAGGGCACGAACATGTCTCCCTTCCTCGAGATGAGGGCTATCAGTATCCCCTTCGGGAGGCCCAGATCCATGATCTTCTTCCCGTTGACGGCGCTTCCGCGGGGGATCGTCAGTTCCAGGACCTCAGCGTCGATCTCGTCGATTATGGAGAGCGCCCCAGTACCGAAGGGGTAGCGCACCTGCTTCATTATCACCGTCGCCAGGGCCTGGTTGGGGTTGACCATGGCGTCGACGGCGATATAGTCCGTGAGGCGCATGAGCATCTCGCGCCTCACCACGGCCACGCTTTTCTTTGCCCCCAGGGCTTTACCGACCACGCCGATGAGGAGATTGTGTTCATCGTTCGCTGTAGTGGTCACGAAGCCGTCGCCCTCGTCGATGCCCTCGTTTCTCAGTAGTTCTTCATCCATCCCGTCGCCGTGGATTATTATCGCCTTGTCGAGCTCCCTGGATAACTTCTCGCATTTCTCTCGATCCTGGTCGATAAGCCTCAGGTCGAGCCCGGGGTATCTCAACCCCAGCCTGCTCGCCACCTGGAAGCCTATCTTGCCCCCGCCGACGACGATGACCCTTTTCAATTCGGGGGTCTTTTTGTTCGTGAAGAGTACCTCCATGTCCTGGGCCTGGGTTTTGGATGTGACGGTAAAGCAGAGGTCATCGGCCTCGAGGCTGTCGTCGCCGGAAGGGATGAATCCCTTCCCCTGTCTTTCGATGAAGACTATAAGGGCGGTTTTCTTTGGGTGGATACGGCGCAGATCCCTTAGGGAGGCCCCCATCAGGGCGGAATCGGGGCTGACCCGGAAGGCATACACTCCGACCTTGCCCCCGAAGAACTCCGCCGTGTACACGGCGGCGCTGACGGAGAGGAATTCCTCTATCTCTCTCGCGACGGACCGCTCCGGCGAGATCATCACGTCAATTCCCAACTGCCTTGCCCAGGTGGGACTGTCGGTGTACTCCAAGCCCCTGGCCCTGGATATGACCCTCTTTACGCCGGCGCGACGGGCAATCCAGCACGCTAGTATGTTAACCTCGTCGTGGTTCGAACAGGCTATCAGAAGGTCCGTGTCACAGCCGGGGCAGACGCCTGCCTCTTCCAGAACCGGCGGCCTGGAACCGTTACCCCTGACCACCATGACGTCGAGTTCGTTCTCGGCCTTGGCAGCCCGTTCCTCGTCGCTTTCGACAAGGGTGATGTCATGCCCCTCCTGCGAAAGACTGGAAGCGACGCTGAACCCAACCTCTCCCGCACCGATCACCACGATCTTCATCCCTGATACACCCCCCGGGGAAAAGAACCAGCCCCGACTTTGACTACTTGGGAATAGTGGTAAACTAATCCGGACAAGGGAGGTGGACCCATGCTGCGTCGCGAAAGGATCGCCTTTGTTGGAACAGGCGGAACAATCAGCATGACCTTCAACGAGAAACAGAAGGGCTTCGTTCCTACTCTCTCCGCCCAGGACCTGGTGGAAATGCTCCCGCCAGGCCTGGGGAACGACCTCAGCGTTATCGACTGGAGCCACCAGCCCAGCAGTCACTATACCATACCGATGACCACCGATCTCGTGGAACTTCTGCGCAAACTCGTGAAGGACGGGGCCTCCGGAATAGTCGTCACCTGTGGCACCGACTCCCTCGAGGAGATGGCCTACCTGACGGACCTTTTATGGGCCTACCCTCAGCCCGTGGTCTTCACCGGATCCATGCTGCCGCCGGGCATCCCGGGATCGGACGCCATGGCCAACCTCGCCCAGGCCGTGAAAGCGGCCTCGTCGGAAAACCTTTGGGGGATGGGCGTCCTGGCGTGCTTCCAGGATCAGCTCTTCGCCGCCTCCGAGATGACCAAGGAGGTGGCCCACCGCAGGGACGCCTTCGCCGCGCCGGGAAGGGGACCCGTGGCCGATTTTGTCGGCGGGGATATAAGGGTAATAAGAAAGCCAAACAGGCCTCCAGCGCTGGAAGGGGCGATCATGCCCGCCAAGAACGTGGAGATACTCTGGGCATCCCTGGGGGGCGGAGACTGGATCCTTTCATGCCTTTCCAAATCGAAAAACCTCGAGGGACTGGTTCTGGCCGGTTTCGGCGCGGGCAACATCCCTCCCTCCTGGAACCAGTACCTCAAACCCCTCATGAAAAACGGAACGGTGATAGTGATAACCACCCGCTGCGGAAAGGGACACACCGCCACCCTCTACGGCTACGAGGGAAGCGCTAAAAGGCTGCTCGAACTGGGCTTGCTGGACGGAGGGGGTTTGAGGCCGGAACAGGCCAGGCTGAGGCTCGCCGTGGGGCTGGGAGCCGGCTTTTCAATGGAGGATCTGCAACTCTACCTCCTGGGCAAGAAATAACGACCGCGGCGTAAGAGCTCGGCCTCCAACCCAGGCATCAAGTCCCTAGTACCTGGAGGATCATCCTCAGGGCGCTGATCACCACCATGACCAGCAGGACGGACCTTATCCACTTATTCCCCTTTACCACGGAAAATTTTGTCCCCGCCCAGGCTCCGGCCATGCTGCCGATGGCGAGAGCCAAGCCATACTCCATGTTGATGAGGCCACTGGAAAAAAAGATGACGAAACTGACCACGGTGAAGCAGAGCGCGATGGAAGCCTTGAGGGCGTTGGCCCTCAAGAGGTCCTTGCCGGCCGTGGCCGCCAGGGCCCAGATGAGGAAAAATCCCACTCCCGCCTGTAAAAACCCTCCATAGGCGCCTATGACCATGAAAAGGGCCCCCTTGGCCCAGGCGGGCCATTCGGAACTTCGTCTGGTCTCCCACATTCTCGGCCTGGAGATGAGAAGAAACGCCATGAAGGAAATGAGAAGGGCGATGGTCACCTTCAGGAGGCGTTCATCCAGGTTTACGGCGAGAAGGGTTCCCGCCACCGATCCTATGGAGGCCGGGATGCCCAGGGAGAGCGACTCCCTAAGGGAAAGCACGCCTTCCCTCTTGAACTGCCCCGTGGCAACCAGGTTTTGAAGGAGGATGCCGACCCGGTTGGTGGCATTGGCCGATGAGGCATCCAGACCGAGAAAGATCAGGAAGGGAAGGCTGAGGAGGGATCCGCCCCCGGCCACTACGTTGAGAAAACCGGTCACCCCTCCAAGCAGGGTCGCAAGAACCAGCATCACAGGAGTCAAATCAGGTGCCTCCATGGGAACTCGAATCTCAACCAGGCGCCATTCTAACACACAACGGGCAGGCCATAACGCCCTGAGGTGATATAATTAGTTAATACAGGAAGGGAGGGAAATCCCATGCGTTACGCCCTTACCGAGTACGAAGCCTTTCTTCGTTTAAGCGACGGCGAGGAGCTGCATGCATCGATAGCCGCAGCCTGCGAGGAGTACTCCATCGACTCGGCCATCCTGTTGGGAGGGTTGGGAATGGCCAAGGAGATAACCTTCGGCTGGTACACGGGGAAGGAGTATGTCCGCGAGCGGATGGAAGGGACCTTTGAAGTCGCATCGCTGAGCGGTGACGTCAGCCGGAGGGAGGGTGTTCTCTACCCTCACATCCACGCCGTCTTCAACGGGATGGACCACGCTTCGCTGAGCGGGCACGTCCTGAAGGTCGTCACTTTTCATAACCTGGAAGTCTTCATCCGCCCCTTGAGGTCCCTTCGGCTCAACCGGGAATTCGACGGATGGCTGGAGGCCATTGTGCCCGAGAAGCGTTAAACCTCCTTCTTTATATCCGCCTCGATCCCGCCTATGTAGCCCGCCAGGTCTCTTGGGTTGACGGGAAAGAAGCTGTGTTCCGTTCCAGCGGCCGCCCACACCTTCTGGAAACGAAAAAGATCCTCATCTATCAGTGCACAGGGCAGTGAAGGAAACCCCACCGGGGGGACACCGCCCACCTCGAAACCCATGTGCTCCAGGACCCACTCCGCCCTTGCCATGGAAACCTTCCTGGCTTCAAGGAAGATCTTCACCTTTTTCAGGTCTATCCTGTTCGGCCCCGACATCAGGGCGATAACTGGTTTGCCGTCGGCCAAGAGGACGAGGGTCTTCAAAATCTCCTCGGGCGGCGCCCCCACGCTTCTGGAGGCGTCTTCCACGGTCCTTATGGTCTCTTGGCTGAAATGGATCTCGCCCCGATAACCCGCTTCGTTCAGGAAGGCCCGAACCCTTTCCACGGGATCCACGGTGGTCTCTTCCGGATATGGAGTCCCCTCGTTCATTGCAGTTGATCCCCCTTTTTCGCGATATCAGGGTACATTGCCCTGTAAACATACCTGTTCGCCATGACCTGGCGTACGAATTCCCTGGTCTCCCCGTAAGGAATATCCTCCACCCATTCCTCGATCGGTCCCTTGGGCGGAAGCCATCTCCCGACGGCCCCCTGGCCGGCATTGTAGGCGGCCACGGCGAACTCGATCCTATCAAATATTCGCGTCAACCTGGAAAAGTGATGAGCACCCAAGAGGATGTTCTTGGCGGGATCGAAATATTCGCCCTCCTTTTCACCGAGCAACAGCGCGTTTTCCCTGGCGGTGGGTGGCATCAGCTGCATCAGGCCCATGGCGCCGGCGCTGCTGTACGCCTCCTCGTCGAAGGCGCTCTCACGGCGCATGATGGCCCAAATATCCAAGGGATCGACGCCGAACCTGGCGGAGGCCGCCGTCACATCCCTTTCCCTGGCCCTCGGGTAGAGCCCCTCCAGGAGCGTGCGAGGGATGGGGTCGGACCGGGCAAGCAGGTACGCCAGCGGGATTGAATCGAGGAAGGCCCCCCTGGCATCGCCGAGCCAAAGGGCGAGCCTTATCGCGGTGGACCTTGTCGCGGTATCCGACGACGAGGACATTACCATCCTGGCGTAGATCACAAACCCCCATTCCGCCAGCTCCACACCCTCCCCGGTCGGACTGCCGGTGGATAGGTCTTTAATCTTGGGGGGATCGGAGGGAAAGGCCAGGGAAGTGTAATAATCCGTGGGGTATCTCTTCCGCAGCCTCTCGAGGAGCGCCGAAGAGGTCCTCGAGTCGCCGAGCCTCTCGTTCGCCCTGGCCGCCCAGTAAAGAAGGCGGGACTCCTGCCTCGGGTCGTTCCCCGCGTCGAGGGCCCTTGTCCAGGCCCCATCGGCGGCCCTGATTTCCCCCTTCTTCCAGGCGGACCATCCCTTCTCCCACAGGGCCGCCGCCGCGAAGCGGCTGGCCGGGTGTTCCTTCAAGAGGATTTCCTCGTAACGGGAAGCCCTCTCCTCGTCGCCGGCCCTGGCGAAAAGGTTGGCCAGTTCGGCCAGGGCCGAGGCTGCCGGATCACCTGGCGCGGAAGCCGATACTTCCACCAGCGCCTCGACGGCCTCACCGTCCATTTCCCGGGCCATCCTGGATATCAGTTCTATCGAGAGTTGGGAGTACCTTGATCCTTTCAGGGACAAATCCTTCCAGATCGCCAAGGCTTCATCGCCCCTGCCCAGGTTTGAAAGGGCCCTCGCCCTGAAGAAGGCCGCTCTTTCGAAACGCGGATCATCTTGGGAGACCCGTTCCAGTTGGTGGACGGCCTCTTTGAAGTCGCGGGAAAAATATGAGGCATACCCCAGGGGGAACGCGGTCCTCGGGTCCTCAGGCCCCGGATCCTGCCTGATCATGGAAAGGGCCTCTCGGTGGAAGGGGGAGATCTCAAGGAGGGCCAGCGCATACCGGGGGTCCGGTTCCGGAAGCCCCAGGAGCGCTTCCAGGGCCTGCTTGCGGAGGGCATCGTCCTTTGCGCTTTCCGCCATCGCCTCGAACCATTTCCGGGCATCGGCCGGCTGATCGTCCTTCAGGAAAAGCCTCCCGAGGGCGTAGGCAAGGTGGGGTGCCAGGACCCAGTCATTCCCGTTCCAAAGCGAAAGGGCCACCTGTTTCGCTTTACGACCGTCCCCGGTTCTTTCGTAACCGAGGAGGATAAGCATGTCGGCGAAGGGTTTCAACTCCACCGAGAGGGAATCCCTCTCCCTGAGGAATATCTCGAGGGCCGGAGCCCATTTGCGCTGAAGCCAGAGCGAGTTGGCGTAGATTACCCTTTCCCTGGCCGAAGCCTGGTCCCCGAGTGCGAGGACCTTTTTCTCGAGGGCGGTCCATTGCCTCGACCAGAAAAGGTCCCCCACCTCCGAGGCTTCCGTCAAGGCCGGGACCAGAAGCACCAGGAAGAGGACCGGCAGGAAAAGCCTCAGGCTTTTTCGCATCCCCTTTTTTCTCCCGGGAAGTCCTCGCCACAGCGATCGCAGGGGGGCTGTTCCCCGGTCAGGGCAAAGTGCCGGAAGTGATCGAGCCACTTCGGGGCTCCCCTGCCGCATATCTCCAGGAATTTGATGAAGGAAACCAACCGCTCCCTGCATGTGGGGGTGATAAAATGCTCGACGTTGCATGCGTTCTGAACCGCTTCTTCACTGTCGAGGTTCAGCACTTCCTCGAAGAAGGTCCTGAGGAGATCCTCGTTCTGCACGAGGGTCCTGGCGGCAGCCTTGCCTTTAGGGGTCAGGAAGATGTACCCGTAGTGCTCCTGGTCGACCAGGCCACTCTCTTTGAGGCCCGAAACGACCCCAACGACGGTGGGTGATCTCACCCCGAGGCATTGGGCCAAGTCCTTGACGCGGACCACTTTCTTCTGATCCTGTAACTTCAGTATGGCCTTGAGGTAATCTTCGCTTCTGGCGCTTAATTTGGACATTGTTAGCCTCGCCTATATTTGTTATTATCCTGTTCAGTATCCGCCCAATCCGGCGGCCAGTCAAGGGAGATAGTAAATGCCCTTTCACGTGGTTCTCGGCGCCATCGCTGCCTCATCGGCTCTAACGGAGGTTTTCATAGCCCCGAAACCCGGCCTTGTCGACCGCTCCAGTTCCGGCTCACACAGGGACATGGATTTCGTCACATTCCTCCTGAGCTTGTCGGCCCTCGCGCCCTACTGGCAGCGCCAGGCCCAGCGGGGCCTTCAGGGAGTCCCCCCTGAAGACGCCCTTTCCGCCCTCCGCGAGACGGGCATAGCCATGGACAGCGCCATGTTCCAGGCCACTTCCGGCATCAACACCCACAAGGGCCTGGTATTCGCCCTCTCGCTCCTCCTCTACGGGGCGGGGCGTTGCCTTTTCCTCGGCGAAGGGCTTCAACCCGAGAAGGTGGCTGCCGCCGCGGCTTCGGCCGCCGAGGGTTGCTGCGAGAGGGAACTCCTTTCCCTGCTGAAGGCCCCCCCTCCAAGGCCGTTGACGAGCGGAGAGAGGATATTCCTGGAGCACGGCGTCACCGGCATCAGGGGAGAGGTCGAGAACGGCTTCCCCACCGTTCTTGAAGAGGGCCTGCCTTCCTTCAGGCAGGCCCTCGCCCGGGGCGCCACCAGGCACGACAGCGCCCTCTACTCTCTTTTTCATCTCATGATGCATGGCGGGGACACGAACGTCATCGCCCGGAAAGGGTATACTTATTGGAAGGACGAATACCGGCGCCTCACGGCCGGACTGATCGGCCTGGGAATTCCCCCCTACGACGATGCGGCCCTGGCATCCCTCGAGGAGGCCGACGAACTCTTCCGACTCAACGACATCAGCCCCGGCGGGGCCGCCGATCTTTTGACCTGTACGCTTTTCCTTCACGATTGTGATATCCTCTTCGAGCCTGTTGTTAACATTACGGCCGATAGGTATAATATATGTAACATAACGCACGGAGGTGCGGGCCATGAGCCTAGGATTGAGGATCAAGACCCTTCGCAGGTCCAAGGGTCTCACCCAGAAAAAACTGTCTGAAATCGTCGATGTCAGCCGCATATATATCCAGTCTCTGGAGAGCAACAGGCGATTGCCCTCCATGAAGCTCCTCAGGCGCCTGGCTGAAGCTCTCGATGTGGAAGTGGTCGACCTGGTTCATGACGCCGGCAGGGACGGCTCGGGAAGGCTCATGCTTGAAGAGGTGCTGAACGACAGCGAACCGGTGGAGATATGGTACCGGAGCAGGAAGCTCTCCAGGGGAGAGGTACAGCTTGTCCAGAAGCTGATCGAAGCGGCGCTCTCCGATTGGGACAGGGAAAATGACTGAACCGGCCCTTGGAGTGAGTAGGGGGGACGGGCTCGAATGGCCCGTGCCACCCGAGAATATCCCGGAGTGGGCTTCCCTCGAGGCCGGCCAATGGAAGGGGCTTGACGATTTCGACCTCCTCGCGAAAGCGGAAAGAGCCTCTGGAAAATCCGTGGAAATCGTAAGGGTTCGGATGCCCATCTCCATCTGGGGCCTGCATGTCGCCAGGGGGCAAAGGGCCAGGATCTACGTCAACGGCCTCCTACCGGAATTATGGAGGCGTTTCGCCGTCTTCCACGAGATATACCATCTCACCCATCACGCCAAGGGCGAAGACTTCTGGTCCCATACCGCCACCCCGATGACGAGTTTTGAATACCAGGCGGACCTTTTCGCCTGGGCCGCCATAATCGACGAGTGGATCGAGGGTGCTTCCTGGTGAATCGCGCCCCTTTTTTCCTCCCCATGAGGGACTGTCCCAACCGGTGCGTTTACTGCGACCAGCGGGCCATAACGGGCCATGGGAGTTCCCCGGGCCCCGCCGACGTGGAGGATGCCCTCCGGGGGATCTCAGAACCCACCGAAGTCTGCTTTTTCGGCGGGAGCTTCACCTGCCAGCCGCTGGATCGACAGGAGGAATACCTCGAGGCGGTCCTGTCGGCCCCCGCCCCGGTCAGCGTGAGGATCTCCACTCACCCACTCTGCATCACCCCGGAGGTACTCACCTTCCTTTCCCGTTTTCCCGTCAAAATCATCGAACTAGGGGTGACCTCTCTCGAGGACGACGTGTTAAAAGCGTGCAACCGGGGGTACACCGGGGCTGCGGTCCTGGAAAAGATCTCCCTGGTAACCGCCCATCCTGGCTTCATCCCCGGGGTCCAACTCATGACAGGACTTCCCGGACAGGATCCGCCATCGTCGCTGGAAGACCTGGGGCGTCTTGCCGGTGTGAAGGGCGCCGGCCCCATGCAGATCAGGATATACCCCTGCCTGGTCCTGAAGGATACCCCGCTGGAAAAGCTGTACCTCTCCGGCGCATACACTCCGCCCGGCGTCGAGGAGAGCGCCCGCTGGGCGGGCAGGATGATAAAGTTCACCCGGGAGTCGGGTTTTGAACTGCTCCGGGTGGGCCTCCAGGAGACAGTTTCCCTCTCCTGCGGGGTGGTGGCGGGGCCTCACCACCCCGCGCTCGGCGAATTGGCCCGTTCCTTCGCCCTCGCGCTTTCCCTGGTCGAGGACCGTCACCGGGGACCATGGCAGATTCCCCTCAGATCCCGGTCGCTCCTGTCGGGACACGGCGAATGGGGTTTCAAAGAACTGGCGAACCTTTCCGGCATGACCTTCGACGAGGTGAAAAACCTCGTACAGTTAACCCCGTGATCCCGCCGAAAGGGCATTTGCCACGACCCAAGATATTGCCTACAATGCTTTGAGCTTTTTATCGCGGAGGAATTTATGGCCCTTCTGAAAAGAAATGTCGACATGGGAGCCGGGAGTGTTGCCGGGACCCTCTGGCAACTGGCGTTGCCTTCAATGTTTTCCATGCTCTTTCATACCCTGTTCCACCTGGTGGATACCGTCTTCGTGTCGTGGCTGGGGGAATCCTCCCTCGCCGCCATGTCGCTCACCTTCCCGCTCATGTTCGTGATCTTCGCCCTGGTGAACGGCATGGCCATCGGGACAACGACCAGGATGAGCAACTCCCTGGGCCGTGGACAGGTAGAAGAGGCTCACGGTTACGCCGACTCGGCGCTTATCCTTGTCCTGATCCTCACCACGCCGGCCCTTCCCCTGCTTTTCCGCCCATCGTCGAATGTCTTCTTCTCCCTCCTCGGCGGTTCCGGCGATGTTCTCTCCGAGAGTTACCGCTACGCCCTATGGATGGTGCTCGGCACCCCCTTGATGGCCTTCTCGCTTATCGCCGAATCCACCTTCAGGAGCCAGGGGGATACGGTGACGCCCATGAATAGCATGATCCTAGGAAACGCCATAAACGTGGTCCTTGACCCTCTCATGATATTCACCTTCGGATGGGGAATTGCAGGGGCGTCGGTAGCGACCTTCATAGGCCGGCTGGCGTCGTGCCTTTACCTCTGGTCGAGGCTGAGGAAGCGAAGCGCCTTCATCCCCGGCCTGACCTGGAGACCCGATTATCCGCGCCGGTGGGTGGGCATAGGCGAGATCGGCCTCCCTATAGCGGTATCCCAGGGGAGCATGGCCGTAGGGGGCGCCATGCTCAACAGGATTCTCTCCGGTTATGGCCCCGCCGCGATCGGCGCCTTCATGCTCGGGAACAGGGTGGAAATGTTCGTCTTTCTTCCCGTGTTTGGTTTCAACAGCGCCCTGATTCCCTTCATAGGTTTCAACATCGGCAAGGGCGACTACTCCAGGGTCCATGGAGCCCTGAAAGTGGTCCTTTTATCCTCGATCGCCATGATCAGCGTGATCGGGACCCTGGTATACCTGTGGCCCGACCTCGTCCTGGTCCTCTTCCGGCCTTCCGAACAGGTAATGAGTATGGCCATGGCTTCCATAAGGGCCTCGGCAACGGCCTACCTTTTCGCGGCGGTTGATATTTCCTTCTGGGGCATCTTCCAGGGAAGCGGTCGCCCCGTTTACGGGATGATTGCCCAGATCCTGCGGACCTTGGTGGTCCGCATACCAGCTGCAGCTGTTCTTTCGAAGTTCTTTGGCCTGTCGGGGGTTTGGTGGTGTCAACCCGTTTCGGCTTTTGTTTCCTTCCTGCTGTCGACCTATTTCATATTCCAGGTCATGGACAAGATCAAAAGTGAAATAGAATCCGGCTATGGCGGAGGTTGACCAGGGCCCGGGAAGTGAATTCAAAAAGGTCGTTCCGAATTGCTTTTCCCCGGGGTAGAACCTATACTCCAATAAAATTATTAACTGAGAGTTTATCTTATGTATTACGGAGGGGTTACGAATTGGAAGCCGAACAGCTGCAGGCTCTTTTCAGGGAGAAAGTGGCGGGCATGCCCAAAAAAGCAAGGCGCGTCGTCGAATACCTGATGATGCACATGAGGGAAGCGGCCTTTCGCTCCATAGGCGATGTGGCTGATGACCTCGGGGTATCCAAGGCCCAGATGGTGAGGGTCTCGAGGCTGCTTGGCTTCGACGGCTATTCCGGACTCAAGAAAGCCCTCCAGGAAGCCGTGCTCGGACAGATAAATCCGGCGGCGATGCTGGCCCGGGTGACGAACCACCGGCAGGACCTCCCCGAGACGATCCACCGGCTGGAGCACGCAAACCTGGATGACACCTGGTCGCAGATCAGGCCAGAAAACGTCTCCGCCTTCTGCTCGAAGCTCCAAGAGGCCGATTCGATCTACTGCGCGGGATGGGGAATCTCGACCCTGGTAGCCCAGTCGCTGTTCATCAGGCTCAGGATCATGGGGATGAAGGCCATACTGATGACGAGGTCTTCCATGACCCTCCATGAACAAGCCAGGGGCATCGGGCGGAAGGACGTGGTCGTCGTTTGCGAACTCCCGAGCTTCGTCATCGAGGTCACCCAAGCCGTGGAGAAGGCCAAAATGAACGGGGCCGGGATCATCACCATCACCGACAACGCCGCGGCTCCAATCTGCCGGTTCTCCGACCTTTCCTTCTTCGTGAGTGCAGCCAGTCCGATGTTTGGAAGCAGCGTCATCGGCCCGCTCTTCCTGGTGCACATCCTGACCTCGGTCCTGGCGGTCAACCTGGGCGACTCCGCGAGGGAGGCGCTGGAGGAGCAGTCACGGTTCCTTCACGATGAAAGGATCTTCCACCCCGTTTTCGGGCTGAAGTATTCCTGATAGAAGCGGCGTCGGTCAGACTTCCAGGCTTTCTCCAGGCTTCAGGACCTTTATCTCCGCGAACTCCGAAGCCTTCGCGGCGAATTCCCCGGGAGAGGCCTTTATCAGTGGAAAGGTATCGTAATGCATCGGAACTGCCACCCGGGGCTTTATCATCTTTACGGCCCTGACGGCGTCGTCGATATCCATGGTGTAATTACCGCCGATGGGGAGCAGGGCCACGTCAACGCCATCCTCGGCCAGAAGTCCCATCTCCACGGTGAGACCCGTGTCGCCGGCGTGGTAGATCTTGCGCCCGTCGATTTCGATCAGGAAACCCCCCGCCACGCCCCCGTAGATCATCTCCTTGTCGCTGGAACCCTGCACGCTCGAACCGTGCCAGGCCGGCGTCATCTTGACCCTTCCGAAGGGGAAAGTGAAAGCTCCGCCTATCTGCAGGGGATGGCACTTGATACCTTCCAGGACATGGCACATCTCCACCGTGGCGACCACCATGGCCCCGGTCCTTTTCGCGATTTCCGGAGTATCTCCGAGATGGTCCCCATGACCATGGGTCACGAAAATATAGTTGACGTCATTGAAATCTTCCTGGGAAAAGGGGGCCATGCTGTTCCCGGTGAGGAAAGGGTCAATCAGGCCGTCAAGGCCGCCGCCTTCGACGTGGAAGGCCGCATGCCCAAGAAAGGTCAACCTGGCCATTATCCCGCCTCCCTTCCATATTTTTTCCTATTATAACTTTAACGCCGGGTGAGTTCCAAACCGGTTCCCTCAGGAAGGGTGAAGGAGCCCCCCCACCTTTACTCTGCTCTCGCTGTGGTGGCCCGATTCATGGATCGCGATGCCCTCGGGGATCAGGATGGCCCTGCCCATTCCTTCCAGTTCCAACTCTACCTCTTCACCCGCGTGCTTTTCGACCCAGGCGTTCATCTCTTTCGATTCGCTCCAGCCATCCACCCGCAGTTCACCCTTCAATCGGTTGCTCGCCAAATCAAGGGAGAAGCGCCAGGGCTTTTCCTCTTCCCCGATCCTCACTCCCCGACCCTGGAGGTACATGCCTCGTCCTTCCCGTTTGGCATCAGCGAGATGCGCAATTCGGCCAATTGTCCGGGATCGACGCTGTTGGGAGCGCCCGACATCAGGCACTGCGCCTTCTGGGTCTTCGGAAAGGCTATAACATCCCTTATGGAATGCGCGCCCGCCAGGAACATGACCAGCCTGTCAAAGCCGATGGCGATCCCGCCGTGGGGCGGCGTTCCCGAGGCGAGGGCGTCCATAAGGAATCCGAACCTCTCCCTGGCTCGTTCGGGCGTGAAGCCCATTACCTCGAAAACCCTTCGCTGGACCGAGGGGTCATGGATCCTGATAGAACCTCCCCCGATTTCGGTGCCGTTCAGGACCAGGTCGTAAGCCCTGGACCTGATCCTGCCGGGGTCTGATTCAAGGTTTTCCAGGTCTTCCAGGTTGGGGGAGGTGAAAGGATGGTGGACCGCCGTCCACCTCAGGTCCTCCTCGTCCCACTCCAGGAGGGGAAAACCGGTGACCCAGAGAAATTTCCAGGCCTCTTCCTTCCTGGGGAAGAACCCGGATCCTAATTCGAGCCTGAGATGGCCAAGCATCTCGCAGGTCTTCTTCCAGGGACCCGCCGCGACTAACAGTGCATCCCTTTCCGTGAGGGCCACCCTGTCAACCAGGAGTGCCTGGGCCTCCTCGGAGAGGAACTTGACCAAGGGTCCCTTAAGGTTTCCCTCCCGGAGCACGAAGGAGGACAGGCCCATGGCCCCCAGCTCCTTGGCCCGGTCCTCGATTTTGGACATCTCCTTTCGAGACAGCGAAGCACCGCCGGGTACGCGAAGCCCCCTTACCACACCGCCCTCTTTTAGAGATTTTTGGAAACCCTCGAAGGCGCAGTTGACGAAACATCCGTCCAGGTCGAGCAACTCCTCCTCGATCCTCAGGTCGGGCCTGTCGCTGCCGAAACGGTCGATTGCCTCATGCCAGGAGAGCACCGGTAGGGGGACTTCCAGGGTTTCACCCAGTACGCTCAGAAAAAGCCCCTTCATCAACCCTTCCATGAGGGCCATTATGTCTTCCTCGTTTATGAAACTCATCTCGATGTCGATCTGGGTGAACTCGGGCTGCCGATCCGCTCGGAGGTCCTCATCCCTGAAGCACTTTACGATCTGGTAGTAGCGGTCG
>Ga0265293_10006985_pt1 | contig 17667 bp, 20 predicted proteins | sample Munlanlewell138R_FD_192505 | JGI IMG/M metagenome (GOLD analysis project Ga0265293, IMG submission 192505) | Leachate microbial communities from a municipal landfill in Southern Ontario, Canada - Leachate well 138R | ecosystem: Engineered > Solid waste > Landfill > Unclassified | place: Canada...
TAGCGTCGTCGGCGAAAAGCGACGTCATGCAGCAGAAAAAAGCATAAAAAACAATATGCTTTTTAAGAAACTTCATGTTGATCATCAAGTCTCAGTGCCGCTGTGAGGGGCGGAAAAGCTGGTCGAAATTGCGGCTGGTGATCTCGGCCACCGCCTCCACCGGGATCCCTTTGACCTCGGCAATGCAGGCGGCCACGTGGGGCACCAGGGCGGGCGAATTGGTCTTGCCCCGGTACGGCACCGGGGCGAGGTAGGGGCTGTCGGTCTCGATCAGCAGACGGTCCATCGGCACCAGCCGCACCACCTCCCGCAGGTCGGCGGCGTTGCGGAAGGTCACGATGCCGGAAAACGAAATGTAGAAACCGAGGTCCAGTGCGGCCCGGGCCACCGCCTGCGTCTCGGTGAAGCAGTGGAGCACGCCGCGCAGCACGGGCAGCCCCTCAAGCGGGTCCTCACCGGCGATGAAACCCCCATGCCGGCGCAGCATGGCCAGCGTGTCGTCCGAGGCACTGCGGGTGTGCACGACGACGGGCAGATCGGCGCGCCGCGCCGCTTCGATGTGAACCCGAAAGCGCTCGCGCTGCCATGCCATGTCTTCCACCGTGCGGCCGTTCAGGCGGTAGTAGTCCAGCCCGGTTTCGCCAATGCCGATGACGCGCGGGCGGCTGGCCAGGGCCAGCAGTTCGTCCACACCGGGCTCGTGCACATCCTCGTTGTCGGGATGCACGCCCACGGTCGCCCACAGGCCCTCGTGAGCCATGGCCAGGCCGTGCACCGCCTCGAACTCCTCGATGGTGCAGCAGATGGTCAGCGCGCGGTCGACACGGGCCTCGGCCATCGCCTGCAGCACCGCCGGGATGTTGCCTTGCAGCTCGGGGAAAGTCAGGTGGCAGTGGGAATCGGTGAACATGGTGTTGTGGGGCATCCCGGATGCGGGATGGTGCCGGCCGCGGCCACTGCCGGCCGGCTCAGATGGTCTGGGTGGGCCGGTCCGAGGCCAGGTGCGCGCCCAGGATATCCTCGATCTTGGCCTTGAGCTGGCGCGATTTCTCGTCGGAGGGAAAGCGGATGCCCACGCCTTGCGTGCGGCCGCCGGCCGCCTTGGCCGGTGTCACCCAGGCCACCTTGCCGGCCACGGGATAGCGCTGCGGGTCGTCGGGCAGGCTGAGCAGCACATAGACGTCATCGCCCAGGCGGTATTCGCGGGTGGAGGGGATGAAGATGCCACCGTCGGCGAACAGGGGGATGTAGGCCGCGTACAAGGCCGCCTTCTCCTTGATCGAGAGTTGTATGACACTGGGTCTCGGCGTGGATGGCGACGACGGTGCGGTGCTCATGAGCGCCGAGTGTAGCGGGAAAGTGCTCGCTGGGCGCGGGATGCCCATGCCTGCTGCAACAGGCCGGCCTGAAACGGATGCTCCACGGTGCGCGCGGCCTCCCGCAATTCCCTGGCCCAGGCCGACAGGCGCCAGGGATGCGCCGGACCGGGCAGGCGGGCGGCATCGAAATAGCGGGCGCGGCCGCCGGCGCCAACGGCCAGCAGATCGTGACAGAGCTTTTGCAACACGTCCAGTTGGCGCGCCGGCGGCCAGTCGGCCATCGCGCCCCAGTCGCCGCGGGCGATGTCGGCGGGGAGCCGGTCCCACTGCTCGGCGCCGACCCCCTGCATGGCCAGGGCCAGGGCATCGCTGGGGCGGCCGCCGGCCGCGCGCAGCCAGGTCGCGGCTTCCGCCTCGTCGTCGGCCCTCTTCACGCCCCTGGCCAGCGCGGCCTGCCGCAGCCAGCCGACGGCCTCCTGCGTTTCGGGCCAGGGCAGCACCTGCGTCACGCAACGGCTGCGGATGGTGGGCAGCAACTGGTGCACCGCCTCGGTGGCGAGCACGAAACGCACATCGCCCGCGGGCTCCTCCAGGGTCTTGAGCAAGGTGTTGGCCGACTCGATGTTCATGCGCTCGGCCGGAAACACCAGCACCACCTTGCCCCGCCCGCGCGCGGGCGTCATCTGGGCAAAGGAAACCACCTGGCGCGCGGCCTCGACGCGAATGAACTTGCTGGGTTTGCGCTTCTTGTCATCGATGTCCTTTTGCGCGCCTTCGTCCAGCGGCCACCCCATCTCCAGCGACACGGTTTCGGGCATCAGCACGCACAAATCGGCATGGGTATGCACGTCGATGGCGTGGCAACTGGCGCAGGAGCCGCAGGCACCCTGCGGCGTGGGCTGCTCGCACAGCCAGGCGCGGGCCAGCGCCAGCGCCAGTTCATATTGCCCCAGGCCGGAGGGCCCAGCCAGCAGCAGGGCGTGGCCGCGCATGGGCAACAGCTGCGTCAGTTGCCGCTGCAGCCAGGGTGCCAACGGGGCGGGGGCCGGCGCGGCGCTCATGTCACGGCCCTGTCGGCCAGCCAGCCGCGCCCCACGCAGGCCGCCCTGACCTCGGCCCAGACGGCGTCGGGGGCCTGATCGGCACGGATACGGGCAAAACGCCCGGGGTCGGCGGCCTGGCGCTGACCATAGCCCTGGGCGACCCGGGTGAAGAACTCCAGTGGCTGGGCCTCGAAGCGGTCGGGTGTGCGCGCCTGCGCCAGCCGCTGCGCCGCCACCGCTGGCGGCAGGTCGAACCAGAGCGTCAGATCGGGTTGGCGCAGACCCTCGCCTACGGCGGGTGTCTGCTGCACCCAGCGCTCCAGCGCCGACAGCACCTGCAGGTCAAAGCCGCGGCCGTAGCCCTGGTAGGCAAAGGTGGCGTCGGTGAAGCGGTCGCACAGCACGACATCACCGCGGGCCAGCGCCGGCTCGATGACCTGCAGCAGGTGATCGCGCCGGGCGGCGAACATCAGCAGGGCCTCGCTCAGCGGGTCCATCGCTTCCCTGAGCACCAGCGCGCGCAACTGCTCGGCCAGCGGAGTGCCGCCCGGTTCGCGCGTCAGCACCACGCTGCGACCCGTGGCGCGCAAGGCGTCGGCCAAGGCGCCGATGTGGGTGGACTTGCCGGCGCCATCGATGCCTTCGAAGGTGATGAACAGGCCTTGCGTCGGTAGGGGCATGTGTCAGGAAAGAAGAAGACGGAGGTCAGCGTTTGAGGATATAGCGGCGCACGGCGTCATTGTGCTCGCTCAGCGTTTCACTGAAATGGCTGCTGCCGTCACCGCGTGCCACGAAGTACAGCGCCCGGGTGGAGGCCGGCTGCACCGCCGCCATGAGCGAGGCCCGGCCGGGCAAGGCGATGGGCGTCGGCGGCAGGCCGGCACGGGTATAGGTGTTGTAGGGTCCGTCGGTCTGCAGGTCGATGCGGCGCAGGTTGCCATCGAAGCTCGCGCCCAGGCCATAGATGATGGTTGGGTCGGTCTGCAGCCGCATGCCGATGCGCAAGCGGTTGGCAAACACCCCGGCGATCATCGCCCGGTCGGCGCCCGAGCCGGTTTCCTTTTCGATGATGCTGGCCAGGATCAACGCCTCCCGGGGCGACTTGAGCGGGTTGTCCGGGTGGCGCTGGGCCCAGGCCTGGGCCAGTTGCCGCTCCATGGCCTGGGCGGCCTGGCGCAACACGGCCGACGCCGGCGTGTTGCGGGCCACGCGATAGGTGTCGGGAAAGAATCGCCCCTCGGGGTGCTCCCCGGGCAAACCCAGGTGCGCCATGATCTGCTCGGGTGTCATGCCCCGCAAGTCCTGCACCAGATGGGGCGAGGCCTGCAGCGCAGCCACCGCGTCCCGGAACGTCCAGCCTTCCACCAGGGTGATGCTGCGCAGGGCCTGCTCACCCCGCACCATCCGCTCCAGCAGCGTCCGCGGCGTCAGGCCGGGCGACAGGGTGTAGGTACCCGCCTGGATCAGGTGCGCCCGACCCGAGAAGCGGAACCAGGCATACAACAGCGGCACCGGCACATCCGCACCCGCGGCATGGATGCGTTGGGCCGCCGTTCGGGCCGAATGGCCGGGCTCGATGGTGAACTCCGGCAGGGGCTCCGCGGCCACACCGGTCCTGAACCCGATGGGCTGTCCCAGCCACCACCACGCCGTGCCCGCCGCCATACCGGCCAGCAACGCCAGCATGAGGATCAGCTTGAGAAGAAAACGCATGGCGGACGGCACGGGGCGTGATGCCGGAAAAGCGGAGTGGCGATGAGGGGGACCGCGGGCCGACGCTGCCCGGCCGCGGGCTTCGCATGATAATCGACCGGGATTCGACCACCGACACGCGTTTTCCATGGATACCATGACCGCCACCCCGTCCGTCACCCTGCCCTCGCCGGCGCCCGATGGTGTGCTGCGCCTGGCCCACCTGGGTGTGATCCGGGCCCGTGGCGACGACGCCGCGGCATTCCTGCACGGCCAGTTGAGCCAGGATTTCGCCCTGCTGGGCGTGCCCGGTGCCCGGCTGGCCGCCTACTGCTCGCCCAAGGGGCGCATGCTGGCCAGCATGATCGGCATCAAGCGGGCAGCGGACGAGGTGCTGCTGATCTGCCACCACGACGTGCTGGCGGCCACCCTCAAGCGCCTGTCGATGTTCGTGCTGCGGGCCAAGGTCAAGCTGGACGACGCCAGCGCCGGGTTCGAGCTCTGGGGCCTGGTGGGCACCAGCGCCCTGCCGGCGGGCGAGCCCTGGCAGATGCTGGATGCCCCGGCCGGTGTGAGCCGGGTCGGCCTGTACCCGGCCGCCGGGCTGACCCGCAGTCTCTGGGTGGCGCCGGCCGGCCACGAGGCACCGGCCGGCCCGCCCCTGGAGCCCGCCACCTGGGCCTGGCTGGAGGTCCTCTCCGGCGTGGCCATGGTCTCGGCCCCCCTGGTCGATGCCTTCGTTCCCCAGATGCTCAACTACGAATCCGTCGGTGGCGTGAACTTCAAGAAGGGCTGCTACCCCGGTCAGGAGGTGGTCGCGCGCAGCCAGTTCCGCGGCACGCTCAAGCGGCGCACCTACCTGGCTGCAGCGGATGCGCCGATGAGCGTCGGGCAGGAGGTCTACCACCCCAGCGACGCCGACCAGCCCACCGGCACCATCGTGGCCTGCAGTCCGGCCCCGAATGGCGGCTGGCATGCGCTGGTGTCGATGCAGGTGAGCAGCGCCGACGGCCAGGCCCTGCACCTGGGGCAGGCCGAAGGCCCCACGCTGCGCCTGTTGCCCCTGCCCTACCCCTTGCTCGACGACATCTGAGGCCCGGCAGCCGCCATGTGTCTGATCGCCTTTGCCATCGGCGCGCACCCCGACTACCCGCTGCTGATCGCCGGCAACCGCGACGAGTTTTTCGAGCGACCCACGGCACCGCTGCACCAATGGACCGTTCCGGGCGGCACGTCCAGCATCTGGGCCGGCCGCGACCTGCGCGACGGTGGTACCTGGCTGGGCTTCGCCGACAACGGCCGCATCGCCATGCTGACCAATGTGCGCAGCGCCCGGGCGGCGGCCGGCGCGCGCAGCCGGGGTGAGCTGCCCATGCGCTGGCTGGCCGGGCAGTGCGACCTGGATGAGCTGGCCAGCACCATCGATCCGGCGGCCTATGGTGGCTTCAACCTGGTGGTGGGTGACTTTCGCGCCGGGCACTGGGCCTGGCTCAGCAACCGTTCACCCCAATCGCCGCACACCGAAGCCGCCAGCACGGGGCTGCACCGCCAGCCGCTGGGGCCCGGCATCTATGGGCTGTCCAACGCCGCGCTGGACACACCCTGGCCCAAAACCGAGCGTCTCAAGGCCGCCGTGCGCCATGCGCTGGGCGAGCCCCACCATGACGACGCCCGGGCATTGCTGGCCAGTGCCCTGGCCGACACCCACCATGCCCCGCCCCATCAACAACCCGCCACCGGCGTGCCGCGCGAGATGGAGCACGCCCTCTCCAGCCCCTTTATCGATATGGCCGAGCGCGGCTATGGCACGCGCAGCAGCCTCGTCGCGCACGTGCGGCGCGGGCCGCAAGCGGCCTGGTACCTGGACCTGAATGAGTGGACCCACCCCGGCCCGTCGGGACCACAGCGGCACGGCTGGGGCACGCAGCCGCCGGTGAACGTGCGAATCGCCTGGGCCTAGATGAACAGGCCCTAAACCAGCTTCACCATCTCCTGATGGGGAATGCCGGCTTCATCGAACGGCTCGCCCACGCGCTGGTAGCCCAGCCGGTCGTAAAAGGGAACGGCCGAACGCTGGGCGTGCAGCACGATGCGGCGATCGCCCCGGCTCCGGGCCGCCTCTTCGAGCGCCTGCATCACGGCCAGCCCCACCCGGGCACCGCGCACCGCATGGTCCACCGCCACGCGGCCCACCCGCGCATCGCCCGGGATGTCGGCCGGCAACAGGCGGCCGGTACCCACGGGCATGCCCAGGCGGTTGCGCACGAGCACATGCACCGCCCCGGCATCGGCCACATCGCACGCCAGTTCGGCGGGGATACCCTGCTCCTGCACGAACACGGCCTGACGGATGGCACGGGCCTCCTCGCCCAGATCGGCCCAGGTACCCACCTGCGCCCGCAGCATCGTTTCACCACCCTCATAACCCAGCAGAGCATCCCGCAGGGCCGCCGGCACCGGACGCGAGGTCTGCGTGGCCGGATCGGCGAACACATAGATGATCTCGCTGCTGATCAGTTGCTGCTCGTCACGGAAGATCGCACCGGTAAATGTCAGCGACGAGTTGCCGATGCGGCTGCACCGGATGGCCACATCCAGACGGTCATCCACCCGGGCCGAGGCGTGGTACTCGACCGTCGCCTTGACCACATACAGGTCGCCCCCCAGGCGGTGCATGGCCGCCTCGTAAGGCAGGGCCAGGGCACGCCAGTAATCGGTGATGGCGGTGTCGAAATACATCAGGTAGTGGGCATTGAAGACGATCTTCTGCATGTCCACCTCGGCCCAGCGCACGCGCAGCCGGTGAAACAAACGGAAATCGGAACGCTGCTGGCCAGCCGCCATGGGGTCTCCTGTCGAAATGCATGGGTGAAGCAATGGCCCGCAGCATAGCGCCCCGCCCGGTCCCATACGGTCGCCAAGGTGGCGCTACGATGGGCACATGCGCCATCCCCTCCGCCATCTGCGGCATGTGCTGCTGCCCGCCCTCGGCCTGGCGCTGCTGTGGGCGCTGCCATTGCGGGCCGAGGTCAACGAGACGCTGCGCACCCGCTGGTACGAGGCCGATGCACGCGCCCACCCCTCGCTGGGCCGGGCCTTGAGCCAGGCCAGCCCGATCCGGGTCGGGAGCACCGTCTACCACGGCTACACCCGCTGGGAGGTACGCTGGCGCTTCTGGTGGCACACCACGGCCGATGGTCTGTGCCACATCACACGGGTGCAAACGCGCGCCGCTGGCGAAATCACCTTGCCTCGGCTCAGGCACGCGACGGCGGCGCAGCGTGCGAAATTCGAGCGCTATCTGGGCCCGCTGCAGGCACACGAACGGGGGCACTTCGAGCTGGCGCGCCAAGCCGCCCGCGAGATCGACCAGGGCATCGCCAGCCTGCCGCCGATGCGCGACTGCCGGGCGCTGGAGGCGCGCGCCAATGCGCTGGGCCACGAACACCTGCGGCGCGCCCAGGCGACCGAGCGCGCGTACGACCGGCGCACCGGGCACGGCCGCACCCAGGGCGCCTGGCTGCCAGACTAGGCGCCGGTTTCAAAGCCCCCAGGCCTGGCGTAGCACCCGGGCGGCATCGGCATGAGCTTGCCGCGCCTGCTCGATGGCGCGTCCGAACTGGATGAATCCATGCACCACGCCGGCATAGATCTCCAGATCAACCGCCACGCCGGCCATGCGCAGATGGTCGGCAAAGGCCACGCCCTCGTCCACCAGCGGGTCGCATTCGGCCAGCCCGAGCCAGGCCGGCGCCACGCCATCCAGATCACGCGTGTGGCCGCGCTCATCCCGCCCACCCAGTGGCGCAAAGCGCCAGTCGTCGCGGTCCTGCGGGCCGCGCAGGTAGTGCCCGAAGAAGTAGCTGATATCGGCCGACTCCAGCAAGAAGCCCTGGGCATAGCGGCGGTGCGATTCACTGTCCTGATGGCCAATGCAGCCGGGGTAGAACAGCAACTGCAAGGCCAGCGGCCAGCCGGCATCGCGTGCGGCCAGCGCGGTGGTGATGGCCAGGGTGCCACCCGCGCTGTCGCCTCCCACCGCCAGACGGGCCGTGTCCAGTCCCAGGGCCGGCCCCTGCCCGCGCAGCCAGGCCAGGCTGTCCCAGGCATCCTCGACCGCCGTGGGGAACTTCCATTCAGGCGCGAGCCGGTAGTCCACCGACAGCACGGCGCCCCCCGAGAGCTCGGCCAGGCGCCGTGTCAGCCGTTCATGTGTGGCCACGCTGCCAATGGTGAAGCCACCGCCATGGAAATACAACAGCACCGGCAAGTCCCCCTGGGACGGCAGGCTGGGTGCAAACAGGCGCGCTGGCAGCAAATGCCCGTCGCGCGCCGGAATCTGCAGGTCTTCCACCCGGGCCAGACTGGCCGGGGCAACGTCCAGGACGCCGGCGGACTTCTCGTAGGCCTCACGGGCCCGGGCAGGCGCCAGCGCGTGCGGCGGTGGGTGGCCGGCGCGCTCGATGCGCGTCAGCAGGCCCCGCATCGCGGCCGTCAGTGCGCTGCGGGGATCGTGCTTGTGTCGTGTCATGAACCAAAGTGATCGGGGTTGTCCGGTTGATGACGGCATGCTGGTCTGTCCGGATGGACCAGCCAGCATCCGCTTCGTATAGTGGTGCTATTTTTGATCAACAACGATACCCAAGAGCGCGCATGGCCCAGATCCTGTATGTGACCAACATCCTCATTGAGCCCGGTGCCCTGGGCCAGCTCACGCCCGAGTGCGAGAAGCATGGCATTCGCCGCCCGCTGCTGGTCACCGATGCCGGTGTGCGCGCCGCCGGCCTGCTGGACAGGGCCATCGCCGCCCTGGCCGGACTGCCCTATGCCGTCTTCGACCAGACACCGTCCAACCCCACCGAAGCCGCCGTGCGCGCCGCGGCCGCCATCTTCCGCGAGCAACGCTGCGACGGCCTGGTGGCGCTGGGTGGCGGCAGTGCCATCGACTGCGCCAAAGGGGTGGCGATCGCCGTCTCGCACGACGGCCCGCTCAAGACCTATGCCACCATCGAAGGCGGTTCACCCAGGATCACGGCCGCCGTGCCACCGCTGATCGCCATCCCGACCACGGCCGGCACCGGCAGCGAGGTGGCGCGCGGCGCCATCGTGATTGTCGATGACGGCCGCAAGCTGGGCTTCCACAGCTGGCACCTGGTGCCGCGCACGGCACTGCTCGACCCGGACCTGACGCTGGGCCTGCCGCCGCTGCTCACCGCCGCCACCGGCATGGACGCCATTGCCCACTGCATGGAAACCTTCATGGCCCCGGCCTTCAATCCGCCGGCCGACGGTATCGCGCTCGACGGCCTGCGCCGCGGCTGGATGCACATCGAGCGCGCCACGCGCGACGGCCAGGACCGCGAGGCGCGGCTGAACATGATGAGCGCCTCGATGCAGGGGGCGATGGCGTTCCAGAAGGGCCTGGGTTGTGTACACAGCCTCAGCCACAGCCTGGGCGGCGTCAACCCGCGCCTGCACCACGGTACGCTCAACGCCGTGTTCCTGCCTGCCGTCATCGCCTTCAACGCCGGCGCCGAGAGTGTGCAAAACGAGCAGCGCCTGCAGCGCATGGCGCATGCCATGGGGCTGGACGACAGCGGCGACGCAGCGACCGTGGCCGCGCGTCTGGGCGATGCCATCCGCGGCGTGAATGCCCGCCTGGGCCTGCCCCCGGGCCTGGCGGCGATGGGCGTGGAGCGCGGCTGGTACGACAGGATCATCGCCGGCGCCATGGCCGATCATTGCCACCTGACCAACCCGCGCCTGGCCACCGAGGACGACTACCGCCAGATGCTCGACGCCTCGATGTGACGGGCAGGCGCGAGCGTGGGCACGGCGCCGGAAGCCGGCGCCGTCTTCGCCGGCATCATTTCATGCGCGACAGGCTTTCTTCCAGGAACTGGGTCGGGAAGCCGTTGGCGTCCTCGGGGGACTTCGGGTCACCGATGAGCAGGACGCTGCCGTTGGTGAACATCAGGAACTTGCTCTTGCCCTGATCCGAACTGCCGGTGAACTGGTCGGCCGTCATACCGGCCACCGTCTGCGTACCCACCTTGGTGGCCACCAGGTTGGACAGCACCTTGCGATCGCGCACGGCCGGCCCCGAGCACGACGAGCCCACGTAGGCATAGGCGATCACGTCGCCGGCCAGCGTATCGGCACTGACCTTGCGCAAATCGGCCCGGGCCCAGGCGGAAGCACCGCTGTCGGTATAGCACTTGGTCTCCCAGCTGCCCACGTACCTGGCCACCGGGTCGCTCGACGGGTCGGTGTCCAGCGGGTCGTCGTTGTCACCACCACAGGCGGCCAGGGAGGCCACCACGGCGGCGGTGGCCAGCCAACGCAGAGGGGAACGCAGTGCGGTCAAGGGCATGTAGATCTCCTGAAAAAAAAGATGACAACGGACAGCTCATCCAAGCCGCCCATTGTGCCTTGCCCGGCCGAGGCATCTGTAAGAACCTGTTTGCCCACCGCCGGCTCACGGCCGCTCCTGCGGCGCGCAGCCAAAAGGCCGCCAGCAGGGTTGCGCCGCCGGATCGCGCAAGCCGGGATAATCCGGCCATGCGATTCCTCATCGACTTTTTTCCGATCGGCCTTTTCGTGGCCGCCTACAAGCTGCACGACATCTATGTGGCCACCGCCGTCCTCATGGCGGCAACCATCGTGCAGACGGGCCTGATCTACGCCATCGACCGCAAACTGCAGACCCTGCACAAGGTCACCCTGGTGCTGGTCATCGTGTTCGGCGTGCTGACCCTGGTGCTGCAGGACGAGCGCTTCATCAAGTGGAAGCCTACCGTGCTCTACGCCAGCATGGCCATCGTGCTGGGAGCGGCACTGTGGATCTGGAAGAAGAATTTCCTGCAGGCCCTGCTGGGCAGCCAGTTGTCGCTGCCCAAGGGGGTATGGCACCGGTTGACCGTCGTGTGGATCGGCTATTTTCTGTTCATGGCCGCCATCAACGGCTACGTGGCGGCGTTCTACTCCACCGAGGCCTGGGTCAATTTCAAGCTCTGGGGTTATGTCTTTCCGGTGGTATTCATCATCGGCCAGGGGGTGTACATCGCCCGCCACCTCAAGACCGATACCGACGACACGGGCCGCCCCTGATGACCATGGACCCACACCTTCCAGCCATTCCCAGCGCCGAGGCGCTCACCGCGGCGCTGAACGCCGCATTCGCTCCCACGGTCCTGCAGGTGCTGGATGAAAGCGCCGCGCACGCCGGTCATGCCGGCGCCAACGGGCTGGGCTACGGCACACATTTTCGGGTGCGCATCGGCGGTCCGGCCTTCGCCGGCCGCAGCCGGGTTGTCCAGCACCGCCTTGTGTATGATGCGCTGCGCCCTTTCATCGACGCCGGCCTGCATGCGCTGGCCATCGAAATAGTGAACCCTGCGCCCTGATCCCGCTCCAAAGAGATTTCAAGGACTTTCATGAAGCACACCCTGTCCGCCATCACTGCCGCCCTGCTGATGGGTACCGCGTCCTGGGCGGCCGCCCAGAACGTTGCCATCGTCAATGGCAAAGCCGTCCCCACCGCCCGGCTCGAGGCACTGGCCCAGCAGATTGCCGCATCGAGCGGCCGCCCGGTCGATGAAGCCATGCGCGAGCAGCTCAAGGAAGAGGTCATCCTGCGTGAAGTGTTCATGCAGGAGGCCCAGCGGCGTGGCATCGCCAACACGGCCAACTTCAAGACCCAGATGGAACTGGCCCGCCAGACCATCATGATCCGCAGCCTGTTTGCCGACTGGCAGGAGAAGAACCCGGTCACGGACGCCGACACCAAGGCCGAGTACGACAAGTTCGCCGCCGCCAACGCCGGCAAGGAATACCGTGCGCGCCACATCCTGGTGGACACCGAAGCCGAAGCCAATGCCATTCTCGCGGCCATCAAGGGCGGCGCCAAGTTCGAGGACCAGGCCAAGCAGAAATCCAAGGATCCGGGCTCCGGTGCCAACGGCGGCGACCTCGATTGGGCCAGTGCCTCCAGCTACGTGGCAGAGTTCTCCGAAGCCATGGTCAAGCTCGACAAGGGTCAGATGGCCGATGCGCCGGTCAAGAGCCAGTTCGGCTGGCACATCATCCGCGTGGACGATGTGCGCGAAGCCCAGTTGCCTGCCTACGATGAGGTCAAGGACCAGATCGCCCAGCAAATGCTGCAGCAGAAAATGGCCGAGTACCAGCACAGCCTGCGCGAAAAGGCCAAGGTCCAATAAGCACCTTCCTTGCGGGTGAACGGCAACCGCATCGCACCTTCCCCTGGCGTCCGTGCTGCCCGCCACGGCGTTGACGGGCGCCGCGCCCAGGCCTTTCTGGTGCGCGAGCGACAGGCCTACATCGCGCGCAATCCCCGCTCGGCCCAGTGTGCCGACGCTGCCGGGCGGCATCTGCTGTTCGGCGTGCCGCTGCACTGGATGTGCGACTGGGGCACTCCCTTCGCCCTGCATGTCGAGTCGGCCCGGGGGGCACGGGTCACCACCGTGGACGGCCAGGAACTGGTCGATTTCTGCCTGGGCGACACGGGCGCCATGTTCGGCCATTCGCCCGCGCCGGTGGTGGCCGCGCTGCAGCGCCAGGCCGAGCGTGGGCTGACCACCATGCTGGCCACGGCCGACGCGGCCGAGGTCGGGCGGCTGCTGGCCGAGCGCTTCGGACTGCCCTGCTGGCAATTCGCCCTGAGCGCCACCGATGCGAACCGCTACGTGGTGCGCTGGATCCGGGCCGCCACCGGACGCAAGAAGCTGCTGGTGTTCAACGGCTGCTATCACGGCACCATCGACGACGTGTTCGTCGATCTGGTCGATGGCCATCCGGTGCAACGCCCCAGCCTGCTGGGCCAGGTGCACGACCTGACCGCGCACACGGTGGTGGTCGAATTCAACGACCTGCCGGCCCTGGAAGCGGCGCTGGCCAGCGGCGAGGTGGCTTGCGTGCTGGCCGAGCCGGTCATGACCAACATCGGCATGGTGCAGCCCGCCCCGGGCTACTGGGAAGCCGCGCGGGCGCTGATCCGGCACCACGGCAGCCTGCTGGTGATGGACGAGACGCACTGCATCAGTGCCGGCCCGGGCGGCTATGCGCGTGCGCACGGTATCGAGACCGACGCCATCGTGCTGGGCAAACCTGTGGGCGGCGGCCTGCCCTGCGCCGTCTACGGCATGAGTGCCGAACTGGCCGAACGTGCGGTGGCGGCCAAACGCGCCGCGCCACCGGGCCACAGCGGCATCGGCACCACACTGACGGGCAACATGCTGGCCACCGCCGCGATGCGCGCGGCCCTGTCCGAGGTGATGACGCCGGCGGCCTATGCGCACATGTTCGCGCTGGCCGACGAGCTCGCCAGTGGCATCCGGGCGCTGATCGGACGCCACCGCCTGCCCTGGTCGGTCACCCAGGTGGGCGCACGGGTGGAGTTCCAGTTCACGCCGCAGGTACCGCGCAACGGCAGCGAAGCCGGCCGGGCGCTGGACAGCGACCTCGAGCACCTGATCCACCTGGGTCTGCTCAACCGGGGCGTGATGATCACCCCGTTCCACAACATGATGCTGGTGTGCCCGCAGACCACGCCCGACGATGTCGGGCGGCTGCTGGCCGCGCTGGATGAGGTGCTGGGCCAGATCGTCCCGGCCTGAGCACCGGCTCAGACCCGGCTCGACTGGTGGTGGATGGCCAGCAGCAGCTGGGCCAGTTCACGCGGTGCGCTGACCATCGGGTCGTGGCCCGTGGCCATCTCGAAGACCTGCCAGCCGGCCTGCTCTCGCACGCGCCGGCGCGACACGTCGATGGTGGGCAGCGCGGGCTGGTGGCAATCAATGAAGGTGCGCGGCAGCGCCGCCACGGCGGCGGCATCGAATGGCAAGGCCTGCTGATAAACCTTGAACGGTTGCGGTGTCTGGCGCCGGTTCACCCAGTCGCGGTCGGCACCGGCCAGGCCGAAGGCACTGGCATCCGGCGCCGGCATGGACAGGCCGCCCGCGGCCCGAGCGGCGGCGACACGCGCGCGGCGGATGTCCTCGGCGTGCGCGCTGCTCCAGCTCTCGCCGGGCAGCGGCACGGAGGCATCCAGGTAGACCAGCCGCGCCAGCAGCCCCGGCCGCTCGCGCTGCAGCCGGTCGGCCACGCCGGTGATGACCATGCCGGCGTAGCTGTGACCGACCAGCACCACGCGTGGCAGTTCCTCGGCCTCGATCAGGCCGACCACATCCTGGATGTGCGTGTCCAGGCCGATGCCGGGTCCGAGCAAATGGGCCCGCTCGCCACAGCCGGTCAGGGTGACCGCGTGCGTCCGCACGCCGGCACCCTGCAACAGCGGCAGCACGCGCTGCCAGCACCAGCCGCCGTGCCAGGCACCATGCACCAGCACGATGGCGGTTTCGGAAAGCGGAAGGGATGCAGACATCTGGCTTCTCCAGGACAATAGAGGGTTGGCCCGGGCGTCGCGGCGCACTGCCCGCCGCCCGGTGAACAGACCCATTGTGCCCGCTGAACCGCTCCACGCCCCATGCTGCCCCACCAACTCGAACTGCTTGCCCCCGCGCGCGATGCCGATATCGGCATCGAGGCGATCAACCACGGGGCCGATGCCGTCTACATCGGTGGTCCGGGCTTTGGCGCCCGCGCCACGGCCGACAACAGTGTGCAGGACATCGCACGGCTGGTGCGGCACGCGCACCGCTACAACAGCCGGATCTTCGTCACCCTCAACACCATCCTGCGCGACGACGAGCTGGAGCCGGCGCGAAAACTCGCCTGGCAGCTCTACGATGCCGGTGTGGACGCCCTGATCATCCAGGACATGGGCCTGCTGGAGATCGACCTGCCACCGATCCAGTTGCACGCCAGCACCCAGACCGATATCCGCACGCCGGAGAAGGCGCGCTTCCTGCAGGATGCGGGCCTGTCGCAGATCGTGCTGGCCCGTGAGCTGACGCTGCAGCAGATCGCCGCCATCGACGCCGCGCTCGGCCCGAAGGACGCACCCGGCCGCGCCATTCTGGAGTTCTTCGTGCACGGCGCGCTGTGCGTGGCCTACAGTGGCCAGTGCTACATCAGTCATGCCCACACCGGTCGCAGCGCCAACCGGGGCGATTGCTCGCAGGCCTGCCGCCTGCCCTACGAGGTCAAGGACAGCCAGGGCCGCATCGTGGCACACGACAAGCATGTGCTGTCGATGAAGGACAACAACCAGAGCAACAACCTGCGCCAGATCATCGACGCCGGCGTGCGCAGCTTCAAGATCGAAGGCCGCTACAAGGACATGGCCTACGTCAAGAACATCACCGCGCACTACCGGGTGCTGCTCGACGAGATCCTGCAGGAGCGACCGGAGCTGGCCCGCGCCAGCAGCGGCGAGTGCACCTTCCACTTCCAGCCCGACCCCGACCAGAACTTCAACCGCGAGTTCACCGACTACTTCGTCAATGGCCGCCAGCAGGACATCGGCGCCTTCGACACGCCCAAGAACCCGGGCCGGCCGATCGGCTACGTCACCGCGGTCGGCACCCAGCACCTGGATCTGCAACTGGACGAGCACGGCACCGTGCTGCACAACGGCGACGGCCTGTGCTACCTCGACCTGCAGAAGGAACTGGTCGGCCTGCAGATCAACCGCGCCGAGGCGATCGACGCGAAGCAGGGTCGCTGGCGGGTGTACCCCAAAGACCCTGTCGCCAGCTTCAAGGACCTGCGCAAGCACACGCAGATCAACCGCAACCGCGACATGGACTGGGTGCGCGGCCTGGAGAAAAAGTCCGCCGAGCGCCGCATTGGCGCCTGGCTCAGGCTGTCGGAAACCGCCGATGGCCTGACGCTGACCGTGACCGACGAAGACGGCCACAGCGGCCGTGCCACCCTGCCCGGGTCGCTGCAGGACGCCAAGGACCCCGGCCAGGCCGCAACCAGGCTGCGCGAGAACCTGTCCCGTCTGGGCGAAACGATCTTCCAGCCGCTGGACGTCACGCTGCAACTGAACGGGCCACGGTTCGTGCCGGCCTCGCAACTCAACGCCCTGCGCCGCGAGGCCATGGCCGACCTGGAGGCGGCCCGTGCGGCCACCTGGACGCGTCTGCCGCGCGCCACGCCGGTGACACCGCCGGTGCCATACCCGGAAGACACGCTCAGCTACCTGGCCAACGTGTTCAACCACAAGGCACGCGACTTCTATGCCAGGCACGGCGTGAAGGTGATCGCGGCCGCCTACGAGAGCCACGAGGAAGAAGGCGAAGTCAGCCTGATGATCACCAAGCACTGCGTGCGCTTCTCGCTCAGCCTCTGCCCGAAGCAGGCCAAGGGCGTGACCGGCGTGCAGGGCACGGTGCGGGCCGAGCCGCTGCAACTGATCAACGGCAAGGAAAAACTCACCCTGCGCTTCGACTGCAAGCCCTGCGAGATGCATGTGGTCGGCAAGATCAAGCGCAGCGTGCTGGGCGCCGCGCCGGCCAGCCCGGTCAGGTTCTACCGGACACGGCCGCAGGCACACGCACCGCGCTGACGTCGCGGCAAGCTCAGTGGCTTTGCGGCAGCGCGCTCAGCGCGGCCACCGCCGGCAGGCGGTCCCAGGTCATGAGCGCGGTTTCGACCTGCGTGCCATGGGCCTGCAACCACTCATTCATCGCCGGCCCGGACGCCGAGCCATAGACGCGATGGGAATAGACAACCACGGTGCCGACGCCATCGGACAGCAGAAAACGGGCGAAGACCGCTTCGAGCAACTCGGCATTGCCGAGCAGCGCCACGATCTGGTATTCGGTCGGTTGACCGGCGCTGGCCGGTCGGGTCCCCGTGTACAGCACCTTGCCGGCCTGCTGGTAGTTGCCCAGCACGGCATGGGCCAGCAGCTTGAGCTGCGCTTCGCTGGCAACGGCTTCATGCACATTGATCGTCAGCATGTCGCGCCACGAGGTCAGATCGGTCTGCTCCCGCGGTGTGAACTCGTTTTGGCCGTTTTTGGACCATCGGTGCTCGTAGTCGACACCCAGAAAGTGCAAACGCAGGCCACCCGGTGCCGCCGAAGCCGGCAGGCCGAACGCGGTGGTGCCAGCGACCACCATGGCTGGGGCGGCCGTCACCAGCCAGCCACAGAACTGGCGTTTTTTCATATGTCCTCCCTGACGTGATACCAGGGTGCGCATCGGCACCCGGTCGATAGTGTATACCAAAGTACACTTATCGCCCTGTGTTTCGTGCGTCGAAGGCCTCCTGCGCCGGCCATGGCCGGCCGCTCAGCTCGGTACGGCCCCTGGCAGGCGCGGCCTCAATCACCCTGCTCGAGCAGCTCCCTCAGCACCAGGGCATGGGTGTGCTGCGCGTCCCTGGCGGCATACACCAGGGTGATCGTGCCCTGGCGGGCCTGCGCACGCAGTGCATCCAGCGCGGGATGGGCCTCCAGTTCGGAGCGGTAGCGCTGCCGGAATGCTTCCCATCGGGCCGGGTCGTGCCCGTACCAGCGGCGCAGGGCCGTGCTCGGTGCCACCTCCTTGAGCCACAGGTCGATACCGGCCCGGGCCTTGGTCAGACCACGTGGCCAGAGCCGGTCAACCAGCACGCGTTGCCCGTCCGACGCGGCCGGCGCTTCGTAGGCGCGTTTGAGCAGGATGGGCATGGGCAACTCC
>Ga0265293_10006986_pt1 | contig 17666 bp, 18 predicted proteins | sample Munlanlewell138R_FD_192505 | JGI IMG/M metagenome (GOLD analysis project Ga0265293, IMG submission 192505) | Leachate microbial communities from a municipal landfill in Southern Ontario, Canada - Leachate well 138R | ecosystem: Engineered > Solid waste > Landfill > Unclassified | place: Canada...
TTTCTCTTTCTTTCTTAAAAACTCCACGCCGCTTAAAGAAAAGCGTTCACAGACCTCACCCCAGCGTCTGCCTTCCAAAATGTCATAAGTCATCAGGTCTCGGTAAAAGCGCGGCAAGGCACGAATGGCATAGCGGGTGAATTCCACTTCCTTGGCAGCCTTTTCGTATTCCTCCGTCATCTCTCTTTCCGTCTTGTGATTAATGAGCCAGGCAAGCCTGCGATAAGAAGTGGCGATGTAAAAGATACGGCTATTGGAACGCTGTTTTTGTACTCTGACTTCATCGCCGGTCTTTCCGGGAAAGGTCAGCATCTCCAAAACCTCGCTTGCCGTAATCGGAATAAACTGTGCCATTTCCTGTTCCAGCTCTTTCATCCTTTTGGCGTTCTCGGGGTAACATTTAAGCATTTCTTTGACTTTCTTTACGCTATCCATCCGTCAGCCTCGCTTTCACCGCCTGCATTAAAGCTTCCTGCGTGACGTCCTTTTGCTCGAGTGCTCGTGCCACATCTCGGTCAATCGTGCCTTCGGCAAGAAGCCTGAAGATGACGACCGTATCCTTCTGTCCTTGTCGCCAGAGTCTGGCATTGGCCTGACTGTAAAGTTCCAGCGACCAGGGAAGGGAAAACCAGATCACGGTAGAGCCGCCGTGTTGGAGATTAAGACCATGCCCCATTGATGCGGGGTGAGCAATAGCGATTGAGATCTCGCCTTTGTTCCAAGCCTTAAAGTCTTCAGGTGTTTTAATTTCCACTGCTTCCTTGAACCGCTCTTTTATCCGGCTTCGTTCATGGCGATAGTTGTAGTAGATAAGAACGGGCTTTCCGTTTGCCGCTTCGATTAGGTCTTCCAAGGCATCAAGCTTGGATGAATGTAGCTCTGCGATGCTTCCTTGGTCGTCATAGACAGCACCCGACGCCATCTGAATGAGTTTATTAGTAAGGACGGCGGCATTGACGGCATCAATGGTTTTGTCCATGAACTCCGTCACCATCTCACGCTCCATCTCGTTATAAAAATTAATGGCTGTATCCGAGAGTTTGACTTTCACATCCCGTTCCAGTCTTTTCGGCATTTTGAGAAAGTCGCAACTTTTCATGGAAACGCATAGACCGGATAAAAGACTGTAAATAAACTTCTCTGCACCGGAACGGGGCTTATAGGAATAGACGATATAGCCGTTCATTCGGTCAGGAACAAAGAAATCCGCCCGGTAGCTTCCGATTGTTTTCCCGAGACGCTTACCCTGATCCAAAAGATAAATCTCCGACCATAAATCCATCAGCCCGTTGGTCGAGGGCGTTCCCGTAAGGCCTACAACTCGGTCAATGCCGGGACGCTTTTTCCGAAGTGCCTTGAAGCGTTTGCTGGACGGATTCTTAAAGCTCGAAAGCTCATCAATCACCAGCATGTCAAAGTCCCAGTCGCAAATCTTACAAAACCAGGCGACATTCTCCCTGTTAATCACATAGATATCGGCAGGGGTTTCAAGAGCCTCGATTCTTTCCTTTTCGCTGCCCAAAACCTTGGAGATTCGAAGAAAGGTCAGATGATCCCATTTTTCAAGCTCCTCCGTCCAGGTATTCTCCGCCACACGAAGCGGGGCAATGACGAGGACTTTAGAAATTTCAAAGTAGTCAAACATCAATTCCCAGATGGCGGAAAGCGTGATCACTGTCTTCCCAAGTCCGGGCTCTAAGAAAAGGCCGCAGGCTTTTTTCTTGATGATTTCCTCTTTGGCATATTCCTGATAATCATGAGCCTTGTATTGCATTAAGAATCCCTCCGATATCTCCCGGATCGTCCAAGACAAAAACCTGAAAGCCCAAGCTCCTGATTTGTTTATGCCTTTGAAGCTGCAAGGCTCCGGGACTTTTGCCGGGTTTCTTCACTTCCACAAATCCCATCCTTCCTCCAGGAAGAAGGATGAGTCTATCCGGCACACCGTTCCAGCCGGGAGAGACGAGCTTTAAACAAAGCCCGGATTTTTTCCTGGTTTCAGTCAATAATTTATGTTCTATCTGTTTTTCAAGCATTGTTATTTCCTCCGTCAAACGTTGATATTTCAGGCTTTTCTCCGAGAGGGTGCAGGTCGGTGCAAGTCATCTAATAAACTTCTCTATATAGAATTTTTGACCTAAAATTTTCGCCCTAAAGGGGTTTTATACAAAGACCTGCACCGACCTGCACCTTTTGACTTTTAGTCCATAAATTCAGACTTTAAACGAAGCCCTAAAACCACCATTCCGGCTTTCGTTTTCTTCCGTTCATAGCCTTCAATTTCAAGGGCTGTATAAAAGTCCGCCGTGCTTCTCGTCCATTCGCCTGTTCTCTGGCAATAGGCCCGGTAATCCTGGTAAAACTCACCCGACTTTTGCGTGTATGATGGATCAATCTCACAGCATTCCTCAAGAAAGCCTGAGAGCCAGTCGTTATTCTCCCGGTATCTATGAATGGCATCAGCCACACATTTCGGAATGGGGATCTTGAAGTCTTTATCGATGGCTTTTCTCGCGCCCTCAATAATCCAGGAAAGAATCGCTCCGCCCGCATGTTCCACCAGATAGTCCGCATAGTTTTTGATATCCGCCTTGCCCTTGATCTTGGCCTGAAAGGGAATGACGATGAGCCTTCGCCAAGTGCCGTCATCATTCGCCCCAACTTTGGGGAGATGGTTCGTATAAAGGACAAGGGTATGCGTCGGTGTAAACTTAAAGGGGTCTTTATATTTCTTTTCGCCGGAGACAAGGTCTGTAGAACAAAGCTGTTTGATGACGGAAGTATTAAGCCGCATGCCTTCTTCTAGCTCTGCCGCAATGACCAGCCGTTTTCCTTTCAGCTCAGCAATCTCAGGCTTTACATTTCTTCTGCATCCGACCGTCAAAGCATCTGCCGAGATTGTACCGCTGTAGTTTCCCAGCACCTTAGCAATGGAGTTCCAAAAGGTCGACTTGCCGTTCGAACCTTCTCCATAGGAAATAATCAGTGCTTCCATATAGACCTTGCCGATAGCGGAAAGTCCTACAATCTGCTGGACATATTCGATGAGTTCCTGATCGTTTAAGAAAAAGCTCGAGACCGCATCAAGCCAGAGTTTCTCGTTTTTCGTATCGGGCGAGACCAGAGTGATTTTCGTCATATAATCTTCAGGCTTATGTGGCACCGCTCCTTGAAGGCCTTTTGTCAGATCATAGGCAGCAGTAGGCGTATTCAGCATAAAATCCTGACTGTCAAAGTCTTGAATCATTTTAAGGAGCATGGGCTTTGCCGCCTGAAGTGCGGAAGTGACATACTTCATGTCACGCCTTTTCATAACAAAATTTTTATAGGCAAGGGCGATTCGATACAGATCAAATGTCTTCTTTTGTTCCGGCTCGATAGCTTTCTCCAGCGTCCTGCCGCCTGCCTGAATGAGATCTTGGGTTACCCCTGATTCCGTGAGAAGCTTTGTCGCTTTTCCAAGCACAGCCTTTGCTTCTTCCAGCTGCTTATCCAAAAAATCCTGACAGACACCGACCGCTTTTTGCTTGGATTCCTCCCAATGCGTCCCGTTATAGGTCATGTAGTCTGTTGCATCGGTGTAGACGAGGATCTCGCCTTTTTCTCGGGTCAAGACCTTAGCCTGACCGATGTCTGAAAAATCGGGTGGCATAAGTGAGAAGTCCTTGCCGTATTCTTCCGGAGGAATATAGCCTTTCTGTGCCGATACTTTCTTTCCGAAGCGCATCGCACTCTGCCAGATGGTTTGAAGTTCATGATCCGGAAGCGGAGGATTACAAAGGTAAGCCTTTTTAAGAAACATCTCATGGGCTTCCTCCGTTGCGCCAAGCCTTATGATGATGCGGCCGGCATAGTGTGAAAGTGTCTTATTTCTTGAGCCTTCCGGAATCTCACTTTGCGCTTCATCCCACTTAGCAAAATCATCTCGGATAAAGTCCGTGATAAGCTGATCTCCTTCACGCCAAATGACCTCCGTATCAGGATTTCCGTACATAAACCGAGCACTTCCCAAAGCTCCGGCATCGAAGAAAGAAAAGAGGTCTGCGAGTTCTTCTTTGAGCTGTGCATAGCCTTCGCTATCTCTTGTTTCAGGGATGGGAAAGTAGACATGAAATCTCGGCCTTGCGGATCTCATGCCTTTTTCCTTCATGTGATTTCTACTGGTAGCGATAGCGAGAGAGACACCGTCAAAGAGACTTAGGATATCCTCAGGTAGAATCCAAGTCTCAGGAGCATCGCTTTTTTCGTTATCACAGTCCATGCTGATATGATCGGATTCAATGAAGTTTGCATTGCTGCGATAGTTGTTTTGATACCTTGCCGCCACATGGTCAAAGGAGACGGCATCCTTGAAAGCCCCTTTATCCGTTACTTCCAGTCTGTTTGGATAGTAGACATTGGATTCCTGTCCACAGGTATCTGCTGTGTAAATGGTTAGTTTCATTCGACTTCCTCCTGCACCACAGGGATGCCCAGCTTCTTTGCCGCCTGCATTTCCTCAAACATCCCGAAGCTGATCTGATGGCCAAAGACATGAACTTCATCGCAGTGGCGCATAATTTCAAGGTTTATCTCCATTGCTCGCTCTCGCTCGCTAGCAATGCTGTCATCCATAAACTGCGGAAAGAGAAGATGAGGAGCGATGGGGATATCTCCTTCCTGAACAATTTTTCGGCAGTATCCCTTGGCCTGTTCCGTGTTCGTTTTGATATCTCCCCGATAAGGCGAGCAGACATAAATGAGTTTGTTCATATAAAAAAAACTCCTTTCGATATTTTTTCGAGAGGAGCAAAACAAAAGGGATAATGATCCTCTCACTATCCCCTTGGACAAGTTATGCGGTTTTGGGCAATTTATATTTTGATTTTATGAATCTCTTCTATTAGCTAAAAATCGAAGTAACCTAACTGCTATATCTAATTTTTCTAGCGGAGCTGAATCAAACAATTCAATCGCCCATATTCTATCTATTTCTCGTATTTGAGGATCTTTCAGCTTCAAAAAAGTTATATTGTCTTTTTCTTTTCGAATTCTTTCTAATAACTTTGTTGAAAGCATGTCAAAATTAGGTACTAAGGTTGTCATGATATCAGCAACCTCCATTTTTCTCATGCCCTCTTGATCCTTAGAAGAAACCTCGCAAATTAACTGGTAAAAAATCGTGGTCATCCAAGACGCTAGTATTAGTGCTCTTTCGTATGACGGCAAAGAGCATGCAACAAAGTTCGTTGATACAAACACCTTGCTTTTAGACAAAAACGCTCGTCCATCTGCCCTAATGGCTCGAGGAATTAACACGGTATTTTCAGGAAAAGCTCTTTTATTTTCGGCTTCCAAAATACTTCTCCACTGTTCTGGACTTTTAGCGTGTCTTGCTTGTTTGCTTTTAGCTTTCTCTTGGGCACTATAAGCTACAACCAGTTCTTCCAATACCGCTGGATCACTAACGGTAGAATCGGTGAATCTGTTATCTCCTGTACCGATTTCCATTGTGTCTATAGATTTTGCATTCTTCATACCGACAGCAAAAGATAATCGATTTTTATAAACAGAGTATAGTTCCTTATTTGAACTTAAGAATAACAAATCACTGCCCCCGCTGTTGCCAGCAGCACCGCGCCTGATGGGGTAATTATATTCTGATAACTCTTTTAATTTTCGTAAGGTTCCTAATTCTGAATTAACAAAGGATATTGCATCTACCATTTCTATATTCATTTTTCTCCACCCATTGTTAATGTCCGAATCTAGTATTGTTCTAGAAATCTTTTTCCCCATAACTCCAGGTGCTATTGTGGTAAATTCACTAGTTAGCGTATGAGTCAATGCATCACAAAATCTAACGCCGTCGAGATTAGGAATGTCATCAGTACTGGTGATAATATCTATATCATCATGCTGCTGACCAATAACCCCAACAATAACGCAAGTATCCTTTATTACGTCTTTAAAAATACCATCGCCAGGATAAATAAAAATTTTCTTTAATCCGAATTTAGTAAGTAAGAGCCGGCGAATCGTTACGGCTTCTTCGCCACGTGCCACAAGGTGTGTTTTAGGAAATACACAAGCTATTACTGTACCTATGCGAACCAGATTGGATATCAGCTCAAGAAATACAGCCTCTAAAGGCATTTGACCTGTATCGGTCATTGCTATACTGCCCGAAATATCCTTAATGGCTTTGAAAAAAGCTTTCTTTCTATCAACACAATTAATACCTGCAACGAATGGCGGATTCATAATAATCACATTCACGTCATCAAAGTATTCAATTGGCATATTTGTAATATCTAAGCAGGAAATTTTAGGAGCTTCGTCTTTGTTTATTGTACGGGAAAAATTTAACCCCAAACGGAGCGAAAGTAGTTCAAGTAATCTATCATTGCAGTCGTTCGCTAATATTTGATAGGACTTTAAGTTATATGGCGTTATGGAAGCACTTATAAGGTTACCGCTTCCAGCAGCTGGATCACAAATAAATTTACTTTCTTCAATATTTCCGCTAACGGAATATGCTAATTCTGCTACCAGCCTTGCAAGTTCCAGATCAGTGGCAACCTCCCCTAAATGTTCTTTTCCATCAGAAACAATACTATGTAATACCCCAGCGATAGAATCACCAGTAATATTTTTGTAGCCATAATCAAACAACTCAGCTAGGAGAACACTAGGTATATGTAAACTCGGCTCAAATTCACTAGCACAGTAATTAAATATGCCTTCAAAATCAACATTCGATGCCTCATCACATATTTGTTGTATGTTCCCCCGAAAAAGCCTAATATCGTGTAGATCTCTACGCCCAACTTGCTCAAAAGCGCCTCTGATGTATTCATACAACATCAAAGCTAGACTGCTCTTCCATTTTTTAGAATCAGATTTAACAGCTTCCATTGTATTGGCAAAACTTCCAAGAGTGAGAAAATACTCAAAATCATCTGCCAATATGCATTCCAGAACACCCTTAAAATACATACTTAGAGCTTCTATTAGCTGATTATTGCTACTAAAGGACGAGAAATCACCAACGATAACTAAACCAGGTTTTAGCATTTGTTGAAAAACACGTGGACGCTGAGAATCATATCTAAACGATATTGCTTTTTCTAGATTGGTTATTACATAGTACGGCTTTTCAGTAATCCCCGCATTCATTTGAACATACGACATGGCTTGATATTGATATCTTGTACTATTTACATCAGCTGGAGTTCGTTTGACTTCAATAACACACAAATATTTACCAGTGGCCGTATTTTCAATAACAAAGTCCATTTCTAAAGAACCCGTATATCTATGATGAATTACTTCATATTCTGAGTCACGGTTGATTAATCGTAACGCCTTTTTTAATGCCTCTTCACATATTGGATGAAAAACCGCAACTTCTGAATCACTATATGAAAGCATTTACTAAATCTCCTTTAAAGATATTTTTTTAACTCTTCGGCAATAACCCTCGCCAAAATTGGTGGCACTGCATTGCCGACAATCATATTTCTTCCTTGCTTGCTAGTCGACACAATTTCATAAGAATCTGGAAAGGACTGGAGTCGAAGAGCTTCTCTAACCGTAATAAGCCTGTCTTGCTCATAGTGAATATTACATCCGACATTTGGCCGATTAAAATAAGTGTTTATTGTGTATGAAGGTTTTTCTGGATCCAGTCTCCCATAACAAGTTGTGTGTCCGCCTTCTTTTTGTAAACGCCTAATTCTTGCAGATGGAACATCAGATGGAATATCGTTATAATTTCCACCAGGCTTAACATGTTGGCAAATATATTTATCCAATTCACTCATTTGAGGCATAAAATGCTCAGTAGTTGAGTTTCGACTTCTCATCAATTTTTGATAATCGTTTTGGGGCTCACAACGATAGCCAACACTAGAGTTTTCATCAGTAACTGGAGGCATCAAATCATCTAGAGCATCCTTTACTGATACATATGGTAATAACTCAGCATTTTTCTGACTGTGGGTCGGGGCTGGGAACACAAAGGACTTGTTTATTAATCCTACAATAATGACTCGACGACGTCGCTGCGGCACACCATAATCTGCGGCATTCATTACTTGCATTTGAATTTTATATCCAATTTCTTCAAATGCAATTGTAAGTAAATCTATAATCTTTTCGTTCTGTTTGTTTTTAGCAGATAATAACCCAGTGACATTTTCAAACACAAAAGCCTCGGGCTTAATTTGTTCAATTATATGGATATATCTCCAAACAAGTTGACCGCGTGCATCTTCAACATCACGCTTCCCTGATAATGAGAAGGATTGGCAAGGAGGACCCCCTATAAGCACTTGCGCGTTCGGTATGGTTTTTGCATCGATCGTATTAATATCATCACATATAATATGGCTTCCAATATTCTTTTTGTAAGTCATTACAGCATTATTATCATTGTCAATTGCCCATATTATATTGTATCCGGCTTTTTTGAACCCCATATCCAAACCACCGCCACCTGAGAATAAACTTATTACATTATTAGTCATGCTTACTCAGCCTCATTTTCTTTTTATTTTTGTATAGCGCCTTCGAATCACAGAAGGTTATGGATGAATATCTAGCGATGGTTTGCGTAATCTTATCAACATAGTATTCATTTGAGCTAGAGATAAGTTTTCTGGCATAACCAATTAGCTCATTGATATCTTCCTCAACTATAGTTTCTATTGATGGAAATACAAGTTTTTCCAGATCATACTTTTGTAATTTTAGTAATCCTGCTCCGTATAACTTCCCATACTCCTCTAATTGTATGAACGTATAGTAATTATTCAGCAATGCGAAAAGCAGGTGTTGGTCGATTCGAGGATATATAATATAGAAATTATCACGAACGAAGTACCCTTGAGCATTATCTATAAACCTAATGTTATCACGCACAAAGTAATTGAATATAATACCTTGGCAGTCAAACAAACGAATATGACTCCAAGAAGGATCCTCTTTCAGAATCTTATTGTATAAAGTCTTCGGAGATTTTTTTTCTAATATGCGCTTTCTATAGAGAGACACATATCTATCAATTTCAGAACTTGAACCACTTAGTAGTGAATCAAGCTTGGCATCTTCCGTAGTGTAGCCTGATATAGATTTGGGAGAAGAAATTATATCTACTGTATCTTCTTTAGGAACATCCGGATTAATAAACATTTCATTGTATCCGGTTGTTATTCCTCTCCTCACATTTGCTAATTGGCAAAATGATGTATTAAATCCTAGTTCCGTATATTTACATATTGCGGAATTATTAACAGTCAGCTTATTTCCCATAACCACGATGTTTTTAACATTGGGCGTAGATTTAAGGTTAGTTTTCTGTAATCTTAGAATAATAACATCTACAAGAGCACTTTCCGTAAAAGCTTGACCATGTACATTAATTACATCAGTTAATGAGCATTTTGCTTCTAAGATCCTTATATATTCTTCGCTTTTTTTCGTGTTTGTCCAACTCCCAGGGATTATGACAACAAGAATCCCATCCTCTTTTAACAACTCGATAGATTTCAGAATGAAGTACATATAGATGTTTGATGTTGCAGGAAGTTGTTCAAACAAATGCAGTGATCGAAGTTTTGCTTTATCTATTCCCACTGCAGTAAGCTCATCAATTTTTTCATGGCGAATATACGGCGGATTCATTACTATCCCATCATATTTGACCGCATTCGATGAACAAAGAAAATCCTCGTTGCGAAGGTTGAGCTGAGGGTGGTTTTCAGACACTTTGTTGTACAAACTTGTATCTATTTCATAACCTGAAATATCCCAATATTGTTTTTTGAGTGCTGCGTGTATAAAAGCTCCTTTTCCAAAACATGGATCAAGAATTTTGCTGTCCTTATCTATATTAAGTAACGAAACCATATACTCTGCGACGGTATCGTTTGTAAAAATTTGCCCTAGATCTATTCTATTAGCTTGCTTCATGTCAACAATTTACCTCTAACACTAACCGTTAGGATGGGCTGGTGCCACAAAGCAATATTTATAAAAACCATGTTAATAATCATAATTTGCTCTCATCCCTGACTGTTTCTACAATATCGTTTAGTTCAACATCTAATGCTTTGCAGATGCGAAGAAGAATATCCGTCGTGATATTTTCTCCCTTTGCTAATTTTGCTAAAGAGGTGGAGCTTACATTGCTAATTCGGCTCAGTTCCTGTTTTTTCATTCCGCGGTCAATTAATATTTTCCAAAGCTTGTTGTAGCAAAAATACATGTCTCTTCTCCTAACGTATATTGGGCAAAAATCCGTAGCGACCATACTCTGGATTTTTTGTAAATGTTATCAATTCTGCACCTGCTGCCTCATAATCAAAATCCGGTGTATGTTCAGTGTTTTCTACAACGATTAACTGTCCCTCATCCTGATGTTGCATAAAGTAAGTAAACATTCCAACCTTCATACTGTCTGAAATATTTTCTTCTGAAATACCTTCATCCAATCCTAAAAAGGGAGTGTCGATCAGAAGGATGCCAGGAGCGTATTTAGCTTTTTCTAATAGGTAGCGTCGCATTGTTAATAACTGAACCGTGTTTATAAAGGCTCTATATCCCTTACCTTGAAAGGTACTCTTTGGCGCTCCATTTACATCTAAGTCAAAAGAAGTCATATTAAATCGTGCAGTTTCAAGATCTGAATAGCACGTTTCTTTTAGAATCGTTTTTGCTATGTCTGTCATTCCCTTGCTAAAATCAATCCCTAAAATATCTTTTGGATGATATTCAGCTTCTCTCTTCTCACTTTTATCGAGCCAGTCATTAATTTCATCGTGCCAAGCGTTGCGAACTTGTTCCAATACAGCTTTTTCCTTTCTGAGTTCTACTATGTTTTTTAAGTCCTGATATTGGCCTTTCAACTCGCTCAGGCTCGGGGCAAGTTTCTTATTGATAAGAGCTTGAATGTTGCTTATTTTTTGTTGTAGTTCACTTACGCTTAAATTATCTGCATCCATTTCGTCTTTTAGTGCAGATAAAGTACCCTCCAGACCATTGAGCTGAGTTACAACTTTAGCAAGCTCCGCTTCCAGGCTTTCCTTATGGCCTTTTGCATGATCTGCAGTAAGCGGTGCATCGCAAAATGGACATTGCGATGGCTTGTCAATCGACTGGACGACCATTTCACCGTTATGGATAAATGACAGGCGATTAAGATCTGAAATTAGCTGTGTCTTTAAATCTTCATATCTTGAAAAAAGAACATTATCCGCTGCCTGTTTCTGCTTTAGCTCATCTAAATTAGCGTAGAGTTTAGAGCTGGTATTAGAGGCTTCTACAAATTTCTGTTCTGTTAATTGGAGATCTTCTAATATTGAAGATATTTGACCTTCAATGTTAATATCTTGGAATTTACTCAAAAACTCTTCTAATTGATTTAAACGAGTATTGATTTTCTCTATACCGGCATGTGCATACTCCTGAATTGCCTGTAGTTTGGCAGTTTTTACTTCCTTCGAATCTACTGCGTCTTCATTATTTGAGGATTTACCATGCAATAGAAATATTAACGAAGAGAGAAATGCAGTTTTGGCAGTATTCTGTTCGGGAAACAAAACTGATTGTTTCGTTCCAACTTTATCCTCATCTAGATAGTAGAGAGGAGAGATCATACGCCAACTCATGGTATTTGTCTCGAAACGCTTATTTTTAATTACCTGAGGAGGTTCATCTATGCCAATCAAAGAAAGAAACACCTCACTTAATGGCTGTAATTTTGATTTGCCCGTTCCGGCAAAATAGGTACCACTGTTTATATTATCGACGTCGCTCGTAACCTCAGCTTTATTAGAAGAAAGCTCTCTACTGATTATCAACTCTCCATCATCAGCTTCAATAAACAATTTGATGGTCGTATATCCAAATGAATCGTCAAATGGTTTCTCCTGTCCTCCAAAGCAGTAGTAAATGCAACGAAGAACACAAGATTTCCCAGTATTAGATGGACCTGAAATAACATTCAAACCTTTGGAGAAAGTTATGACAGCATCTTCGTGCCCGGCACCAGATACCAATATTTTTTTAATGTGAAACTTTTTCATTATCTGTTAGCCTCCTCTTGGAGCTGCCACTGTTCTTGCACCATAACCATAAGCTCTTCATCGGTTTTGGCTGAATATTTCTGTTCAGCTGCCTGAATAGCAGCAGAATATTCTATTGCGTATCGGCTTTCCAAAGCATTTACAAGTCTTTTGCCAGCTTCATTAATCACAAAGCAAAACCCCATTTTGGTATCAAAGACTCTCACTAGGCCATGTGTCACAAGATATTTCAGTGCTTTGTTTACAAGCACTTTTCTCGCTGGAAGCTCAGCTAGATTTAGAGGACTTTCGCCATGCAAACTGGATTCTGTTATCTGGAAAGAACGACCAAAGGTAGCGATGAAATCAAGAGATAGTAGTCGCATTTCTGTCAGCTTGTCAGCTTCATGATTGTACAAAACCAAAAGTAATCTAAATGCTGTATCAATGGGGTTACTATAAATGTTACTCATCGATGTTCACCCATGAATGTATGACATTATCATTTACTAGGAGATGACAAAGCCCTTTCTTTTCTAAATTTCCAATCAAATTTTTAATGTGTACAAGAGTAGATTTATCAAGTGTTGTGCTAGTGATTTTGATTAGAACCTGACGCAAACGCTCGCATCCGTTTTCATAATCGCCCATATACACTTCATAAATTCCTTCGTAAGCTTCCTCTTTTAATATTTGTACCTGCTTATCCGATTCATCGTAAACATCCCGAAATCCTCGAACGATTGACTCGATACTGTAATACGCTTTTCTTTGCTGATCAAAATCACGTTTATATCTTTTAGTCAGAGATTCGGTTTCACTAGGCTTAATTTCCCTATCCAAGACTTCAGAATACGCCTCAAAAAGAGCAGAAACATACGGCTGCTCATCCGCTTGAATAGTGTCAGGTGCATTAAGCGTTGGAGGAAGATCCAGCACTTCTCCATTGATATAAAGTTTTCCCTCTTTTATATACGCACTCATACCCATGGCTGGGGCTAAAACCATGCCACTTTCATCACGCACCGGAATCATTTCAGGCGTGATTTTCTTTTTTCCATCGGGTGCATACTTAATAATTCGCAGAAAAATATCAGCACAATATTCATCTAAAAGTTCATCAGTAGTGACAAATCCTAAATTCGATAAGTCTTTTATTAAACTTTCTCGAGCGTCATAGCTCAATGCGTCAAATTCATCTATGAATTTTGTTTTGCTTTGTAACCGATGCAGTTGAGCCGCATTAAGTTGGACACCTGATTCTCCTCTGAAGATTTTTCTATAGTAATCGCCGGTTAATCCAGACATAGGGTTAAATTTGTCAACTTCGTCATCTTGCAGTTCTTCCGGAGTTACAGGCTCCCTTACAAACAAAGAAAATAGATACTCGACAAAATCCGCTTTCCCTTTTTTATAACCAATATATCCGTACATCAAGCGGATAAATTCACTGAGTGTCATGTCCTGCCTCCTTTCTGGTAATCAGACGATAATCCAGATTATCGTCGTGTCTTGTTCTGTCTCGAGCAAACAAGCCCACTTTTTGTAATCTGTACTTACACTCGAGGTGTGATACAAACACAGATTTATTATACCTCGAAAATCGACAAATTGCCAATATTATTTTGCGAACGCGAAATAATTAACGCAAAGAAAAGGAGGTGACAAGTATGGCCAAGCGAAACTCGAAGCAGACATCGAGAAAAGTAGCTCGTAAAGCCTCTCACATTTTGCGAGACGGACGCTACAGCAAAAATTCGAAGTCTGTGGCAGGCAGCGCTTTATCGCAAACCAAGCCTAAGCGCAAGTAATTTACCCGGCAGTACAGAGACAGCCCTTAACTGGACAGCCTGCATTGCCAAAGTCGTAACCAACCTAAAAATTATCTAAAGCCGATCTGTGCACGGAAAGGCAGAGGATACAGAAAACGTCAAAACACTGCACCAAGCAGCTATGGCGATTTCAGTACCTTTCTTTTCTGTGCCCATTTTTCGGCTCTTAAGGTCTCGTGTACTGAATCGCACGGGACCTTTTCTATATTCCTTTGCCCTTTCCTCCGGACGGCGGAAAGGACAAAAATGAAAAATTTAGACAAACAAAGTCAATCCAAGAAACAACGCTACTACCCGTTAAGAAGACCGGACGACCCCTATAGCGTCGACATTATCCCGGTCAGTGAAGAAATATATCAGGAACTAAATCAAAGCATCAATCGAATCCGAAAGCAGGAACAGCGGGCAGGTCGCTGCTTTTGCCCCAAACACCTCTTTTGGAAGTGTGCGGCTGACTGTGATGTCTGCCCTTATCACAAAAAAGGAGAATTCCTTTCGCTGGATGTGGAAGTTGCAGATGAAAGCAAGGATAAAAGCATGCTTATCGACTTAATCGCAGATGAATCAGATTTATCTGAAGAACTAGAAGAAAAAGCTTTCAAAGAAGCTATCCACGTTGCAATTCAAAGCTTATCTCCCCGTGACCGGGAAATAACCCGTCTCTTCATGGACGGTCTAAGTGAACGAGCTATCGCATCTAAAATCGACTGTCCGAGAAAAACCGTGAACTACCGAAAATCGGTCATTTTCAAAACCCTGCTTGAGAAATTAAGCGACTGGTTCTAGCCCATCAAAAACTTTTTTCAATTTCGTATGCCCAAAATCCCTCCTCTTGTCCAAGGGGAGGGTGAAGGGAAAAACGATACCTGCCCTTCGGATAGGAGGAACGCCAATGAAACGAGCAAGAGACCCAGATGACAAACAGCTGATCGGACTACTTATCACCATCAGCATCATGTCAAAAAGATTAGCACAAGAACTCATGAGTAAAAGAAAGGAGGCCAAGTATGGAGCAAATGCAAATCTATGAACACGAACAGTTCGGAAAAATCCGAACACTGACAAAAGACGGAGATATCTGGTTTGTCGCAACGGATATTTGCGATGCACTGGATATCAAAAACACAACTGACGCTGTTAAGCGCCTGGATGATGACGAACGGTCTAGATTCAATCTAGGTCGTCAGGGAATGACCAACTGTGTCAATGAATACGGCTTATATAACCTGATCCTGGCCAGCCGAAAACCTGAAGCGAAAACCTTCAAACGCTGGATCACGCATGAGGTGCTGCCGAACATTCGAAAACACGGAGCCTACTTGACTCCTGCAAAGTTAGAAGAAGCACTTCTCAATCCGGACACCTTAATTCAGCTGGCAAAGGAACTCAAAAAAGCAAGAGAAGAACGTGATGTCCTTTCCATCCGGAATTCGCAGCTCACCGTTCAAAACACGGTCATGCAGCCTAAGGCGGATTACTTTGATGAGCTGGTCGACAGAAACCTGCTCTCCAATTTCCGCAACACGGCAAAGGCTCTCGGTGTAAAGCAAAAGGAGTTTATCGACTATCTCCTGAGCCACGGCTACATCTACAGGGATGCAAAAGGCACGCTCTTTCCTTACGCCGAGAAAAATGACGGTCTTTTTGAAATCAAGGAGTGCTTCAACGAAATGACCGACTGGAAGGGCTATCAGACACTGATTACGCCAAAAGGTCGTGAGACATTCCGTCTTCTTCTCGAAGGAGGTGTCTCATGAGCAGAATTAAGCTACTAAAAGACATTGTTGATGATATGCACGCTTTGGCGGATAGCCTTGACACATTGGCATCGGCACTCGAGAGCGACAAGCCTGTGGCTCCGGAGAAGCCTGCAAAACCCGAACTCAGCCTGTCCGATGTCAGAGCCGTTCTCGCCATGAAATCGCAGGAAGGTTTCACCAAGGAGATTAAGGCACTGATTGAAAAGTACGGTGCGGAGAAACTCTCAGCGATAGAACCCATGCACTACGAAGCCTTGCTAAAGGAAGTGGAGGGATTAAAGAAATGACAGCACACGCCATGTTATCCGCTTCTTCTTCCTACAGGTGGCTTCACTGTCCGCCCTCAGCAAGGCTGAACGCAAAGGCCCGAGACGAAGCATCGCCCTATGCCTTGGAAGGTTCAGCGGCACACGAGCTTGCAGAATACAAGCTGAAATCCGCCCTCGGCATGAAAGCGAATGACCCGACGGAAAACCTCTCCTACTACTCAAAAGAGATGGACGATGCGGCAGCCTTCTATGCCGACCATATCATGGAGAGCCTTGAAGGGATAAAGCAAACCACCACCGATCCGATTGTCCTGATTGAGCAAAGGCTCGACTTCTCCGACATCGTGCCGGAGGGCTTCGGCACAGCGGACTGCATCATCATCGCTGACGATACGCTCTATCTCTGGGATTTTAAGTACGGAACAGGGGTGCTGGTCGAAGCGGAACGAAATCCCCAGCTAATGCTTTATGGCCTGGCGGCAAGCTTACTTTTTGACAGCATCTACGATTTTGACGAAGTCAAAATGACCATTTTTCAGCCGAGAAGAGACAATATCTCAAGCTTTACCTTGCCAAAAGAAGAACTCTACGGCTGGGCCAAAGAAACTGTAAAGCCCATCGCCACACTGGCCTTTGAAGGCAAGGGTGATTTCTCAGCCGGAAGCTGGTGTCAGTTCTGCAAAGTAAAAGCGACCTGTGCAGAACGAGCAAGTGCCAATCTTGAACTGGCTAGGTATGACTTTGCCAGGCCACCGCTCCTGACTGATGAGGAAATCGAGTCTGTCCTAGACAAACTTGACGAGCTTTCCGCATGGGCCAAGGACATCAAAGACTACGCCTTGACAGCCGCCAAATCCGGCAAGAAATGGGCGGGATTTAAGCTCGTCGAGGGCAGGTCAAACCGCAAGTACAGCGATGAAGCAAAAGTCGCCGAGACGGTTAAGCAGGCAGGCTTTGACCCTTATGAAAAGAAGGTCTTAGGCATCACTGCCATGACTCAGCTTCTCGGCAGGAAACAGTTCAGCGATCTCTTAGGAGATCTCGTGATTAAGCCTCAGGGCAAACCGACGCTTGTACCGGAAAGCGATAAAAGACCGGAAATGACAAACATATTTGATGATTTTAAGGAGGAAACGATCCATGACTAAGAATCCAATGAAAGTAATTACAGGTAAAGACACTCGCTGGTCCTACGCCAATGTGTGGGAGCCAAAATCCATTAACGGCGGAGTGCCGAAGTTCTCGGTATCTCTCATCATTCCAAAAAGCGACAAGAAAACCATTGAAGCCATCAAGAAAGCGATTCAAGCCGCCTACAAGGAAGGCGAAGCGAAGCTTAAAGGCAACAGCCGTTCTGTTCCGCCGCTTGAATCCATCAAAACACCGCTTCGTGACGGTGATACGGAGCGTCCGGATGATGAAGCCTATGCAAACAGCTTCTTTCTCAACGCCAACTCAACCACCCAGCCGGGTATTGTCGATGCCAATGTGCAGCCAATCCTGACCCGCTCTGAAGTCTACAGCGGAGTCTACGGCAGAGCGTCCATTAACTTCTACGCATTCAACTCCAACGGCAATCGAGGAATCGCCTGTGGCTTAAATAACCTGCAGAAAATCCGTGACGGAGAACCCTTGGGAAGCCGTACCAGCGCAGAAGACGACTTTGCTGATTTTGCTGAAGACGATGACTTTCTGAGCTAAGGAGGAAGTCTCATGTTTTGTGAATACTTTTCTCAGCTCTATCAGCTTTTCACAGCA